>OBLU010004258.1_pt1 | contig 12895 bp, 9 predicted proteins | sample 1518681 | NCBI WGS metagenome assembly OBLU01 (sample SAMEA3539304, study PRJEB22396) | soil metagenome | biome: tundra; feature: field; material: soil | place: USA | collected 2010-05 | depth 0.15 m | reverse complement strand
CCGCATCGAAGTAAAAGTGGCGCAATCGGGCGTTCGGGTGCGTGCGCGGCGCGGTTTCGGGAATGTCGAACCAGCGCCGTCGGAAGGCCCTTCGGAGGCTTCGGCCGGATGCGAAAACGAAAAGTTGCGGCCCGATCCGTACGAGTCCAAGGTTGAAATGAAGAATGGCTGTACCGTCTACCACGAAGACTTCCAAAATGAGGCCAGCGGATGGCCCATCAAGGAACGCTACCATTACGCGTCCGGAACGTACCAGATCGTCAGCACAAAGCATGAAGCGTCCGGGCAGGGTAGTTCTTTCTCACCCTTCTCGCCTGCAACGGGTGTCGGCCCGGTTGGAGACCTTGGCAGCGCCGATCCGGTTGCGGGGGTGGTCGTGGCCAACGGCCCCTGGTTCACGGACCTGGATGCTTCGGTCAGCGTCGAGTTGAAGTCCGCCGGAGGGACCGGAGATCTGGCGGTCGCGGCTGGCCTGGTTTTCCACCTCAACGATCGCGGGTACTATGCCGTGATCGTCACTGCCTCGGGTTCTCGCAAGCTCTCGTTCAAACTGGTCAAGAAATATCACTTCCAGACCAGCGCGCGGGATCTCTCGGCTTGGGTCGATTCGCCTGTGAGCGACCTGATTGCCGGGTCTCAAAAGAAGATCTCGGTCCAATGCCGCGGTGCAGTCATTAGAATTCTTGTCCAGGGCCAGGAGGTGGCCAAAATTGAAGACCACGACTTCGAGGAGGGGCTGGCAGGAATGGTGCTCTACGGCACCGGCCGCGCCATTTTCCGGGACCTGCTGGTCGAAGAAGTCTGCGCTCCGCCTCGCCCAGCGGAGCGGTAGCGCCTCACCCGCCTATCAGCTTGCGGGTTCGCGTACCACGAGCACCTGATCGGCTTTGACGTTTTCGATTCGCTGCACCGTGCCGCCCGGCCATGCGATCTCCAAAAGCCGGGCCGAACGGTCCGCCCCCAGGCCGAAGTGCACGCGCTTGTCGCTGGCCGAGAGATAGCTCCCGGCGGTGCTGACGAACCCATACTGCGGCTTCCAGGACTCGCCGATCAGTTTGAGCCGTGCGCCGATACCGTCCCGGTTGCTCTTTGTCCCAACAGTGTTGACGATCAGCCAGTGATTGCCATTTCCCCCCTGGTTCATCAGGATCAGGGGCGGTCCGTCGTTGCAGTTCAGGGCGAGATCCGGAAAGCCATCGTTATTCAAGTCGCCGAAAGCCGCGCCCCGCACCGTCGTGGCAGCGCGAAACGGCTCCCCCGAAGAGGCGGATACGTCGACGAAGCGGGTGCCGGTATTGTGCATGAGCAGAGGCGGCTCTTTATATCGCATGGATGGCTGCGTCAGTTCGATGTTGTCCATTACGTGGCCTTGAGCCACAAAGAGGTCTTTCCAGCCGTCGTTGTCATAATCGAAGAATCGCGCGCCCCATCCGGAGTGCATCTGACTGATCCCGGCCACCCCGCTCGGCCCGGAGACATAGTCGAAGGATTTACCCTGCTCGTTCCGGTAAAGCGCGTACCGCTGGTTGGCCAGCGCGTTCATGAAGATGTCCGGCCAGCCGTCGTTGTCGTAGTCCGCGAAGTCCACGCCCATTCCGGCGAACGTTTTGCCATCGTCGTCGTAAGCCAGCCCAAGCTGTAGCGCAAGCTCCGTGAAGGTCCCATCCCGGTTGTTCCGGAATAACTGCTGCGGGAAGGAGTCGTTGGCCACAATGATGTCGGGCCATCCATCCTGATCGTAGTCGTTGATCGCTACTCCCAGGCCCTTGCCCGGCGATCGGCCGATGCCCGATTTCGCCGAAACATCCGTGAACGTGCCGTCCCCGTTGTTGTGGTAGAGAAGGTGAGTGACCGGTGGAAAGAGATCCGGGTGGCAGTAAGCGCGATATCCGGGCTTGTTCTCGCCGCAGGCAGGGCTGTTGCTGAAATCCCAATCCACATAGCGGGTGACCATCAGGTCGAGCCGGCCGTCACGATCGTAATCCACGAAACACGCGCCCACCGGCCAGCCGCCGGCAGCCACGCCGGCATGGCTGGTGACATCCGTGAACGTGCCATCCCCATTGTTGTGGTACAGAATACTACCGCCCACATTGGTGACGTAGAGGTCCGGGAAGCCGTCATTGTCATAGTCTCCGGTGGCAACGCCCATGCCGTAGGAATGGCCTTGAACGCCTGCGCGTTCAGTCACGTCGGTAAAGGTGCCATCGCCATTGTTTCGATACAGCCTGTTCCAAAACTTGGGATCTCTCTTATCCGGGCGCGCACCGGCTGGCATCGGATCGCGCAGAGCGGCTCCATTCACGAAGAAGAGGTCCAGCCGGCCGTCGTTGTTGTAGTCCAGCATGGCGACACCACCGGACATCGATTCCGGCAAATACTTCTGTGAAGTGCGGCTGGAGTGATGCCGGAACGCAATTTGGCTGCGCGCAGTCGCGTCCGTGAAGACAGGTAGGATGGGCGCAGACTTGCCGCTCAGCCAATGTGCCACAAATGAGCCGGAAATGGCGCGGAGAAGCGAACGGCGGTCCAAATTGCCCCCTCTGAGCAAGATTATACCGGATGCCGGGTGCCCCGCTCACCAAGTGAACGGTGGAGATATTGGCGGCGAACATCTCCAATCCGATCACCGGCCAGGTCAACGTGTTGCCGGCCAGGAAGTAATGCGAGCCTTCGCCGCCACCCCGCCGGCGCACGAATCCGGCGTAGCAGCCGAGTGCGACCACGCCGGCCATATAGGCCGCAATGATCGCCATATCCCACGAGCCGACGGCCAGCTTCATGGCCGCTTCGGTTCGCCTTGGACGTCGAGCGCAACGACATTCGCCAGTTGGCCGGGGGCCTTCGCGGGCAGAGCGATGGCGACCACCGTGCCTTCCTGTTTGATCTTCAGCCTCCGCTGCGGGTCGGCCAGCAGGCGCGCCCGCGTCACCTTCGCGTTGACGCCTTCCAAACGGAATTCTCCGTTGGGCCACTCGAACAGGTGAATGTACAGCTTGCCGGGCTTGGTGGTGCACCGCCAGCCGGTAGGCTTACGGTAGACGAAGTGGTCGTCGCTGATAGCCGACGATTTAAGCTCCGCACCGAAGGGCGTGCGGCCCGCGCCGTAGATGGCCTCGCCGTTCACCTGAAGCCATGCGCCGACTTCCTTGAGCACCTTTACGCTCGGTTCCGGGATGACGCCCTCGGCAGTAGGGCCGACGTTGAGCAGGTAATTGCCGCCCTTGCTCACAATGTCGACGAGTTTGAAAACGAGGGTATCGGCCGGCTTCCAATTATTGTCGTTCTTCTTGTAGGCCCAGGTGTCGTTGATCGTGGCAGGCGTTTCCCAGGCGCTCTGGTCGCCCTTCTCCGGCGACTGGTTGTCGCCCATCGAGATGTAGTCGAACCCGCGGCGGTTCATCTGCAGGCGTCCGTTGATGAGACAATCGGGCTGCGTTTCGCGCACCAGGCTCACGAAGCGCTGCGCGCGTTCGGGCGTCATGTGCATAGGGGTGTCGAACCAGATCAGCGCGATGGGACCGTAACCGGTGAGGAGTTCACGGATCTGGGGGATGGCGATCTTGTTCAGGTAATCGTCGAAGTCGCCCTTCTGCGCCGGATCCCAAGAGCCGAGCATGACCGCTCCGCCGGGGTGGTGCCAGTCCTGCGCCTGCGAGTAGTAGACGCCCATGCGCAGGCCTTGCTTGCGGCAAGCCTCCGCGAGTTCCTTCATCGGGTCGCGCTTGAACGGCGTGGCATCCACGATGTTGAAGGTGCTCGCTTTGCTCGCGAACATGGCGAAGCCGTCGTGGTGTTTGGGCATCGGCACGACATACTTCATCCCGGCCTGCCTGGCCAGCCCGGCCCACTCGTCGGCGTTGAACTTGACGGGGTTGAATTGCGCCGCGAGCCGCGCGTATTCCTCCACCGGGATGTGCGCCCAATTCTGGATCCATTCGCCGATGCCCGGATACTGCTTACCTTTCCACTCACCCGCGGGAATGGAGTAGAGCCCCCAGGTGATCAGCATCCCGAACTTGGCGTCGCGGAACCACTGGGTTCTGCGAGCGATTTCGGGATCGGTCTGCGCGTGCGACAGACCCGCCGTCAGCATCGCACTCATCAGTACAAATGACAGCCGCTTTCTCATACTCCTTCTCCTTCCAAGCGCAGCACATATGCGTGATCGCATGGTCTGATGCCGGCAGATTCACCACCAGCCCCCGACTGCCACGCGTGAACTTCAACGGATCCGATACGCCCAGCATGCGAACCGACGTGATCGAGCGGCCCCGCCAGCGAGCGAATCGTGAGTTTGCCGGACTCCGGCCAAGCTAGGGCGATGGCGTAGAGTGTGCCGCGCCTGGCCGTGAACCGGATGTCTTCAGCCGTGTACGTCAGCTTGCCTTCATTGAAGTGGCCGCTGGTCACCTGGGTCGGCCCTTCGCCGTACACCCTCCAAGGACGGGTGCCGTAGATCGCCTCACCGTTCAAACGGACCCAGGGTGCCATCTCGGTCAGGATCTTCTCCTGGGGTGCGTCCAGCGTGCCATCCGGCCGCAGCGGGAAGTTCATCGGCAGGTTGCCGTTCTTGCTCACGATATCCGCAAGCATCTGGATCACGGTGGTCGCGGTCTTGTATTGGATATCTCGTTTGTAGTACCAGTCGCCGACGCACGTATCGGTCTGCCAAGGCTTGGCTTTGATGCCGTTCTGCACGCCGCGCTCAAGATCTTGCACGCAGGAACCTTCCGCGTACTCTCCGCCGTCCTTGCCGTTGAACTTGCAATTGTAGACGGCTTCCAGTTTGCCACCGTGCCACTGCGTGTTGGCGTTATAGAAATGAGCCACCAGGCTACGGCCGTATCCGCCGAAGGGAACGCTCCCGTCGCTGTACAGCAGGTCGGGTTGGTAATTGTCGACGAGACCTTTCAACCGCCGGAAGTATTCCTGCTTGAACGATTCCGGTGTGTTTTGCGGATACCATCCGGCGGGGAACGGCGCCACGTTCTCATTGCCGCAGTGGTAAAGGTCGGCATACTTCGGGTCGACTCCGTCATACGGTACGCCCGCCATGGGACCCTGTCTGTCGGATTTCTTCGAAACGGAGTACCACCCCCAACTCGCCCCGAGGTGCTCTGTGACGCCGAAGCGCAATCCCCGCTTCAAGGCGGCTTTCCGCCACCCTCCGACCACGTCCTTCTCCGGTCCCATGTTCACCGAGTTCCAGCGGTGGAACTTCGAGTTCCAGCAATCGATGTTGTCGTGGTGCTGGGCGATGACGCAGAAGTACTTTGCCCCGGCCTTTTCATACATGGACATCAGCCGCTCGGGGTCCCAGTTCTCACCCTTCCAAAGCGGGACGATATCCTTGTACCCGTGCTTGGCAGGATGTCCGTAGGTTTCAAGATGATGCTTGTACTGGGGATGCCCTTCGATGTGGAGGTTGCGGGCGTACCAGTCGCGTTGTTCGGGGACGCACTCCGGTCCCCACACGGACCATATGCCGAGTTTGGCATCTCGGAACCAGTCCGGGCATCGATACTGTTTGAGTGAGTCCCAGTCAGGTGTGAATTTTCCAGCCTGAATCTTCGGAACAGCGGCCGGAAGCGCCGCACGCAGGGCCGCGGCGCCGGTCGCCAGCCCGAATAGCGATCTGCCCGTGTGTTTCATTTGTCAGTCCTTTGGAGTATCGGTGGAATTACTCGTGCCGCACTTCAGAACCGCCCGTACTTGTCATATGCGTCGAGTGGCAGCATCCCTTCAAGAATCGCCTTGCGCACGAGGTTTTCCGCATGAACTACTTCCTCGGCCTTCGTGATCGCCTCCTCGGCGATCTCTTGGGGTACGATTAGCACCCCATCCCGGTCACCGAGCACGAGGTCCCTCGGCCGGATGACCACACCGCCCACCGTGATCGGCACGTTGTATTCGGCCAGCCTCCAGCGCCCCCGGATGTCGCGCATGGTCCGGTAGCGCGAAAACACGGGGAATCCGAGCCGGAACATGTACTCCGTGTCCCGCGCCCCGCCGTCGATCACCGCTCCACGCGCCCCGCGGAACTTCGCCGTTTCGCTCGACAGTTCGCCCAGATGGGCCGCCAGTTCGTCATTCGCCTGATACACCAGCACGTCCCCGGGCCGGATGCCGCCGAGCATTTTCAGAAACGGCACAAAGATGACCTCGGGATCCTCCGAACTCGTCGGCTCCCCGCGCAGCGTCAGCGCCCGGCCGGCGAGTGTCTGGCCCGGCACGAGCGACTGGATCGCCGCCGGCAGCGACTGGTTGTGCCAGCCCATCTCGTCCAGGATGTCGCTGATGGCGCCGGTGTAGGGGATGGCAGCCAGCCGGTCGATTAGTTCGATTTCATTGGATGTGTTCATCGGTACCTCAGACGTTCGCGCACAACTCCTGGACTTTATATGGAACGAAGTATTCGCGGTGGCCTAGAGCTTCCGACTTGCTGGGCTTACCGACGGCCACATCAACGATGCAGTCGAAAATCTCGCGGCCGACTTCCGCGATGCTGGCTTCGCTCGTCATGATGCGGCCCGCGTTGATGTCCATGTCGCCGCTCATGCGTGCGTAGGTCTTCGGATTGCCGCACACCTTCACCACCGGCGAGATCACACTGCCGATGACGCTGCCGCGCCCGGTTGTGAACACCACTACGTGCGCGCCACACGAGATCAGGTCCAGGATGCCTTCCGAGTCGTTGGGATTGCTGTAGCCGAACAGGAAAGGGTGGGGATCGGGCACCGAGTCGAGCACATACAGTCCCTTGCCCGCGGGCTTCTGCGCCACTTTGATCACGCCTTGGATGGGCCGCGTTCCGCACTTAGCGAAGGCGCCCATCGATTTCTCCTCGATCGTCGTTAGGCCGCCCGCATGATTCCCGGGTGCGATGGAGAACTGATCGATCTGGAGCGAGAAGCGCTCGGCCTTATCGACCGCTGCGCGAAGCTCGCGGGTCACCCGCTCATCGGCGCCGCGCCGCGCCACAATCTCCGCGCAGCCGACCATCTCCAGCGTTTCTTCGATGATCGCCGTACCGCCCGCATCCACCAGCAGGTCGAAGGCGTGCCCCACTGCGGGATTTGCCGCGATGCCCGAGGTCGCATCGGAACCCCCGCACTCGGTCCCCACCACCAGATCCGCCAACGCCAGTGGCACGCGCGGTGTTCGATCCAATTCGGCCAGCATCCGCGCAACCATGGAGCGGCCTCGCTCGATGGTGGGCTGCGTGCCACCCGTTTCCTGAATGCGCAGCACTTCCACCGGCCGGCCCGACGCGCGGATCGGGCCCGCCATGGCCGCGGCATCGGTGCCCTCGCAACCCAGGCTCACCAGCAGCACGGCCCCCACGTTGGGGTGCGTGCCGAGGGCCGTCATGAGCCGGGCGGCATACTCGTTGCGATAGCAACCCGGAAAACCCAGCGCATGGATGCGCGGGTCGAGGGCCGCAATCTGCTGCGAAACGAACGACGAACATTCCACCGTGTGGATGCTGGCAACGACGTTCCGAATGCCGGGCGGGCCAGACTGTCTTTGATACCCGAGAATCTCTTTCATGGGCCTTGCGCCTCTTTCTTCGCGACGAAGTACGACTTGGCGTTGTGTTCGTGGACCCAAGCCCCCGCGGGGATGTCACGGGTGGCGAATGCGATGGGGACGCCGTACTTCAGAACCGCCTCACCCGAGGGAATCCGGCGAACCGCGATCTTGTGCGCGAAGGGAATGGGCTCGCCCGCCTCGAGACTCGCGACACTGGAGACGATGACGGCGCTGCCGGCGGCAATTTCCGCGAGGGCTACCGCTACATTGTCACCGGGATCGATCAGAAGCGCGTTCGCGTTCAAGGCGGGTTGGTCGGCACAGCGATCTGGCATGGCGCGATGTTGTTCCAAGCATAATCGACATTTCGCCGCGGCGCAATTCCGAAGACCGGCCATCGCCTCTCTATCTCGGCTGGCATTCGCCGTGCCAGCCGACAGCGCCGCCACCCACGTTGCAAGCACGTGCACGCACGCTGGCGTAAACGCACCTGCGAAGGACGCTATAATATGTGACAACACCAAAGGCCATTAACCGGATGCACGGCAGAGCTCTTATAGAATGGCTGGCGTCAGCTTGCGTGTTGCTGTGCGCCGCAAAGGTGAACGCCGCCGCTCAAAACCTCGATACCGCCATCTTTTCGGCGGCCCCGCAAGAATTCACCATCCTGGACCAAATCGACCAGCCCAAAGAGCGCAGGGCTTTCATGGACCTCTACAAGATGAGCGCCCCCGCGCCCAGGCTGAAGGCGGCGCGAGTGTTTCTGACTGAGTACCCGGACTCCTGGCTGCTGGCGGAAGTCTGCGAAATCGCGGCCAAGGCCTCCATCGACCTGGGCGAGTTTCCCACCGCTATCTCATATGCCAAGGAATCCTTGCGCCTGTTTCCAGAAAACCCTTTATTGCTCGTTCCGCTCGCCAACGCGCAGATCGAGCAAGGGTTGCTTCACGATGGCGAAAGGAGCGCACAGGACGCGCTCGAATACCTGGACCGTTTTAACCACCCATCGTCCGTTCCGGAGTCGGAGTGGCCGGCTCTGCTGGCGCAGCTTAAAGCTTCCAGCCTGTACGCGATGGCCAAAGCCTCATTGTCCGAGGGGCTGGCCGCTGCCGGCGACCAACGCCGTGCCAAACTGCAGACCGCCGCGGCGGACCTCGCGGCCGCCGCCCGCCTGAACCCGAAAGACGCTGAGTGCCTGTACCTGCTCGGGCTGACCCAGCTCTCTCTGAACGATCCGGATTCCGCCGCGCGGGCATTTGCCGCCGCCGCCCGCCTGCCCGGGCCCAGGCAGGCCAAAGCGCTAGCGAGGTTGCAGGAATTGCACCGGGCCGGAGACGCCTTTCCGCCGCTTGAGACCTCGCCTGTGGCGGACCCGCCGGCCCCGGTGCCGCCCCAGGAGTATGCCGGTTCCGCCGCCTGCCGGTCTTGTCATCCCACCCAGCACGCGGCATGGCAACGGACTGGCATGGCGCGCATGCTGCGCCCCTATCGGGCGGAAAACGTCTTCGGAGATTTTACAAAGCAGAAGCAGTTCGAGGATAACTCGGGTCGGATCGTCGCGCGAATGTGGATCGAGAAAGATCGGCATTATTTCTCGACCCGCGGCACGGGCGGGGCATGGGAGAGCTATCCCGTTGACTATACGATCGGGTCGAAGTGGCAGCAGGCCTATGCCACGCAACTGCCGGACGGGCAGATCCACGTATTCCCGATCCAATACAACAAGCGGGAGGGTTCCTGGGTCAACTACTGGAGGATCATCGATCCGCCTCGATCCGAGCGCACTAACCCAGACCTGTTTCATACCATGAGCATTCGCACGAACTATCAGACCAATTGCGCTCCATGCCACACCAGCCAGTTGCATGCCCCCAATGCGCGCGCGGCGGATACGCGGGTGCTCGTCTTCCGGGAACCGGGCGTCAATTGCGAAATGTGCCACGGGCCATCGGCTCGGCATGCGGCCGCTATGTCGGCGGGCGCGCGGTATTCGAAGCTTCCGGCGGACCCGCCCGTCGACTTTGCCGTGCTGGACAACCGCCAATTCGTGGCCATCTGCGCGCAATGCCACATGCAATCGGCCGTCCGCGAGCAGGGGCCCCGTGGCGAGTGGAACTATTCTGAATCGGGCAGCTCTTTCCCGGTGCGATACCAAAGCCGCCCGTTTGTGGATTTCTCGCTCCGATCCCGTTACAAAGACGGCAGATTCCGCGAGACCACCTTCATCGTGGAAGCCTTCATGCGATCGGCCTGCTACCGCAAAGGTCCGGCGCAGTGCGGCAATTGCCACAATCCCCATCCCGCCGATGCCGCTGCTAACCCGGCCTCTCTGAAGTTCCGGGACCAACCCGACCAGATGTGCTTGCAGTGCCACTCGCGCTATACTGGCCGGATCGAGATTCACACTCACCACACCGCTTCATCGGAAGCCAGCCGCTGTGTAAGTTGTCACATGCCGCGCATCATGAACAGCCTCCTGTTTGTGGCCAGATCGCACCAGATAGATGACATCCCCCGTGCCGATATGACTTCGCGTTTCGGGCAGCGGGAGAGCCCAAACGCTTGTCTGTCGTGTCATCGGGAAAGGGACGCACAGTGGGCCGCCACTCGCTTGCAATCCTGGTAAGCCTGCTGGCGCCGTTGCCGATGCACGCCGCGGACGAGGGCTATTTAGGATCGCAGGCCTGCGCCGGATGCCATCGACAGATCTACCAGAGCTACCAGGGAGTTGCCATGGCTCACTCCATGAGCCCGGCCAACGCGGCCACGCCTCTGGCAGGCGAGGCCATAACGGTGTCCAGCCCGAAACTCAACCGTTCCTTTCAGGTCTACCGCGAGGGCTCGGATGTATACCAAAGCGAATCCGAAATCGGCGCCGACGGCGAAACCGTGTTCAAAGTGGCGTTCAAGCTCGAATTCGCTGTGGGCTCCGGAGTCAATGGATTTAGTTACGCCGTCCGGCGTGGCGACTACCTGTTTGAGGCGCCCCTCTCATACTATTCCCGAACCAAGAAATGGGACCTCTCGCCCGGCTATGAATTTGTGGATTCCGGATTCAACCGGCCACTGGCGGCCGCCTGCCTGGCTTGTCACAGCGGCCGGGCGCGTCCGGTGCGGGATCGAACTGGCCTGTACCTCGATCCGCCTTTCGAGGAATTGCCCATCGGGTGTGAGAATTGTCATGGCCCGGGCCGTGCGCACGTGGCCACTCGCGGGTCGCCCAAATCGATCGTGAATCCCGCGCGCCTTGCCCCCCGCTTGGCCGAACAAATCTGTATGAACTGCCACCAGCGTGGGGATGCCAGGGTCTTGCAGCCACGCAAGGACTATTCCGATTTTCGCCCCGGTGCCTGGCTCAACGAGACGCTCGCGATCTTCAAGATCCCCTCTAAGATCAACGACGAGGATCTGCTGGAACACCATTCTGCAATGGAGTCCAGCAAGTGCTTCATTGGGAGCAATGGAAAGCTGAGTTGCTTCACTTGTCACGATCCGCACTCGCGGCCCTCTCGCGCCGAGGCGGCGGCTTGGTACCGCGATAAGTGCTTGACATGCCATTCCGAGGCGAGTTGCAAGCTGCCGCTCTCCAAGCGAGCGGAGCGCAGCAACGATTGTGCAGGCTGCCACATGCCCAAGCGCGACGTAACCGTGATCTCGCACTCGGCGCTGACGAATCACCGCATCATCGCGTACGCCGGCGAACCACTGCCGGCGAACGCGGCTCAGGCGGAAGGCGGCCTGATCCACGTCAACCGGCCTCCCGGCAGCGGCAAGTTCCCCCGTCTAACGCTCTGGCAAGCCTACGGCGAGTTGATGGATAAGGATCCGGCCTTCCAGGCGCGTTACCTCGCCCAGCTCGACGAGTTAGCCAAAGACGAGCGGGACAATGGCTTGGTCCAGGCGGCTTTGGGAGCCAGAGATTTGCGGTGGGACTCAAATGCCGCCGCGATTGCACACCTTAGGAAGGCCCTCGATCTCGGCTTTAGTAGCAGCACTCTGTATGCCGACCTGGCGGAGGCGCTGGCGCGCGCCGGCCAGTTGGAAGAGGCTGTCGCCGTCTTGAAACGCGGCATCCAGATGGAGCCCTATGCGCCAAGTCTGTACAAGTCCCTCGCGCTTCGATATATCACGTTGAAGCAGTATCCCCGGGCGAAGGAAACCCTCGAGCTTCATATCGAGCTGTTTCCCGAGGACGACTTTGTGCGCGGTCTTCTGACGCAGGTGGAAAGGCACGCCACACGTTGACCTAAGCCAGACCTCCCCAGCCCCTCGTGACCTGCAAAACAGGGACGAAACAGGAAGGCGCCGGCGGCGGCGAATCCATTTGCGGCGGTGATCCGCGACTCAGCCGGCAACCTCTGGGGCGGGGCGGATGGGGCGAATCCTCAAGCGGGTGTGGTCGGCGACGGTGCGGGCAACCTGTACGGAACTACCACGGTTCGCGCCGCTGGACGGCCTTGGCATACAGTGGATCTGGCACTGCCGGTTCCGGGGCACGTTCGATTTCCAAACTTCGTGGTCGGCGACGGTGCGGGCAACCTGTACGGAACTACCACGGTTCGCGTGGCTGGAGGTCTTGCAGGAGAGGGTCGAGGTGGACGCCCTGGTTTCGCAATTCGAACTGCAAGAACATTTCTCTCGGCAACAAAATGAGATGGGCAGATGGGGCAGATGGGAGGATTTTCGATTAAAATGGTCCCCGGTGGTCCGCCTGCGCATCCGCGGTGTCGCGGAAATCCGAACGTAACGTTTTTATCTTGGACGCGCAGCCGGCCGGGCGGACAATGATCGTCATCGCAATCTATAACGAGGCGCCGATGGATGTCGAGCACAAGATCTTCGGTGATAGGATGGTCATCCGGGATGGTGGCTATCCAGCGGTACGTCTCTGCGGCCGCTCTCGCCTGTCGTTGTGATCGCGTCGCCAAGTCTTCGGCTTTCTTGCCGATATCCAGCGCAGCATCGAGTTCGCGTTCAGTAAAGTCCGCCCCCTCGATCCGCGACGTTCCGGCAACCTCCATTTTCAGTTGGAGCTTCTGCATCTTCTCGACCCAATCGCGCTGATGCGGCGTTGCGCGGAGGGACAGAACGGCAGCCTTGGCATCGACAAAATTCTGTACAATTGCAGTTGCGTCATAATGAATCCATCGGGTGGGGATAGCGTAAGGAATCGCTGTAGGCGGCATGGCACCGAAAGTATAGAGGGCCGCGACACGACCGTCAATATTTCCAGTGGATTGCTGATTCTACACCACTTGAACCACAAACAGAAACTTTGGTTTCTTGATTATTTCAACCATATTTCTCCAGTTGGCATTGGGTGCGGTGCTTTCCGTTGCCGGTTCGCCGACCGTTGCCT
>OBLU010004254.1_pt1 | contig 12903 bp, 10 predicted proteins | sample 1518681 | NCBI WGS metagenome assembly OBLU01 (sample SAMEA3539304, study PRJEB22396) | soil metagenome | biome: tundra; feature: field; material: soil | place: USA | collected 2010-05 | depth 0.15 m | reverse complement strand
GGGGTGGAGCTCCTCGTCCCGCGCGGATGCGCCTTCGGCTACCTGGGGCCCAACGGTGCCGGCAAGACGACCCTCATTCGGGTTCTGCTCGGATTGACACGCGCCGATGTGGGCACCATGTCGCTGCTCGGATATGAGGTCCCGCGGCACCGCGACCGGGCGTTGGCGCGCGTCGGCGCCATCGTGGACGAGCCCCGGTTCCACGCCCACCTGACAGGTAGGGAGAACCTCGAGCTGCTGGCCAGTGCGCGTGAGCCTGCGGCCAGGGGCCGTGTCGGGCTGTCTCTGGAGCGGGTCGGCTTGAGCCACCGCGCCGACGACCGCGTTGCGAAGTACTCCATGGGCATGCGGCAGCGCCTGGGCGTGGCCGCATGCCTGATCGGGGATCCCCAGCTCCTTATCCTCGACGAGCCCATGAACGGGCTGGACCCCGCTGGCATGCAGGACATGCGAGAGATGATCTTGTCGCTCGTGGCCGAGGGACGCACGGTGGTGCTGTCCTCTCACCTGCTCGATGAGGTGGAGCGCACGTGTGACGCCGTCGCCATCGTCGACCGGGGCAGCGTCATCAGGCAGGGGCCGATCGCCGAACTGCTCGCGGGCACGTCGCTGGTCGTCCAGGTCGATTGCTCCGAGCCCGGCCGGGCCCGCACACTGCTCGAGGGTACACCGTTCGGGGCGCAGATCCAGGTGGGGGCGGATGGGGTCGCCATCACCCTTCCGACGGGGACGTCCCGCGACATCATCGCCGAGATCGCCCGCCTCCTGGTCGAAGGTGGCATTGCCCTGTACCGGCTCCAGGAGGTCCAGGCTTCCCTCGAATCGTGGTTCCTCCAGGTGACGAGCAGGCTCGACGCCGAATGACGACGGTCCCGAACACGGCCACTCTCGCGTCCGAGGTCACCGGGCCGTCCGACGCCCGGCCTGACCACCGGGGATCCCCGATCCCGACCTTGGGCATGATCTCCAACAGGTTCAAGGAGCTGCGCAAGCGCCGCGGTCTCATGATCACCCTGATACTGGTGACGGTCGGGATCCCGACCGTCTTCCTGGTGATCCGACTGCTCCTCCACGCCTTCGCGCCGAAGACCTACGGGCCTGCCGGCGGCTATGCCATCTACACCGCACTCGTCTCGGGCGTGCTGTACGTGTTCGGCTTCATTGTGGCTGCCACCCTGGGCGCCACGGCGGGTTCTGTCGACCTTACCGAAGGGATGTTCCGACACCTTGTCGTGACGGGTCGTTCGCGCCTTGCGTTGTATCTGGCTCGGATCCCCGCCGGACTCGCGATCATCGTGCCCCTGGTGGCAGTGGGCTTCACCGTCGTCTGCGCGGTATGTGTGTTTGCCGCGCCAACGCGGCTCCAGTACGACGGAGTGAACGTGCCCGTCAACCTGTCGCAGGCCGGCCTCGAGAGTTGGGCCGCCGACCATGCCGACGAGGTCATCTGCAACTTCGGCTTCCAGATCGGACCGTCTTCCTCGAACGGCTCGATCGCTTCGGCGGTCAACAGCGTGCCGTGCGGCAATGGCCCCGGCGGAGCGATCGTCAAACGGGGGCCAGCGTTACCGGGCCAACCACAAGCCTCTGAGGCCCAGATCAGGAATGCAGCCAGCCAGATCGCGCGGATGGACTATTCCGACTACGCCCGGCAGTTCCTGTACCCGTCGAACTCGCTCATGATCAAGAGCGGACTGTGGCTCGAGCTCGAAGCTGTCATCGGGTTCGTCGTCGCTCTGGGGCTTGGATCGCTGATAGGGCAGCGGACGGTGGCCGTGATCACCATGATCGTTCTCGAGGTTGTCCTGACGCCCATCCTGTCGAGGGCGCGGATACCCCATCTGTCGAACCTGCAGCGTGCAGTCGTCGGTCTGGCCACGGCCCATCTGGCACCCGGCGGCCTCCCGGTACTCGGTGGCGGCGGAGGCGGGCCCGCCGGCGGCAGTGGGAATCCCGGACTCTTGCCGGAGTCCACCACTGTGGCCGTCTGCGTCATTGTCGCGTGGCTGGTTGGCTGGTCAGTCCTCGGCGCATGGCGAATGATGACCCGAGACGCCTAAAACGCCGCTGGCCCCGACGTTCGGGTCGTCGGGTTGACGGCGTTGCCATGTCGACGATGTCCTGACACAGTGTCCCTCGGATGTCTCGCGACCGCACAAGCGTCGGGCTGCCGGGATTTGAACCCGGGACCTCCTGCTCCCAAAGCAGGCGCGCTGCCAAGCTGCGCTACAGCCCGTTGTCATGACGCCGATCACGTCTGCCGCCCGAGCATTGGGCGCTCTCGGCGTGACTGGCGTCTCTGTATCCTCCCTCACAGTCTGCCATTGGCCGTCCACTCCTGGTTTCCGGCTCTTCGGAGAGGGTTGGCCAGCGTACTGGTTCGGCCTCTACGTGGTGGTGATCCACCCATGTGGCTCCGGGGGCCCTCGCCACCTGCCCACAGCCACCCGGCAAGGCGGGCGATGAGACCCTTTGTGGGGGCTGCTGCGTTAACATCGCCCCGAGTTGAAGGTCCGACTGGCGGGTGCCGTGCTCGAAGATGGCCAATGTCTACAGGGCTGGCTCGCACCTTCCCGCCGGGTGCTGGGGGGTCACCAGACGTGGGCTGCGTGAACGGGAGAGGTCGGCGATGGTGACGCGTAACGTGAACACGAACCATGCGGCGGGCACTCCGCACCCGGGCTCACGGCCGTATGCGACGTAAGCACCAAACTCCCTCCCGCCGGGTCCGTGTGGGCCGATCTTTCCGGATCGGCGGCATCGCAGCCGCCGGTCTTCTGGCGCTCTCGGCCGGTTTGACGATCCCTGTTCCCCTACCGGCAACTGCCACTGCCATCACCCCGGGCGCCGCCGCAACCGCGGCCCCGCCAGTCGCCCCGCCGGCCGGCCTTCCTGCTGCATCTGTCTCGGCCGCGGCGACCCCGGCTGAGAGCCTTCCGGTGTCGGCCGGGTTCACCACCGCAGGCGGCATGCAGGTGCCGGCTCCCGAGTCTCCCTCTCCCGCCGCCAGCCACCCCCTGGCCGTGTCCTCGAGCGACGGCCAGGGCTACTGGTTGGTGGCATCCGACGGGGGGATCTTCACCTTCGGCAACGCCGGCTACTACGGCTCGACCGGGGCGATGAGGCTCAATAAGCCCATCGTGGATATGGCCGCCACTCCCCAGGGTCAGGGCTACTGGTTGGTGGCCTCCGACGGCGGGATCTTCACCTTCGGCGATGCCGGGTTCTTCGGTTCGACGGGAGCCGTCCACCTCAATGCGCCCATCGTCGGCATGGCCGCCACCCCCGACGGCCAGGGCTACTGGTTGGTGGCCTCCGATGGCGGGATCTTCACCTTCGGCGATGCCGGGTTCTTCGGTTCGGCACCGGGCGTCAATGCCAACCTCGGCGGCATCGTGGCCGTGTCGCCCGCCTTCAACGGCCAGGGATATTGGCTCGCCGCTGGCAATGGCGCGGTCGACTCGTTTGGTGACGCGGCCTCCGATGGGTCGACCGTAGGCACGGCATTGAACAAGCCCATTGTCGGATTCGCCGCTGTCCCACCCGCCATCCCGAGCGGGGAATCTCCGGCACCCCTGTCGGTTGCAACCACCCCGCTGGCCATGGCGGCGCAAGGATCGCCCTATTCCGCATCATTGTCCGCCACGGGGGGCACGGCCCCCTACTCCTGGATACTCCTTTCGGGATCCCCGCCGCCCGGACTCGCTCTCTCGCCGGGAGGGATCATCTCGGGGACGCCGAGTGCGGCGGGTACCTTTACCTTCACGGTGGAGGTGACGGATGACACCGCGCCCACACCCCTCACGGCGACGGGGACACTCTCGATCTCAGTGGTGCTGGTGCCACTCTCGATCACGACCACCACGTTGCCCAACGCCATTGAGGGGGCGGCGTATGCGGCGACGCTCGTTGCGACGGGTGGCACCGCCCCCTATTCGTGGACGGTCAGCGACGGTTCCCTTCCGTACGGGCTGACACTTTCCCCCAGCGGGGCGATCACGGGAACGCCGGCTGGTCCTGGTAGCGCCACCTTCACCGCGCAGGCGATCGATGCCACGTCACCCACGCCATTGGCGGCGTCGGCCACCCTGTCGATAGCCGTCTTCCCGCCCTCAACGTCGACGACCACGGTTCTGTCGTCGAACTGGTCCGGCTACGTCGAGCTCAACGGTCCGTTCACGTCGGTGACCGGTACGTTCAGCGTTCCCTCCCTTTTCGCCGGGACCCCTCGCGGTGACCAGATGTCCGAATGGGTCGGGATCGACGGGGGAAACGGCGACAATTCGCTCATTCAGGCAGGTTTCAACGAGTCACCGGATCCGAACAATCCCGATGACTTCATCATTCAGCCGTGGTGGGAGATTCTTCCGGCGGCGGAGACGTACATCACGAGTGTGCAGATCCAACCCGGGGATCAGGTGACGGTGTCCATCGATCAGATCAGCGGGACGAACTGGGGCATCACCTTGACCGACGACACGAACGGGGAGAGCTTCACCACCGATCGAACCTACAGCGGGCCGGCCTCTACGGCCGAGTGGATCCTCGAGGCGCTCACGGTGAGCGGCAAAGTCGCCACGCTTGCGCCGTACTCGCCGGTCGTCACGTTCAGCGTCCTGGGGTTTTCGGGTTCAACCACGAAACTGCAAGAGGTCGTCATGGTCCAAAGCGGCACTCAGGTGTCAACGCCTTCGACGCTGACGGCCAACGGATTCACCGTGGCCTACGGCAGCAACGCCCCCCAGGCCCCCTGATCAACCTGCAACCTGCGTTATCCCCGGCTCCCGCGAGGGTGCTGTGTGCACGATCCAGCCGTGACCTGGGAGGTCGTCAGTCCTTCTTCTTGCCCAAGATACGGTTCATTTTTGTCCCACACGTAGGGCACAGACCCTGGGCGGCACGACGGCCGTTGGCCAACTCGACCTCTTGACCGTCGAATTCACGCTTTTCGCGGCACTTCACGCAGTAGCCCTCGTAATTAGCCATGCCAACTCCTCTTGTCGGTAAGCCCGTCGGTGAGCCCCCGGATTTCTCCGAAAGTTAGCGGGGGGGTTTGCAGAAGGGGGGGATGCTCAGGCTCGGTCAGGCAGGGCACGGCTAGCCTCAGGCACGTGACGGGCGAGTCGGCGGCCGGAGGAGAGGACCGGGAACAGAGCGGCGAGCAGGGCGGCGCCAACAGCTGGTTGCGCCGGGGCAGGGAGGCGGCGGCGGCGCTCGCCGAGACCTGGGAATCCCTGGTCGACGTCTGTCACCGGCTCGATGCACAGCAGTGGGGTTTGCCGACCGAGTGCCCCGGCTGGACGGTCAAGGACCAGCTCTCGCACCTGATCGGCCTCGAGCGATCCCTGCTCGGAGAGGCGCCACCGGAGTGGGATGCGCCGCTGGGCGACCACGTGCGGAACGCCTTCGCCGAGGAGAACGAGCCGTGGATCGCCGCGCGCCGGGCGCAACCCGGGCCCGTCGTACTGGCCGAGTTCGTTGCCGTCAGCGAGCTGCGGTTGGCCACGCTCCGGCGTCTGACCGAGGACGAGTGGGCCCACGTCGGCCCGACGATCGTCGGAGAGGTGGCGTACGCCGACTTCATGAAGACCAGGATCTTCGACAGCTGGGTCCACGAGCAGGATGTGCGCATGGCGCTGGGCCGGCCCGGCGGGACCGGCGGATTGGCTTCGGCCATCGGAGTGGGTCAGGTCGAGGCAGCAATGGGCTTCGTGGTGGGCAAGAAGGCGGCGGCGCCCGACGGCGCGGTGGTGCACTTTTCGGTGGCTGGTCCCGGCGGCGATGCGCGCAGCTTCACCCTCGAGGTTCAGGGAGGTCGGGCCCGACCCGGAGCGGCGGGGGTTGTTGTTCCCACGGTGACCCTGGCCCTGTCGAGCATCGATTTCGTCCGGCTGGGCTGTGGTCGGGTATCGGCGGGCGAGTTGGAGGCCGCCGGTGGGGTAGTAGTGGACGGGGACGCGGCCCTCGGGAGAAAGATTCTCGAATCCATGAACTTCATGTTCTGACCACCCACCCTGATTGCTATCGGTTGCCCGCCCGCCCCAGTTGCCCGCCTACCCCGGCTGCCCCCGTCGCCCCGCGCGCCCAGCCATGCCGCAGCCCGCCCTGGCGCCTCCGAGGGCGATGCTCGGGGGCTCCCGAGATCGTCCGACGCCGGCGCGGTGCCGGGTCCTTCGAGTCGCCCAGTAGAGTGTGCAATTCGTGATGCGTGCCACCACTGAACCATTGGAGGGAAACCTCGTCCGCCTGCGCGTCGAGATTGACGAGCCGGAGTTCGACAAAGCTCTGGTAGACGTCGTCAAGACCCTGGCCTCTCAGATCCGCGTGCCGGGATTCCGCCCCGGCAAAGTGCCGCGCAAGGTGCTGGAGGCCCGAATGGGCGGAGCCGGTGCGCTGCGCGCCGAAGCTCTTCGGGAAGCGTTGCCGGACTTCTACGCCCGAGCGGTGATCGACTCGGAAATCGATCCCATTGCTTCACCAGATATCGACATCACCTCCGGCGAGGACGGCGGCGCGATCAGCTTCGACGCAGTCGTCCAGGTCCGTCCGACCGTATCGATTCCCGGCTACGACGGCCTCCAGGTGACCCTGCCCGGCATCGTCGTCAAGGATGAGGATGTCGACCGGCAGATCGACCGTCTGCGGGAGAACGATGCCGAGCTCGAGCTGGTCGGACGTCCCTCTATCGACGGCGACCTGGTCACCATCGACCTCCACGGGAACGACGAGAGCGGCGCCGAAGTGGTCGGCGTCGACGACTATCTCTACGAAGTGGGAAGCGGCACCGTCACCGTTGAGCTCGACGAGCAACTGCGTGGTGCCAAGGCCGGTGACATCTTGGCCTTCACCTCGCCGGCTCCGGGCGACGAGGACGAGGTCATTTCGTTCAGGGTCCTCGTCAAGGACGTCAAGGTCAAGAAATTGCCGGAGCCGACAGATGAGTGGGCGGACGAGAGCTCGGAGTTCGCCACCCTGGCCGAGCTCCGGGCGGACATCTCCGACCGCGTCGCCCGGGTCAAGCTGGTGCAGAGCCAGATGGCCCTGCGGGAAAAGACCGTTGAAGCCATCGCCGGCCTGGTGGATGACGATGACGTTCCCGAGGTGCTGGTTGATTCCGAGGTGAATGAGCGTCTGCATGACCTGCAACACCGGCTCGAGGCGCAGAAATTGGGTTTGGGGGAATACCTCCAGGCCACCGGCCGCACGCCCGAGGATCTGCTGGCCGCGGTGCGGGTCGATGCTCAGCGGGCGGTCAAGGCCGATTTGGCTCTCCGGGCCCTGGCCGAGGCCGAAGAGCTGGGTTTGAGCGATGAGGAGCTGGACGCCGAAATTGCGACCATGGCCGAGCGGATGGAGACCACCCCGGCCGAACTGCGTCGGCAGCTCGACACGGCCGGACGAACGGGCGCGGTACGCTCGGAGCTACGAAAGGGCAAGGCGCTGCAGTGGCTGCTGGACCACGTGGAGCTCTTCGACGAGGAGGGTAACCCGATGTCGCGGGATGACCTGAAGACCGACGCGGCCAAGGAGAACGAGGAGAACGAGTGATGATGCAGAACGAAGGTGATCAGTTCGGAGCTGATCGGTACCGGGCGAACAACTATCTCGTTCCCACGGTCATCGAGTCGTCCAACCGGGGCGAGCGGGCCTACGACCTCTATTCGCGCCTCTTGCGTGAGCGCATCATCTTTCTCGGCACTCCGGTCGATGACACGGTGGCCAACCTGGTCTGCGCCCAGATGCTCTTCTTGGAGTCCGAGGAGCCGGACAAGGAAATCCACCTCTACATCAACTCGCCCGGGGGCGACATCACGGCGCTGTTCGCCATTTACGACACGCTGAAGTTCATCAAGCCCGATGTCTCCACGTTCTGCTACGGCCAAGCTGCGTCCGCAGCGGCCGTGCTCCTGGCGGCCGGCGCACCCGGAAAGCGATTCGCCCTCCCGCACGCCCGGATCCTGCTGCACCAGCCGTGGGGCGGAGTCGAGGGTCAAGCGAGCGACATCGAGCTCCAGGCCAGGGAGATCCTGCGCATGCGCGACCTGTTGACCAGCATGCTGGCCGAGGACACGGGCCAGACCCATGAGAAGGTCACCAAGGACACCGATCGCGACTTCATCATGACGGCGGACGAAGCTGTGACGTATGGCGTGATCGATGAGATCATCACCTCCCGCACGGTCGCCCCGCTCGAAGCTATCGGCGCTGCATAGGCCTTCTAGAACGTTTCGGCGAGAGTAACGGGGAGAGGGGTTTCGGTGGCGAAGTTCGGCGAAGGTGGGGATCTGGTCAAGTGCAGTTTCTGCGGAAAGACACAGAAGCAGGTCAAGAAGCTGATCGCCGGGCCAGGTGTCTATATCTGCGATGAGTGCATCGATCTGTGTAACGACATCATCGCCGAGGAGCGCGATGAGACCGCCGAACTCTCGTTCGAGGATCTGCCCAAGCCAAAGGAGATCTTCACCTTCCTGAACGACTACGTCGTCGGTCAGGAGTACGCCAAGAAGATCCTTTCGGTCGCGGTGTACAACCACTACAAGCGGGTGCAGGCGGGACCGGTGCAAGATGACGGGGTCGAATTGGCCAAGTCCAACATCCTGTTGTTGGGTCCGACGGGGTGCGGCAAGACGCTGCTGGCCCAGACGCTGGCCCGCATGCTCAACGTACCCTTCGCCATTGCCGATGCCACCGCGTTGACCGAGGCCGGCTACGTCGGCGAGGACGTCGAGAACATCCTTTTGAAGTTGATCCAGGCGGCTGACTATGACGTCAAGCGGGCCGAGACAGGCATCATCTACATCGACGAGATCGACAAGATCGCCCGCAAGAGCGAGAACCCGTCCATCACCCGGGACGTTTCGGGAGAGGGTGTCCAGCAGGCACTGTTGAAGATCCTGGAGGGCACGACGGCGTCGGTTCCTCCTCAAGGTGGCCGCAAGCACCCTCATCAGGAGTTCATCCAGATCGACACCACCAACATCCTGTTCATCTGCGGCGGTGCCTTTGCCGGACTGGACCGGTTGATCGAGGGCCGCATCGGCAAGCGGGGCATTGGCTTCCGGGCCGAGGTGCACCGCCGTGAGCGCGATGACGGAGAGATCTTGCGACACGTGCTGCCCGAGGACCTCATCAAGTTCGGTCTGATCCCCGAGTTCATCGGGCGCTTGCCTGTGGTGAGCGCTGTCTCCCCGTTGTTCAAGGACGCCCTCGTGCAGATTCTGGTCGAGCCCAAGAATGCGCTGTCCCGCCAGTACGAGCGTGTCTTCGCCCTCGACAACGTGGAGCTCGAGTTCACGCCCGACGCGCTGGAGGCAGTGGCGGAGCAGGCGATGCTGCGCGGCACGGGCGCTCGCGGCCTGCGCGCCATTCTCGAAGAAGTCCTCTTGGACGTGATGTACGACCTCCCGAGCCGTTCTGACGTCGGCAAATGCGTCGTTGACCGCGCCGTCGTGCTGGACCGGGTCGCTCCGACCTTGGTTCCCGTGGGCGGTGTTCCGGTCAAGTCGACTCGCACCCGGCGCGCCGCTTCGTAGTCAGCCGCGCGCTGGTGGCAGAGGAGAGCGGCGGCGGTCACCGGCGCGGCGTTGCGCCGGAGGGACTCCCACCAGCCGCCGGTTCTCGGGGGGCGGATTCTTCAGGGACGGATCCTCGGCGCACGGATTCTCGGCGCACGGATTCGTCACTGGCGGAGGTACGTGTGGTCGGCCCGCCGTTTGTCGATCTCGATGCCGCCCTCGAGTGGCTGGACGATCACATCGATTTCGAGTCGAACATGCCAAGTCGCCGCGCCTGGCCCACGCTCGATCGCATGAAGTCGCTCATGGCCGTTCTCGGCGACCCTCACCAATCGATTCCCTCGGTCCACGTGACCGGGACCAACGGCAAGGGCTCCACATCGGCCATGGTGTCCGCCTTGATGATGGCGCAGGGGTTGAGCGTGGGGACCTATACGAGTCCGAACCTGCACCGCGTCTCGGAGCGATTGGCGCACAACGGCGAGCCGATCGACGACGAGGCATTTCTCGGTGTGCTCTCCGAGCTGGCCTCGCTCGAGGCGTTGATTCCCGATCGGCCCACCCGCTTCGAACTCCTCACGGCTGCTGCGCTGTCGTGGTTTGCCGATGATGCCGTCGACGCCATGGTGATCGAGGTGGGGCTGGGCGGCACGTGGGACAGCACGAATGTCCTGCACGGTGATGTCGCCGTCTTGACCAATTTCAGTTACGACCACACCGATGTTCTCGGTCCGACGCTCGAAGGCATCGCCGAGGACAAATCGGGGATCATCGAAGCCGGAAGCATGGTGGTGGTGGGTGAGACGCGATCCGACCTGGTGGCGATCGTCGAAGCGCACGCGGCCCGGGTGGGCGCGGCCGGGGTATGGGCGGCCGACCGAGACTTCGGCTGCGAGCAGAACCGGGTGGCCGTCGGGGGTCGCCTCGTCACCCTGTGGACGCCGGGCGGACGGTACGAGGATGTAGTGGTGCCCCTGCACGGCGCGCATCAGGGACGCAACGCGGCCTGTGCCCTGGCCGCCGCAGAGGCCTTCTTTGGCCGTCCTCTTGACCCCGAAGTCGTCCAAGAAGGCTTCGGGGTCGTGCGGGTACCGGGTCGACTCGAAGTGCTGGGGCGCCGACCACTGCTGTTGGTTGATGGAGCGCACAACGTGGCCGGCATGACCGCCCTCGGGCTCGCCCTGGCTGAAGAGTTCGCCGTCGACGGCAACAGCGTGGCCGTGATCGGCATGCTGTCGGGCCGGGATCCTTCGGCCATGGTGGCGGCCCTGGCTCCATCGGACGTGACCACCGTTGTGGCCTGTCAACCTGACTCGCCCCGGGCTCTGCCGGCCGGCGACGTGGCGGACGCCGCCCGGGCCCTGGGGTTGGCCGTGCACGTGGAGCCCTCCGTGGTCGACGCCTTGGCCCTCGCACGTGGACTCGTCAATGCCCGTGGTCTCGTCGTGGTGACGGGCTCGCTGTACACGGTCGGCACCGCCCGCGGGGAGATCCTGGCTGGCGCTGTGCGCTGGGAGGACGCCGGCCGCTGATGGCACCCTCCCTCGGCAGGACGAGCCGCCGGACGAGTGCGGAAAAGCGCCAATCCCTTGATCACTCATTGAGAGTTTCGACGGACGGCAATGGTGGTGGGGCCGGGCACATTGTCTCAACGTGAGGTTGAGGGTTTGTGGTTGAGGGTTCATGTCACGGGGTCGTGTGGCATCGCAAGCGTGTGCTGCTGCTACTGTCCTCCGCTCGTGGATCGAACCCTTGTGATTGTGAAGCCAGATGGCGTCGAACGCGGACTTATCGGCGAGATCATCGGACGGTTGGAGCGCAAGAACTTGCGCCTCGTGGCCGCCGAGCTGCGAACCGTCACCACGGAGTTGGCGCAGGCGCACTACGCCGAGCACGCTGAGCGGCCATTCTTCCCTGACCTGGTGAAATTCTTCACGCGCTCGCCCGTCCTGCTGATGGTCATCGAAGGCCCGAAGGACACCTACGCCGTCGTGCGCACCATGATGGGGGTCACCAACCCGGCCGAAGCTGCCCCGGGAACGATCCGTGGCGACCTTGGCATCGAGACGACCGAGAATTTGGTGCACGGCTCTGACTCCCACGAGTCGGCCGCGAGGGAAATCGCTCTTTTCTTCCCGGAACTCGTCTCTTCGTAACCTCCGTTCGCCGGATCCTCGCGCAGGTTGCCTTGTGGTGGACCGAGCCGTCCCCTAACCTGGTACCTTACCTACAGGTACCGGATTCCTTCCGGTGCTGGTCCCGCATACACCGGGAGAAAGTCCTTCATGGCCGACAATCGCCTTTCCCTCCTTGGTCGTGACATGGCCGTCGACTTGGGTACCGCCAACACCCTCGTCTACGTGCGCGGTCGCGGCATCGTCCTGAACGAGCCCTCCGTGGTCGCGGTCGACGTCAAAGACGGACGCCCGTTGGCCGTAGGAGCAGAGGCGAAGCGGATGATCGGCCGGACACCGTCGAACATCCAAGCGATCCGTCCGCTCAAAGACGGCGTGATCGCAGATTTCGAGATCTGCGAGAAGATGCTGCGCTATTTCATCCATCGCGTGCATCAACGCCGCTTCGCCAAGCCGCGCATGGTGATCTGCGTGCCGTCGGGTATTACCGGTGTCGAACGGCGGGCTGTGATGGAAGCAGCGGAATACGCTGGCGCACGGCGCGCCTACATCATCGAAGAGCCGATGGCAGCCGCCATCGGAGCCGGCCTCCCCGTGCACGAGCCAACCGGCAACATGGTGGTCGACATCGGCGGAGGCACCACGGAGGTCGCGGTCATCTCTTTGGGCGGCATCGTGACGAGCCAGTCGGTGCGCATCGGCGGCGACGAGCTCGATGAAGCGATCATCGCATTCGTGAAGAAGGAATTCAGTCTGGCCCTCGGCGAGCGCACGGCGGAGGAGATCAAGATCACCCTCGGCTCGGCCTACGAGTTGGAGCAAGAACTCCATGCGGAGATACGTGGTCGGGACCTCGTGAGCGGCCTGCCCAAGACCATCGTCGTGTCGACCGAAGAGATCCGGCGAGCAATCGAAGAGCCCGTGTCCGCCATCGTCGATGCCGTGAAGGTCACCCTCGACCGCACGCCGCCCGAGCTGGCAGCCGACATCATGGAGCAGGGGATCGTCCTCACCGGAGGGGGTGCGCTGCTGCACGGGCTCGAGGCTCGTCTGCAGAACGAGACAGGAATGCCCATCGTCGTTGCCCGAGACCCGCTGAACTGCGTGGCCGTCGGTGCCGGTCAATGTCTGGAAGAGTTCGAAGCGCTCAAGCGGGTGCTGATCACCACGTCTACGCGCTGACGGATCGTCCGGTCTCACCGGGGTGGCGAGGTCTCGGCGGTCGCGCCGCACGCTGACGGTGGTCGTCTTGA
>OBLU010004252.1_pt1 | contig 12908 bp, 13 predicted proteins | sample 1518681 | NCBI WGS metagenome assembly OBLU01 (sample SAMEA3539304, study PRJEB22396) | soil metagenome | biome: tundra; feature: field; material: soil | place: USA | collected 2010-05 | depth 0.15 m | reverse complement strand
CATCACCGGCATCGCCGCGGCCGCCGGCCTCGACGACGACACGACCGTCCACATCTTGCGGCATACCTTCGCGACCACCCTGGTACGTGGCGGGACCGACCTCGTCATCGTCGCCGAGCTCCTCGGCCACGCCCGCCTGGAAACGACCCGCGGCTACACCCGCCCGAGCGCAGAAGACCGCACACGGGCGCTCGACCTGCTCCTCGTCGACAAATAGCGGCGATCAGGGCCCGAGCAGCCGGCCCATTACACCTTTTGGGCTTATGTTGGCGGTACCCCTGAAGGTGTAGGTGCACTTCTCTCTTTGGTGCACTCCGGTCCCGCCTGCGCATTTCCCGCTCCCGGTAATCGTGCCGATGCCATTCGTGTGCGGCGAGCCCAGAGTGAACGTGTCCTTGGTGATCCGAACACCGTCCCCCGCCCTCACAGCCCCACACGATCTTCTCGCGCCGATGGTCGCCAACCAACGTGAGGTAGTTGTGCTGGCGCTTCCAGCTGACCTCGTCAACCCCGATGTCGAACAGCTCGCTGAGCCGGTCGGGATCAAGCCCATCAGCGCACACCCGCCTGATGATCTGACCGACCGTGCCCCAGTCGATCCCCAGCATCCGGGTGATCGTCGTCTTCTCAGTCCGGGCCGCCAACCACGCGACCAAGCACTCGAAGTCGCACGTGAACTCCGAGCCTGGCCTGGCGAACGGGACGCCCTCCGCACGCGCCCCATGCACCGGACAGACACCACAGACGCCGCCGCCGGCAGCAGATCTCAAGCCGCCAGACCCCCAGATCCAGATGCCGCCAGACCGTGTCCCCAGGCCGCGTGTCCTTCCGCGCACGAGTGGAATACTCGCACTCCGGGCAAACCAGCCGGCGGCGGCGCAACGCGACCTCGACGCGCACCCGCCCCGGCTCGAAGCTGACATCCCTGACCCACACGCCCTGCAGGTCCACAAGCCCGGAAAATGCCGTCTCGACGCGCACGCCGTCCTCCCTTGCAAGCCGTTGACCTTCGAACAGCCAGCAGCCTGCCTGGACAGGCGGCGGCGCGTCACCAACCAGCACGCAACTTGCGTAAATTCTCCAAGACCGAGAAAGCGCTGCTCAGGACCGCAAACCGGCGCTCACCCTGACCACACCGATCCCCGGAGCCCCAGAAAAAATGCGCGCTTCGTGGCCACCTTTGGTGCAGCCACTGCAGAGGCCGAGAGCCCCAGGGTGATGGCCAGTCCAATCATTCCGACTGCCGCGACCAATGCCCTACGCATCCGGCCTCCTTTTCCGATGCTCGAGTCTACGCCACCCCTAATCACTTCTTGGAGACGGGTCGGCTGCGCTGTCGCGCAATCGTGCCGCTGTTGTTCTTCAGCTTGTTGTCGCAGGAATCGCCGGAAGCGCCATATTTGGTTCGAACGACCTCTCTGAGATCGTCCCGGCTCGGCTCGAAAACACGCTCACTCGCGAAGCGCCCGATCGACCGCGCGGGCGACCTGCTCGCGGGACCGGGCTCCTACCGCGCTGCTCAGCGCCGACTGCCATTGTTCGGGTGTCACCGACGACTGGTCGAGCCCGAGATCCGCGAGCACCGCGGCTTGATCAACGTGGCCAGCGATCTGCTCGGCGCGACGCCGGGCGGCGATGTGTTGAGCGCGCGCCAGCTGCGTGCGCCCGCCGGCGCCCGAGAGGCTCAGGAGGTCCTCCACCACCAGCGGCACCGCCCGCCGCGCACACTTCGTCCACGGCGCGTCCGCGGTCGACTCGACGACAACCTGGCGGACGACCCGCCAGCCCGCGTGGTGGGAGTCACAGCGGGCTACGAGGAACCGCGCGAGCGCCTCGGCCACGCCTACGGACTCTGGCTCGGACCCGTGAGCGTCGAGGTGTCGCAGCGCCGCACCCACGCCGCGGCCGTCGTCGACCGCCTTGGCGAGCTGACGCGCGGTCCGTCCCGGCTTGCGTGTTTCATCGTCGATCGTTCTACCGTACTCGCCGAGAATCTCGGCTCAGCGCGGGTCGAGGCGCGCATCGAGGAGGGCGGCCATGGCGGCGCTGCCGCGCTCGATCGTGGTGCGCATGTGCATGGCCGGTTGCGAGATGCCGAGCTACCTCCTGTTCGAGGCCGAAGACCTCGACGCGGCGAGCTGGTGGCCGAGGCGCTCCGACTGGGACGGGCGCTCGCCGGGCTGATGCCCGACGAACCCGAAGCGCACGGACTGGTGGCGATGATGCTGCTGCTCGATGCCCGCCGCGCGGCGCGGTTTTGGAACGGCGACCTGGTGTTGCTCGCCGACCAGGATCACTCGCTCTGGGACACGGCGCAGATCTCCGATGGGCGGGCGGTGCTCGAGCGGCGCCTGGCGGAGCTCGGCAAGGTCTCGGCGCGCTCGCCGTAGACGTGCCGGCTGACTGCTTCCGCCATAGTTCTTGGCGTGCCCGTGAGCAGCGACTTCCGCGACATCGAGGACCGCGCCGACTGCGAGCGGCTCGTGCGTGCCTTTTACGGCCGGGCGCTCGTTGACCCGATAATCGGCTGGATCTTCGTCGACGTCGCCAAGCTCGACGTCGAGGCCCACGTCCCGCAGATCGCGTCCTTCTGGGAGACGATCCTGCTCGGCTCTCGGTCCTATGCCGGCGGCGCGTTCGCTCCCCATGCCGCGCTGCACGCGCGGGTGAGGCTGCGGGCCGGGCACTTCGAACGCTGGCTGGCACTCTGGGGAGCCACCGTCGATGAGCTCTTTGCCGGCGAGCGAGCCGAGCTCGCCAAGGCGCACGCGCTTCGTGTCGCGCAGGCATTTCACCGTCGCCTGCAGGCTGTGCCCGTGACGGCTGACTCGACTCCTGCTCCCGGAGGGCTCTTAGTCACGTGGCATGCGCCGCAGACGCTGCAGCGGGCGCGTCCGCCTCGGGAGTTTCAATAGTGTCCGTGCGTCCGCATCATCGTTCGACCGTGAAGGAGTTCTCTTGCCGCTAACCCAGACACAACTCGCGACCGCTGTCGCTGACCGCGCCGAGATCAGCCGAGCCGAGGCGAAGCGGGTAATCGGGGTGCTCGAGGAGATCGTGCTCGAGGAGCTTGGAAACGCGCAGAAGGTGCGTATCGGCGGCCTCGTGCAGCTGACCGTCCGTGTCAAGCCTTCGCAGAAGTCACGCAAGGGCCGTAACCCGGCTACCGGCGAGGAGATCACGATCGCCGCAAAGCCCGCAAGCGTCGACCTTCGCGCGCGACCGCTCGCCAAGGCCAAGGCCGCCCTGCCATCGGTGCAGAAGGCGCGCCGGCGACTCGCCGCCTGATATCGGGCTCAGCTCAGGCGCGAGCGTCGCGCCTGAGATCGCTGCAGCGATCGTGGAACCGCGCGATCTCGCCGGGATCGTCCATCGCGTTGTGGGCAGCGTGCTGGGCGAACGCCGCGGGCTCACGGTGTGCGGCACCGGTCGACGATGGCGCCACTTCCGTGCGCCAGGCTGGTTCTGGGGTTAGTCGTGGTGCCCGGCGGGCCCTAAGCGGCCCTGAGCTCAACCGGGCGCCCGGGGCCGCACCCATAGAGGTCGTTGGCGAGGCGCGTCGCCGTGACCTGCTCCCAGCGTCCACTCTCTACCAGCGCGCGGCACAGGCTCTCGGCGTCCTCCAGCGCCTCACGCGCTCCGTCCTCCACGAGATCGGAGCTGAAGATGAGATTGTCCGCAGCGAGGCGGATCCGGTCTTGCTCGCCGCCCAGCAGTTTGCTCGGCCCCAACTCGTCCAGGGTGTGGACGACCCGCCGGTATGCATGGGTACGCTCAGGACTCATCTGGACTCCCTCATGGCCGAGGTTTCACGTTGGTCATGTTGTCGGCTGGCGGAGCGTCTGCCTTTAGCCCAGTGGCTAGAGATCTGAGTGAGGGCTTGTACGTAACGCACGCCGCTGACTGCGCCTGCCCGACCAACCGGAATTCGTCTCACCCACCCGCTGATCGGGGCGGCTAAGGGCCCACGACTAATTACTGACGGCTCGCCCGGCCCGCGGCACGGTGCTGGGAGACGCGCCCTCGCTCTCCCCCGCGGTAGGTTGACCGTCCTTGACCAATCTCGATGATTCCGTCACAACCGCGCGCGCGAGCGCTCCCGGGCGCTGATGGTGGCACGCGCACTGCTGAGCCGGCCGCATGCGCCTTCGCTCGATTGGCTTCGGACGCGTGATCGCGGCCTGGCGGCGACTCGTCGCGCGACGCGCACCGCGCTCGTCATGCCCGCCATATTCGCCGTGGGTGACAAGGTGATCGCCAATGCAACGTTGGCGACGTTTGCCGCGTTTGGCTCGTTCGCCCTGTTGCTGCTGGTCGACTTCGGCGGTTCGATGCGCGATCGTTTGCAAGCGCAGGCCGCGCTCTCGCTCGTCGGTGGCGTGTTCGTCTGCCTCGGGACGATTGCCTCGCGCTCAGCTTGGCTCGCCGTGGCGGCGATGGCGCTCGTGGGATTCGCGGTGCTGTTCGCTGGTGTCGTCAGCTCCGTGCTGGCTGGTGCGACGACGTCGCTGTTGCTGTCGTTCATCCTGCCGGTCTCACTCGCTGGACCGATCTCCTCGATCCCGGCCCGGCTGGCTGGCTGGAGCATGGCCTCGGGTGCGGCGCTGCTGGCCGTAGCACTGCTGTGGCCGGCGCCGGAACACGACCTGCTGCGCGGTCCGGCGATCACGGCCTGCCGGGCGTTGGCCGTGCGGCTGCGCGCCGATGTCGCCTATGCCATCGGCGGCGAGGCGCGCCCGTCCGAAGCGGCGCGCGATGCGGCGGCCGAGCGCGCGAACACGGCGATCAGCGCACTGCGACGCGCGTTCTTCGCCACGCCCTACCGCCCAACCGGATTGGGCACGTCGGTTCGGATGCTCGTGCGACTGGTGGACGAGCTGAACTGGCTGAACGCGATCATCGTCCACTCCGAAGCGCGGATGGATGGGACGCCGGCCAACCGTCCGGCCTGCGTGGTGCGGTCCACCGCGGCGTCGGTGCTCGAACGTGGCGCGGATCTGCTCTCCTCGCGGGAGGTCAGCCCCGACGCTCTGCACGCGGCGCTGGCCGAATTGCGCGCGGCACTCGCAGAGTTGGAGCGCGGTGACACTCTGAGCTTGCCGGTCCATCCGTCGGTGGCGGGTTCGGTCGCAGCCGATGATCGGATCGGCGAGTTCATCAGCTCGCTGGACCCGGGCTTCCGCGCGCAGGAGCTGAGCTTCGTGGTGTCGCAGATCGCGGGCAATATCGACCTGGCCGCAGCCGCCGAGCGGCGCAGCTGGGTGGAGCGGCTCCTCGGCCGCCAGCCCGCCGGGATAGCCGGAACGCTGTCAGCCGCCCAGGAGCGGGCCGGGGCCCACGTCGAGCGCCACTCGGTGTGGCTGCACAACAGCGTGCGCGCCGCGGTGGGCCTCGGCCTGGCCGTGTTGGTGGCGAAGCTGACCGGTGTGCAGCACTCGTTCTGGGTCGTGTTGGGCACGCTGTCGGTGCTGCGCTCAAATGCCCTCAGCACGGGACAGAACGTGGTCGGCGGCCTGCTCGGCACGACGGCCGGTTTCATCGCCGGCGCCGCACTGGTCGCGCTCACCGGCGCGAACACCACCCTCTTGTGGTTGCTGCTGCCGCCCGCGGTCCTGCTCGCCGGCCTCGCACCGGCAGCGATCTCGTTCGCCGCCGGGCAGGCTGCGTTCACGCTGACCCTTTTGATCCTGTTCAACATCCTGCAGCCCGCCGGGTGGCAGATCGGGCTGGTGCGGATCGAGGACGTGGCGCTCGGGTGTGCGGTGAGCGTCGTCGTCGGATTGCTGTTCTGGCCCCGTGGCGCGGCCGCCGCACTCGGCACGGCGCTGGCGCAGGCATATGACGACAGCGTGCGCTATCTGGCCAGTGCGGTGGAATTCGGCATGGGACGCTGTGACCAGAGCACGGCGTCGCGACCGGCGCCGACCGATGAGGCGATGCATGCGGCGGCGGCATCCCGCAGGCTCGACGACACTTTCCGCGGGTATCTGGCCGAGCGTGGCGCTAAGCCGATTCCGTTGGCGGAGGTGACCGGTCTGTTGACCGGCGTAGCGGGCCTGCGCCTGACGGCCGACGCGGTGCTTGATCTTTGGCAACGCGACGACGCGGCGGGAGGCGATCGGGCCGCAGCCCGGCGCGAGCTGATCGCCAGCAGCCAGCTGATGGTCGACTGGTACAGCCGCTTCGCCGCCAGCCTCACCGGTCGGGGTGATGTACCGAACCCCCTCCAGCGCGACGAGCTGGCCGACGGCCGGCTGATCGATGCGGTGAGCCGTGACCTGCGCCGTGAGGACGGCCGGGCCAGCGCCACCGCAGCACGGATGATCTGGACCGGCGATCACCTCGACGCCGCCCGGCGGCTCCAGGGCGTGATCGTCGGATCGGCCCGGGCCGCATCACCTACCTCCTGACGGTCGTGGTTCGTCGCCAGGACACGAGCGCGACCGGCTCAACCGCTTGCCAGCCGAGCCTGTGCCTGTCGCCGCACCAGCCGGCCGGAGACGTGATCGCCTGAAGTCGTTGCGCTCAGTCGAGCAGGACGACGGGCTTGATCACCGACCCGTCGGTCATCCGGGCGACGGCATCGTTGATCTGGGCAAACGGGAACGTGCCGACCAGGCGCTGCACGGGGAAGCGCCCCTGGCTCCAGAGGTCCACCAGCTGGGGGATGAACAGCTGCGGGATGCTCTCGCCCTCCACGATGCCCCGCACCCTGCGTCCCAGGGCGATCAGCTCGTTGACGTCGAGGGCGACATCGGTCCCGAACGCGGGCGCACCGATGACGCCGCAGGTGGCGTCGGAGCCGAGCATGTCGACCGCCTGGCGCAGCGCCGCGGGGTTGCCGGTGCACTCCAGCGAGAACTGTGCGCCGCCACGGGTGATCTCGCGCGCTTCCGGCACCGGGTCCCGGTGGCGGGCGTCGATCGTGTGGGTCGCGCCGAGCTCGCGGGCCAGCTCCAACCGAGCTGGGTTGAGATCGACCGCGACGATCGTCTCACAGCCCACCATCCGCGCCGCCATGACGGCCGACATGCCCACCGCGCCGGCGCCGAGCACCACCAGCGACGCGGAGGGACCGGGCCGCAGGACGTTGAACACCGCACCGGCCCCCGTCTGGATGCCACAGCCGAACGGGGCCAGCAGCTCGAAGGGGATGTCGGCGTCGATCTTGACCACGCTGCGGTGGTGACAGACCGCCTGCGTGGCAAAGCTCGACTGTCCGAAGAACTGCGAGCTCAGTGGCCTGCCGCCCCGTGACAGCGCGGTGGAGCCGTCGGTCCGCTGGGCCAGGAAGTTGCGCGGCAGGAACTCCAGGCAGTAGAACGGACGTCCGGCCAGGCACTTGGCGCACACGCCGCACGACGCATAGCTCATCGCGACGCGGTCACCCACGGCCAGGCCGCTGACAGCGGCGCCGAGGGCGGCGATGATGCCGGCGCCCTCGTGTCCCAGCACGCACGGCAACGGCGTCGGGAAACCGCCGGCCTGAGCGCCGAGATCCGTGTGGCAGATCCCGCTCGCCTTGACGTCGATCGCCACCTCGTCGGGCCGCAGATCGCCGACCTCGACCTCCTCAAGCACGAACGGAGCGTCCTTCTCCTCCACCACCGCAGCGATAGCCACCGCTGACTCCTCTCTGTTTACCGGGAGCCGTTGACCCTAATGCCTTCGGGCCCTCGGCGGTGACCCGTGCATCTGTTTGACTTCTGGGATGGCGCGCGAGCGGCGATTGGTATTCGGCGAAGTGGCCGAGCAGTACGACCGCAGTCGCCCGTCGTATCCGGACGCGCTGGTCGACGAGCTCGTCGCGCTGGCCGGCCTCGGTCCCGGACGCCGGGTGCTCGAGGTCGGCGCGGGCACCGGCAAGGCGACGGCGATGTTCGCGCTGCGCGGCGTCCCGCTGCTGGCGCTGGAGCCCAGCGCGGCGATGGCCGCGGTCGCACGGCGCAAGCTGGAGTCCTACCCGGAGGTGGAGCTGGTCGAGAGCGACTTCGAGCGCTGGGATCCCGGCGGCGCGAAGTTTTCGCTGATCTACGCCGCGCAGTCCTGGCACTGGGTCACGCCGGAGCTCGGATATCTCCGGGCTCGCGCCGCGCTGACCCCGGGCGGCCTGCTGGCGGTGTTCTGGAACCGCCCGCGCTGGGGGCGAGTCGCGCTCCGCGACGAGCTCGCCGCCGTCTACGCGATCCAGGCACCCGACCTTGACACCGACAGCCCGATGCATCCCGCCGGCGCGCTCGCGCCCGAGCGCCAGGATAGCTGGGAGCGTGAGATCGCCCAGAGCCCGAGCTTTGTCGACGCACAGATCCGTAACTACGACTGGACTTGCGAATACTCGGCCGGGGAGTACGCGCGGCTGCTGGAGACCCATTCGGACACGAGGATGCTGTCTCAGGAGCGGCGAGCCAGACTGCTGGCCGCCGTGGCCGGGGAGATCGAGCGCCGCGGGGGCTCGTTGCAGATGAGCTACGTGACGCGCCTGTGCCTGGCGCGCGCCGTCTGATCGTGCTGGAATCACGATCGATCAAGCCGGTCATCGGCGCGGTGTGTCCGCCCGCAGGCGCCGGCACCTGGCCCGGTCGGCGGCGCGCGTGTGGATCGGCCGTACCGTCCAGCCGAGCTCGTGGCGCTTGAACAGCACGATCGGGTGTCCCTCGTTGATCGACCGCCCCGGCTTGTAGCCGACGTTTCCGACGTTCATCCCCAGATCCCACGCGAGGATGCTCTGATAGCCGACGTCACCGACGGGCTGACCGCAGGCGCGGATGCGAGTGCCGCCGCCGTCGCGATCGATCACCGCCTGCAGCCGTTTGATCTTGGTCGTGTCGGTGCGCACCTGACGGATCTGGTTATGCACCTCCCGCGCGCGGGTCCCCGCGGCCGGGACCAGCGACCCGACCAGGATCACGGCCACCGCGGGCGCCCCCCAGGACACCATCACCGTGGCCTGAGGCGCGGCGGTCAGGAGTTGCCCGACCGCCGCGCCGGCCAGCACGACCATGACCGCGGCCGGCTCGGCCATGTACCGGGGCACGGCCGACCAGCCGTGCAGCGCAAATCCGATCTCGATCGCCACCCACAGGCAGGCCGCTGCGGTCAGCAGCAGCGATGCGCGATCTCGGCGAACGACCGCGAGCACCACCGCCAGCAGCGCCGCCAGGCGCACCGGCAGCTCGTTCAAGGCGAGAAACCGCCCGATCACCCCGGAGATCTTGCTCCCGGTCAGAGCGTGGGCCGAGTTGAGCGCCAGGTCGCCGGGGGTCAGAAGGTTGTGCGAGGTCATCGCCGGCACGCTGAACCAGAGGATCGGGATGATCGCCACGCCGGCCGCCGCCAGCAGCCGCATCGACGGCAGCGCCCGCCAGGCCCAGAGCACGTAGAGCGCCACGAACGGCCACACCTCCGGACGGCCGAGCGCGGCCAGGACCAGCGCCGCGAACGCCGCCCGCGGACGGCCGGAGAGCCGGCAATCGATCGCCGCCAGGCATAGCGAGATGATCATCGGATCGGAGTTCGCCTGCAGGACGAGTTGCCAGTAGCCGTCGAGTCCCAGAATCCCCAGCCCGGCGAACGCGGCCGCGCCCCACGCGGCGTAGCGCCGCTCAGGGGCGGCTCCCGTGAGCCTGAAGGCGATCCGGGCGGCGAACACCGAGCCGCTGAGCCCCGCCGCCACGGCGGTCACCATCCACAGCCACAGCGACAGGCTGCCCAGCAGCGAGTAGGGCAGCGTGAACAGGAACGTGAGCGGCTTCCACGACGGCGCACCGTTGGTGTCCAGATCCCAATGGAGCGTCTGGCGCCCCCAGACCAGCCAGCCGTAGGCGTCATAGCCCGGCCGCATGTCCGACCAGACGACGAAGGCAATCGAGACAGCGACCACGCCGGCGCCCACGGCGAGCCACGCATGTCTTCGGACTACGGCCGGTAGGTGGCGCCGGAGATCGCCGCTGCTCAACCCTCAGCGACCCCTGGAAAACTGCGGCGGTGGGCGGTCTGGCTCTAACACGACGCGAACTTCACGCTAACAAAAGCCCCGCTCCCGCGGGCCGCCGACGACTCGCCCTGGCCGACCGCGGTGACCGGTCTCTGATGCGAACCCGTTGGCCGGGCATTACAGTTCGTGACGATGGCTGTGATCGCGGTAACCGCATCCGAAGACGGGCGCGCGTACCTCAAGCTCGGCGACGGGGAGGTCCGTGACTCGGTGGAGCTCGGCGCCCACCACGAGGCCGACCGGATCCCGACGCTCGACTCGCTGATCCTGCATTTCGACCATTACGGCCGGCTGACCGCGATCGAGGTCACCGATTCCGCACCTTCGGTGCTTCCGCCGGCGCTGCTGGACACCGCCTGACCCCGGCCGCCCGCGGCTGGGTAGGCCGCCAAGCGCCCGCGGGTCACCCGGGCGCGAGCGTGAGCATCGCCGCGCTCGCCGCGGGCAGGCGGATCAGATAGCCGCTGGGGGTCGGCGTGACCGGGGAGCCGGCCGAAGGGCCGGCGAGGCGTCCGGTGGAGGTTTCGGAGCCGAATCCGTGGCCGCCCAGGGTCACGCCGTACCTGGCGCCGACGCTCGGCGCCTGCAGTCGCTCAAGCGCCGCCGGGCCGGCCGGCGAGGGGAGCCGCACCCTGACAACCTGGGTCTGATCGAGTGACTTATTGATCAGCACGACGCGAATATGCCCGTCGCTGGCCAGCGTCGCCCAAGCACTGAGACCGCTGGCCGGCTTGCCGGAGAGCCCCAGCAGCCGCGATCCCGGTGGCGTCGCCTGCGCGAACATCATCATCCCGTAGTACTCGGGGTGCACGTAGGCCTGCCAGCTGCCGTTCGCCCGGGTGAAGCTGAACAGCTCGCCGATCCCGCCGGGAACCGTGTGGAAGTTGACTCCGTCGACCCCGGCGCGCGCCATCGCGAACAGCGCGTCGAGCGACCACAGCGCCGACCCGAACGTGTCGCTGACGCCGCGCCTGCCCCCGCAGGAAACCGCGTTCAGCTCGTCGATTCGCAGCGGGACAGCGTGGGCATGGGCGATCGTCACGTATCGGGCCAGACGCTGGGCGAGGCCCCTGGAGGAGGAATCGGCCAGCAGATGCGGGATCGTCGCCTCGGTGCTGGTCGCCGTGCAGTGCTTGAGCGGGTAGGCGTGCAGGGTCACGACACCGACCCGCGGCCCGGCGTCCAGGATCTGACTCAGATGGGCGGTGAAGGTCGGGGCTCCACTGCCGGGGCCGGCGAGGGTTATCGGCGGGAGCGCCCTGGCCACGTTCGCTGCGTCCGACGTGTACGCAGCGGGGTCATAGCTGCGCGGGCGCCCCTTGACTCCGGCACCGTCAGGCTGGCGGTACCAGTTGAAGGTGCCGTACAGCTCGGGCTCGTTGCCGATCTCCAGCGCCTCGATCCACTGGCGCCCGACGCCGGCGATCAGCGCCTGGGCCTCGCCCGCCGCCTCCGCGGTGCTGTCGGCTTCGAGGTTGATCCCCATGATCAGCCGGGCATTCAGCGCCGCCGACAGCGCCTTTGTCACCGCCAGCAGGCGCGGGGTGAGGTCGTACTTGATACCCGCAGGCTGGCTGACGCCCGCGATCGGCCACCAGGCCCAGTCGGTGCTGTCGCCGCCGATCCTCAACACCGGTCGCTGACCTGGCGCGAGGTTGCGCACGAGCGCCAGGAACACCGGATCGAGCGCCTGGGGATCGCTCCCGGCGTATGCCTCCACTGCCGGGTACTCCATCGACAGCCCGACGAATCCGGACGGGACCGGGCGCCCGAGCTCGGTTCGCTGCACGGTCAGCACCGTCCCGGCGACCCCGCCCGAGCCCGGGCCCGATCCGGAGGAGATGACGGCGACGACCACTCCCGCGAGCAGGATCGCCACCAAGCCTGCGACCAGGAACCTGCGTCTTCTGCGTGCTGAGGGGCTGATCTTGCTCATATCTCTGGCTTGACGCCTCGGTCTGATGCGGCCGGCGATGCGCCGCCGGTTGCGGCCCAGCCACTTTGCCGTACCGCGCCAGCGCGCGCATCAGAACAGGTGTAGAGCCAGCCACAACGCGGCCGTCGAAGCCACCAGGATGGCCGGCACGGTCAGCGCTCCCAGGCGCACGAACTCCCCCACGTCGACCTCCTCGTCGTGGGCATGCACGACGCGGCGCCACAGTAGCGTGGCCAGAGATCCCACGTAGGTAAGGTTGGGGCCCACGTTCACGCCGACGAGCATCGCCAGGACGGCGCCGGGGGCGCTGGCGGCCACCGCGGAGAGGATGATCAGCGTCGCCGGCAGGTTGTTGACGAGGTTGGCCACCACCGCGCTCACCGCGGCCACCGCCAGCAGGGCGGGAAGGCCGCTGCCGTGGGGCAGGAACGTGTCGATCGCCGAGGCCAGACCGTGATCGCTGGCCGCCCGCACGATCACCCCCAGCCCGAGCACGAAGATCAGGAACGTCGGCTCGGCTGAGCTCAGCAGCTCCTTGGGCGTCGGCCGCTCGCGTAGCGCGAGCGCCAGCGCGCCGGCCGCCGCCGCCCATACCGGCGCGATCCCGATCAGCGAGCTGAGCGCAAAGCCGGCCAGCGTCAGCACCACGACTCCGAGCGCGAAGGCCGGTAGCTCGGGCGGCTGATCGGCGCGCTTGGCCCGCCTGGGCCGCTGCAGCTCTCCCGCGAATGAGCGGCTGAGCACCACCCACTCGATCGCCAGCGCGACCAGCCAGGGCAGCGCCATCAGCTCAGCGAAGCGCGTAAACGAGAGGCCGCTGGCCTGAAACGCCAGCAGGTTGGTGAGATTGGAGACCGGCAGCAGCAGTGAAGCGCTGTTGGCCAGATGCGAGCACGCATAGACATGCGGGCGGGGATTGGTGTGCAGCCGCGCCGCGGTGGCGAACACGATCGGCGTGAGCAGCACGATCGTCGCGTC
>OBLU010004251.1_pt1 | contig 12908 bp, 9 predicted proteins | sample 1518681 | NCBI WGS metagenome assembly OBLU01 (sample SAMEA3539304, study PRJEB22396) | soil metagenome | biome: tundra; feature: field; material: soil | place: USA | collected 2010-05 | depth 0.15 m | reverse complement strand
TGGGCTGTCGGGGCCATTTCGACGCGATTCGACAGCCTTCGCTTGGCATTAGCCGCGCCGCTTGCCGGCAGCCTGCTGATGATGGTGCTGCAACTGCGCGCGACGCGCGACGCGCGTAAGCGACGCTCAGTGCCGTGAAGCTGTCCCTTGCGCTACTAAAAGGTGGTGACCTCCCTGAAGCCTACCCTCGGCCCATCTCAGCCGCTGCACATATGACGGATGCGACATGTTACGACCAAGTGGCCGGGCAATTTGAGAGAATTGGCAGTGGAGACCCGAATGAATTCAGCGTCGATCTTTGATCTAAGCCCCTCCGAGAAGCTCCAACTTGTCGAAGATCTGTGGGACGACCTTGCGGCCGCGCCGGAGGCCGTGCCCGTCTACGATTGGCAAGAGCAGGAACTGGCACGCAGGAAGGCGAACCTACTGAGAAACCCGGCTTCGGGGCTGCCCTGGGAAGAGGTGAAGCGGAACGTGCGTGCCCGCTATGCCCGTTGAGTTAGTGATCGCTCCGGAAGCCGAGTCGGACATTGCAGAAGCCTACATCTGGTACGAAGGCCGCAGAGCCGGACTGGGTGAGGAGTTCCTGAGTTCGGTCGATGCGTGTCTCGAGAACATCCGGCGCCGACCCGATGTACCCCGTCGTTCACGAGGGCTACCGTCGCTCCCTGATACGCCGCTTTCCATACGCCGTGTTCTACGAGCAGTCGGAGGCGGCGGTCACGATCTACGCCGTATTTCATACCTCTCGCGACCCGGACAAATGGCGCCAGCGCCTTCCCTGATGCGTTGCGTCGGAAGGTACGGCCAGCGAGCGGCCTCGCGGTCCACGCGGCTGTAGTGCCGCGCATGCGATCGACATGGTACAAGGAACCAATGGGCGTTTTTCGGCAAAGTGGGCCGCAAGTCCGTGACGTGTCTCAGAAAGGGTAGGTTTCTGAACTATCGGCGGAAGGCCTACCAGACGCGGGGTTGACGTGCTTCAAAATTGCGATTCATAAGCTGCGGCATCGTATCACCGATGAAGAACTGGCTTGCTCCAGAACCGCGAACAAGCTTCCGCATTTGCGGAATTGAGAACCGAAGAAAGGGTCAGCCGACAAGCCCTTCGCTACCCTTCGCTGTTAGCGCACCACGCCTCGCGTTCATTGAGGAGTGTCTCACGTTAGGATAGAAGGGATGGGCGGACTTGACGAGTTCAGCAAGCTCTCGATTGACGATCAAAAACGGTACCGAGCCACGTCGAGCCAAATGACGAAGTTTGCCCGAGACCATGCAATCCCGATTGCATTTGCTCCTCCAATCGGCAGGTTTGCCGTTCCGGTGGGCGAAGGTAAGGTCGGTATGGTTACCGTTCCGCTGAGCCTGGGCAGCATTGCTGGTGCAACCGGCTGTATTCTGCGACTGCAAACTGGCTTGTATGTTGTTACGGCAGAGCATGTCTTGAAATGCTATGAAGAGCGGGTTTATCAGGGTGAGAAACTAGATTGGATAGTTGGCCGCCTCCGGTTTGATCCCCTTCAACGCGAACGCGCACTTTGGCGGGGGAGCTGTAAACATCAGCCCAAAGATATTGTATTTATCGAAGTGTTGGAGCGAGAAGCAGAGGAGGCGTGTGCCGGCCGCACCAATCTTGTATCGGCATCAACGGGCTGGCCAGCGGCGGCCCCGGAAGTAGGCCAAACGGTGCTGCTAGCTGGGTATCCAAACGAATTGAGAGAAACTGACAATGGGGTGGTTAAACCAGGCTCTGTCTCCGTTCGGTTGGAGGTAACCACACAAACAGGTGATGGCACGTTCAAATGCCGACTCGAGTACTCGGAACTCCTCAGCTTCGACGAACAGCCAGTGCCGATGAAAGAACTGCGCGCTAATGTGGGTGGCATGAGCGGCGGCCCCGTATTCGCTGTCGAGGCCATCTGCTACCCGTTCGTTGGAGTGATCACTCAGCGCGGTGGAGGGTTTGGGGATTTTGACAACATTGTTATTGAGGCAGTGGAGGGGGTGTCGTCGAGTTTCCCTATTTGAAAATGGAATCGTCGGGACCGGCTACGGGCACCCGCCCCACGCTCCGACTGTCACTGTATTGTGCGAGTCTCAATAGTCTCCTGTCCCGGAGAAGAATAACCACTCCAGGTCCGGCGATGGCGGGACGTGGGCGTCCCGCGCAGGCGTGGACGCGTGCCCACGCGGGCACTCCCTACCCACCGCGCGTGATCCCCAGCTTCTGCATGCGCGATTGCAGCGTGGTCCGCTTCAGCCCCAACCGCGCCGCCGCGCCCGCCGGTCCGCCGACCACCCACTTCGACTCCCGCAAGGCGCGCAAGACATGCTCCCGCTCGGCCTCCTCCAGCGTGGACAGCGCCCCCGTCATAGCCGGCGCCGCCGTTTCGCCGCCGTTGCGCAGTTCCGCCAGCGGCACATGCAGCACCGAACCGCGCGTCAGAATCACGGCCCGCTCCATGAGGTTTTCCAGCTCCCGCACATTGCCCGGCCAGTTCCAGTTGGTCAGCGCTTCCATGGCTTCGCTTGGAATCGTCTCGATCGGCCGGTTCATGCGCCGCGCGTACTTCTGCGTAAAATACCGGACCAACAGCGGAATATCTTCGCGGCGTTCGCGCAAGGGCGGCAGCGGGATGGGAAACACGTTGAGCCGGTAGAACAGGTCCTCGCGGAATTCGCGATTGGCGATCATCTGGCTCAAATCGCGATTGGTGGCGGTCACCAGGCGAATATCCACCTTCACCGTGCGCGTGCTGCCCAGCCGCTCGAACTCGCGCTCCTGCAGAACGCGCAGCAGCTTGGGCTGCAGCTCCAGCGGGATGTCGCCGATTTCGTCCAGAAAAAGCGTGCCCTTGTCGGCCAGCTCGAAGCGTCCGATCTTCTGGCTGATGGCGCCCGTGAATGCGCCCTTCTCATGGCCGAATAATTCGCTCTCGATCAAGCCCGTCGGGATGGCGGCGCAGTTCACCTTCACCAACGTGCGTTCGCGCCGCGCGCTCAGATTGTGGATGGCGCGCGCGATCAGCTCCTTGCCAGTGCCGCTTTCACCTTGTATAAGCACGGTCGAATCGGTGGGCGCCACGGTTTCCACATCGCGCAGCGCGCGCTTCAACGATTGGCTCTCGCCCACGATTTCCTCGAAATCGTATTCCGTGCGGATCTCGTCCTCCAGATACAGCTTCTCCTCCGCCAGCTTGTCTTTGAGCTCCTCGATCTGGCGGAAGGCGAGCGCGTTTTCGACGGCGATGGCCAGCTCATTGCCGATCTGTGTGAGCAACTCGACGTCGTGCGGTGCGAAGGCCGCGTCGCGCATACTGGCCACATTGAGCGTGCCCAGCGCCCGGTCTCCGCGCACCAGCGGGACGCAGACCGCCGATTGCAGACCTTCGTCCAATAACCGGCGCACGATATCGGAAGGGAAGCGCTCGACGTCGATACGATTCAACAGCAGCGGCTGCCGCGTGCGCATGGCATCGGCGGCGGGCGAATCTTCGAGCGAGGCCAGTTGCACCTCGTGGATCTGGCTTTTGCCGCCGGGAAAATCGAGAGCTTCCAGACGAAGCTGTCCCTTGGCGGGATCGTACAGCACCAGGCTGGCGTACTCGTGACGGATCAGGCGGCGCAGCGATTCCGAGACCGCCTGGAACAGCTCGCGCAGATCCAGGTTGGCGACCATGGCATTGGTGACGTCGAGCACCACTTGCAGCCGGTCGCGCTGGCGGGCCAGTTCCCCCTGATAGCATTGCGCGGCCTCGTAGTTGAGAACATTCTCCACCGCGACAGCCACCTGCCGGGCGACTTGCACCAGAAATTCAAGGTCCGCGCGGTCGAAGGCGGAAGGCTCCGCGCCGCCCAGCCCCATGGCCCCCAAGCGCCGCTGCGCGGTGGTCAGCGGCAGCACGCAGCAGGAGCGCACGCCATGCTCCCGCAGCAATTGCATGATCTTCGGGTAGCGCGTCTCCTGGTCGATATCGTGGATGACCAGCGGCTGCTGCGTCTGCCAAACCAGTCCGGAGGGCGTTTCGTCCACCGGCGTTTCCAGGAAAGAGGGATCCGTTGGCCGCGTGGACGTGAGCACCCGCAGGCGCATGGTATTGCGCTCGGGAACATGCAATACCAGGTTGAGATAATCGAACAGGACCACCCCACGCAAACGCTGCGCCAGATCTTCGAACAGCGCGGGCAGGTCCCGGTTCAGCGAAATCGATTCGGCAACGTCCAGCAGGCTGCGGTACTGAGCTACGGCGGCATCAGTATCGGGCGTGAGGTCCAACTTTAATAATAAGGTACGCGGGAGCGGGATGGCTTTTCGGGCTCGATCGGGGGCAGTTCCTTGCTGCGGCGGGTGCGAAATTCGTATTGTTCGATGTGCATGGCCGCGCTCGTCTCCTCGGCCCGCACCACGCGGCCAACCGCCACGAATTTGAGCGGACACCCCCCCTCCAATTGGGCCGGCCAGTTCACCGACAACTCCACGCGCTTGCCGGAACGTAAGCGCTGCCCGGTTTCGAAAAGCACGCCTCCGCTGCTGATATCTAATGTTTTCCCAGAGCCGCTCTCGGGGGCCGCGGCCCTGTGGTCCAGAATCTTGTAGAGCACTTCCTGTTCAATCGCAAATCGCCTCGCCCCCCGCCGCTCCACTCCGGGGTCGAGTCTTAGATCTTTGTCTGCCATGAGCTTATGATGCGGCTTCGCTCACCGCGTGACAATAGTATCGGAGCATCAAATTCGAGCGGCGCACTTAGTACGAAAGTCTGCTGTAAAGTTCTACAAGTTGTGGGGCAGACCTCCAGGTCTGCGGCCGACGCCCACGTCGGCCTGTCACGCGAGCCGGTCCTGGAGGACCCGCGCACGGTCGAAAACCCACCGTAAGTTATTGAAAGCGCGTCCGGGCGGCCTGAGAGGCCGCCGCAGGCCGAGGGCCTGCCCCACCGCGGGGTTTTCATAACGATTGGTGGGCTGCAAGCCCATCCTGACAGACCTGGAGGTCTGCCCCACGGCTACAATAGACTTCACATGCACAAGTCGGCAGCCCTCTTACTTCTCACCTGCTGCGCTCTCCACGCGGCTGCCATCCCGCGCCCCGAGTATCCCCAGCCCCAATTCCAGCGGGACCGCTGGCTGAGCCTCAATGGCGCCTGGGAATTCGAATTCGACGACGCCAACGCCGGCCTGGATGCCGATTGGGCCTCGGGTAGCCGGAAATTCAGCCGGAACATCACCGTCCCGTATTGTTTCGAAAGCCGGCTGAGCGGCATCGGCGATACTTCCTTTCACCCCTGGATCTGGTACCGGCGCGCAGTCACTCTGCCCGCCGACTGGAAAGGCCGGCGCGTGCTGCTGCATTTCGGCGCGGTGAATTACTGGTCGATGGTCTGGGTGAACGGGAAGCTGGCCGGCAGCCACGAAGGGGGCAATACGCCGTTCACCTTCGACGTCACGCCGCTGCTCCAGCCGGGCGCCAACGTGCTCACCGTGAGGGCGCATTTCCCGCCCACGGATCGCTACATCCCCCGCGGAAAACAGTTTTGGGAACCTAAATCAAAAAGTATCTTCTATACACGCACCAGCGGCATCTGGCAGCCCGTTTGGATGGAGCCTGTAGGCGCCAGTTACCTCGATCGCGTCAAGATCACGCCCGCCATAGACGGCGCCGTGCGCCTGGAATTCGCCATCGCGCGGCCGCAACCGGACCTGGAAGTCACCGCATCGGCCAGCTTCGCCGGACAACCGGCGGCATCCGCCACCGCCCACACCAGCGCCGCGCGTACGACCGCGCTGCTCTCCATCGACGAGCCGAAGCTTTGGTCGCCGTCGTCGCCCAATCTGTACGACCTCGTGCTGGAACTGCGGCGCGGCGGCGTGGTGCTCGATCGCGTGCAGACTTATTTCGGCATTCGCAGCGTCACCGCGGAGAGCGGCAGAGTGCTGCTGAACGGCAACCCCTTCTTCCTGAAGATGGTGCTCGACCAGGGCTACTGGCCGGAGAGCATCCTGACGCCGCCCACCGACGAAGCCATCCAGTACGATATCCGCATGACCAAGGAGATGGGCTTCAACGGTGCGCGCAAGCACCAGAAGCTGGAAGATCCGCGCTATCTCTATTGGGCCGACCACCTGGGCTTTCTGGTCTCCAGCGAAATGGCCAACGCCTACGAATTCGACGACGCCTACGTGGCCCGCTTCACCCGCGAGTGGACCGCCGCAGTCGAGCGCGACTACAATCACCCGTCGATCGTCGTCTGGGTGCCCATCAACGAAAGCTGGGGCGTGCCCAACCTGCGCGACGCGCGCCAGCAAAACCATCTGAAATCGCTCTACGCCCTCACGCATTCGCTCGATGCCTCGCGCCTGGTGGTGGACAACGACGGCTGGGAGCATACCGATATGACGGACCTTTTCGCCATACACGATTACGCGCGCACCGGCGATCTGCTCTACGAGCGCTACAAGGATCTGGGCAAGCCCGCCGCCGGGGTTCCGGACAATTACAAAGCGTCGCTCATCCCCGGCTACCATTACAATGGCTCGCCGGTGGCGCTCTCGGAATTCGGGGGCATCGCGTTCATCCCGCCCGGCCACGATGTGCCGCCGGAAGCGTGGGGCTACTCGGGCGTGGAGAAAACCGCGGACGCCGCCCTCGACCGCCTGCGCGGCCTGTATGGTGCCATCGCCCGTATCCCCGGCTTTGCGGGTCTGTGTTACACGCAGTTGACCGACGTGGAGCAGGAGATCAACGGCCTGATGACCTACGACCGCAAGCTCAAGTTCGACGCGCAAAAGGTGCGGGAGATCAACGCCCTTGTGCATTAGTGGGGCAGGCTCCCAGCCTGCGGCGGCCTCTCAGGCCGCTTTCCTGCCGGGTCCTCATCATCGTTGATGGCCCGCAGGGGCATGGAGACAGGCCCCCAACTTGCGCATAGGTATCAAAACAAAACAAGGTCGCCGCCGGAGCGCATCCCTGACCGCGCGCGGTGGCCTCGCCATCGACAGAAGCGCGGCATGCGCGTTTTTCGTCAACTTGCCGGTCGCCGCATTGGCGGAGCGGAGCCGACTAGACTAGTTGAGACTAATTGAACCGACGCCTTCAAAAACCGTTTCCGGTATCGCGGGGGATAGCTCGGCAGGCTCGCCTCCATGTCTTGGCTGTTCTGCGGCCCGAGGCCCACAGCTAGGCGCTCCCACCTCATCGGACCAGTTCCGATGGCCGTGCGCAGAGCCTCAAGCGTGTTAGTATCTCCTTGCGTATTATTATGCGAAACAAGAAGCTTCTCGATTTCGTCACCAAGCGGAACCGGGACGCCTGGGCCACGATACGCGGTTACTTATATCAGGTCGACGTCACGATTCTTCGGTGGGTCACCCTCGCAGAAAACCAGGTCTTGGAACTTGAGCGAGGCGAAGACATCGACGTCATTGCGCCGGCGATGTGGAAGGGCCGCGCTGCCCTGCACCGCGTGCTGGAGCAGGTCAAGCGGGTTGACGGGTCAATAACCCTTCGCTCCAGGGTCGCACTGGAATCCTTGGCGAATTTTTACGAGCACCTGCAGGCCAACGAAGACGGGCGGCGAGATCTGTTGTTTCGGCTCTTCACGACGGCTCAGCCGGGTCACGAAACGCCCCCTGCACCGTTAACGTTTACTCCTGGAATATTGTTGTGGGAAAAGATCCGGGCTGGCAACGCTGCCTCCTCGCTAAAAGACGATTCTGACGCGGTCCTAAGATTTCTCCGCACGACACGCAGACCGCGCGGCTTCGCCCCGGAGACCTGGAAGTCCTTTATGGGATTCCTTCGGTCGCCCGGATCTGATTTTCTCGATTTCGTTCGTCGCTTCGAATGGTCGACTAACGCTGAGCCCTCGGAAGCACTGATTCTACGCGTGCACGGGATCATCAGGGGCAGTGGATGGGCATCGAAAAAAAAGGAGGCGGCATCGAAGTACGACCAGCTCTTTGGATACGTGATTCGGCTCCTGGCGAGATCTCCAACGCAAGGCAGGCGGACGCTTACCCGTACTGATCTAGAGCGCCAACTCGCGAGGAGTACGCCTGACCCAACGCTGGCAAAATTCTTGGGGCAGTTGCATGACCTCCAGGAGTTTCTCTGGCAAAAACTGTCCTCCATGAGCGATGACATCTCAGAAGTGAAGGCGACCAATCGGGAGATCCTGGCACGGCTCCCGGCCCAGAAGGATCCCACGCCAACCCTGGAACGAGTGGTTGCCCCGGACGCGGTTCTCGAGTGTTTCGGAAGTGAATCTCGGCACCTTATCTCGTGGCCGCAGGAGACTAGCGGCCGCTGGATTGACAGGCCAGAATTGCAGAAACTCGAAACAACGCTCCGGTCAGGCGCGCCCACGCTCAGTGTGCTGCTCGGCGAGCCTGGATGCGGAAAGTCCGCGCTCCTGGCCCGCCTTGCGGTTCGTCTTCGTGATTCCGGAGTTGCGTTGCTGGCTCTGAAAATCGATCGGCTTCCGACAAGGGTCAGATCCATCCAGGAACTGGACAACGAATGGTTTCCCGCCTGCGGCTTGGTGGACGGGGTGCGTGAGATTGCAAAACAGCAGCCGATCGCCATTCTGATTGATCAGTTGGACGCATTAGCCTCGCTTGTAGACCAACAATCAAACCGTCTGGATGTCGTGATTCGAATAACCCAAGTGTTGAGCGGCATCCCAAATGTCCGTATCTTGCTCTCCTGCCGGGAATTTGACTACAAATACGATGCGCGGTTTAATTCCGTCCACGCGGCGCAGGTAAATCTCGCCGATCCGCCGTGGGAAGCCATCGAACCCCTTCTGCGCGAACGCGGCCTCAACCCGTCGCAGTGGCCCAGTGAAGCCAGGGCGGTCCTTCGCAAGCCGCAGCACCTTAAGCTTTTCCTGGATTTCCTGGCCTCCGGCCCCTCCGTGCATGTATTCAGCACGTACGAGGCGATGTTGGAAGAGGTCTTTACCGAGCGCGTCACAAGCCAGTATGGCTCCCCCGCAGTAAGCACATGCGAGTCGATCGCGGCCGCCATGGCGACCAGCGGGGAGATCTGGTTGCCGCGTTTGCAGCTCGACGCAGAGCACCACAACCAAATCGACCAATTGCTGGCGGCCGGAATACTGCGGGAGGATGGCCGACTCCTGGGTTTTCAGCACCAGACGATGTTCGACTATGTCCGGGTTCGGAGCTTTTGCAGCGGCGTCCAAGACCTCTCTGCCTTCGTTCTGGCGTACCAGGGCACCCTCTTCATCCGACCCATTCTTTGGGCGGCTATGACCTCAATGCGCTCGCTGGCCAGAGGTCGTTACCACAAGGAGGTGGACGTCATCTGGCGAAACCAGTCGCTTCGGAAGCATCTGCGCTACCTCCTGATTTCGTTTGTTGGCCAGGTTGGCGATCCGGACGATCAAGAGACGCAGTGGCTGCTGCCGGCCTTGGGAGACGCACTTCGTGACAAGGTGCTGATGTCCATGGTCGGGAGCCCCGGGTGGTTTGCAAAGTTAAGCTCCAGACTGCCCATGCTAATGAGGTCTGACGATCCACAGCTATGTTGGGAACTTACGCTCCTGCTCAGGGAAGCGCTGGATTTCGATCGCCAAAGCGTTCTTGATCTTCTCCGGCGCTTTTGGACAGACACCAAATATGATCAATTTGTTCTGAACGTCTTTCGAGAGGTCAAGAGTTGGGATCAAGGCTCCGTCGAAATTGTGAAGGGCGTCGTCAGGCGTTCGAAGGTCGATCCGTTCTTCATTCAGCAGGCCTGCGAATCGATCGTGGGAGCGCAGCCTGACTTGGCGGCCGATCTGTTCTTCACGGCACTTGACACCCACCAGGGACGGTCTGAGGAATCGCCCGAGAACATCGTGGTTTCGCATGACTGGTACGGCATCGAGAAGTTCGGCGAGCGAGCACCCTGGGTAGTCCTGGAACGCCTGTGGGCGTGGTTGCGGGACCTGTTTGCGGACACTCGCAAACGGATTCCGCGGAACGCTGTCGAATATCGGCCCGAAGGCAACTGGCAAGCTGAAAATGAAGTTGGTCAAATCGGACTCACGCGACTCCTCAAAGTGCTGCTCGAGAGGCATGCCGTAGAGAATGTGGAGCTTTTCAAGAGTTTTGTGGCTACGGAGGCGGGGACAGACCTCATGATGCTCCATCGCCTGCTGTCGTACGGCTTAGCAAAGCTTGCGCCCTTGTCTCCAGAAGTCGTGCTCTCGTACATCTGCGGGGATACCAGGCGGCTTAATCTTGGATACTACTCCAATCTGCACGCAGAGTCCAAAAGGCTGATCGCCGCCCTCGTGCCGCATCTAAGCGCTTCGGACGCCGAGAAGCTGGAGCAGTACATTATGAGCTTCCAGTATTATCGCGATTTCACTCAAGGTGACGTAGCGTATCGACTACAACGCCGCAAATGGGAACGGATGCATCAAGTCGAGCTGCTGGGCGCCTTCCCTCTGGAGCGGCTGTCTCTGGCTGGTCGGCGCATGCGGAAGGAAAAGGGAATAGCGTTGCAGAGTCCGACCTCCGAGAACGACGGCACCTTCGGGCTCATCGGCAGCCCGATGACCGTCGAGCGCATGGAGAAGGCCTCCAGCCGCGAAATCTTGAATCTTTTCTCGGAGCTGCCGGATGCGACCGGATTTGACCATCCCCGTAATTGGATGCGCGGTGGTAGCGTCCAGGCATCGCAAGCCCTTGGGGAACTGGCCAAACGTCAGCCGAGCAAAGTGATCGAGGTTCTTCGCAACTTCAAGGCCGGGGAGCACGAAGTGCCGGCCGCGCACGGGATTCAGGGCCTATCGGAGGCACCCGGCGTCACTCCCCGCGTCGTTGTCGACCTCGTCCACACGTTGGATAAAGCGGGCTTTCAGAGCCCGGACTTTAGATGGACGGTAGCGTGGGCACTGGAGCGCCTTTCGCTCCGCGCAAAGGGCTTGCCCGACAAAACCTGCGACATGTTGGAGTCGTGGCTGGAACCGTTCCGCGAGATTCCTGCTGGCCAATCCGTACCTGAGACGCCTGAGTACAAGCCTGTCCAGCCGGCACAAGGAGCGCAGCGCCGAAAGCCCCGTGATCACCCAACGAGTCTCCTTTGGGGGCTCGGTGGCGGCGGCATTTTCCCGCGAGGAAACTATCCGTTTCTTAGGGCACTCACTTTTGGTTTGCTCTGCCGGGATGCGCCCGATACGGAGCGGTGGCTTGCGACTCTCGAGAAGCACCTTGCCATGCGTGAAGATCAGAACGTCTGGACCAGCCTGCTGCTCGAATTAAGAAACCTTCGCATGGTGCGCGATGTCGGAAGGGCCGCTGACTTTGCACGCGGGCTAATGAAGAAGCAGCCATCAGCGTTCCGTAGCAGAGAAGGCTTGTTTTTTCTGGCGTGGAACCACAAGTACCTGCCCGCCGATCTTAGCGAACGTTGCCTCCGAATATGGCGCGCAGGCGACTGGGAAGGGCGCGATCAAGCGATCGGTGAGTTCGCACTACTCCGATCGCTGCAAGCGGCGGACGACCGTTACTCATCTCGAATAGTCAGTAACGCTTTGTCTGCACGGGCCAGCCCGGCGCGTCAGGGTGTTCGTATAGGGGTCGCGTTTGCCGCGGTAAACCTCTGGCGTGAGCCGGAACACAGGGACGCGTGCCACCAGGTAATCGTGCGGCTCTTCCCGCTTGCGGACGACGAGCTTTCGAGGGTTCTAATGGATGTGTTCAGGGTCACTGATCCGATGCCGCCCGATCGCTACACGGTCGACCTTCTGAATCGTGTCATGCTCGAACCGAAGATGCTGACATGCCATTCAATGCTCGCCCACCGTCTGAGGCGTCTCTTGGCCGATGGGGTCGATCCCCTCCTCGTTGCACGCGTCTCGAACGCGATTCTGGATACTGCCGGCCAAGCGATGGGCAACTTCCGAAGTAGGTGGGCGGGGGACTCCGGCCACCTGATGCAAATCGCGATGACGCTCCAGAAGATCGATGCATCGCGCGACGCCGGCCTCGAACTGTTCGAGCGTCTAATGGAGCTCGGTGCCTATGAGGCAGATCAGGTTCTGCGCGAAGTGGACCGCAGGCTCAAATAGCCTTCGGCGGCAATAGGATAGCGAAAATGGTCAGCCACGGCTGCCCATCTGCCCGAACCGCGCACCTCCCGCTAGCGGCCATTTCTCAGGCCCTCCGAACGGGTTTGGGTGATAGGCCATACACGCCCTGCGTAGGGGATCTGTCCTTCCATATGAGCGTGTAGTCGCCATCTCGGACTTGTGCCTGCTCGTTATCCCCAAACGGCGGCGTGGTCAAATGGTGACAAGCAATAACAATCCAGAGTGCGGCAACGATCCGGTTGGTCGCATCGTCGCGAACCTCGCCCACCCACAATGCCGACGATCTGGCGTGCGGGCTGCTCGCGCTTCGCTCCAAGGCCTTTTGCGATGAAAATCCGGGAATTGAACGCATCGCCATCGCGCAAAACCGGCGGGCCATGGCCTCACGATCAATTCGCTCGGACGAACAAATCGATACAACACTACCTTTTTGAACCCGTCGTTTTTGAAACCGTCGTTGCTTCGGCGTCGCCCACTCGCACAAACAGATGCGCGATGGCCTTCTGGCCCAACCGGTTGACGCGCTCCACACGCACGATGTAATCTCCCGGCTTTTGGAAAACATGCGTGGTGGTGGCGAATCCGTTCTTCGCAAGAGGCACAACATTACCATCTGACTTCGTCCGGGCGGTGGCGCCGTCGCCAAAAGACCAGGTCTCTTCCCCATCCGTAGTGCCAAACGTCCGGACTTTGAAGGTTATCGAGGCTCCTGGAGCAATGCTCGTAGTCGGCCAGTATGCCGCCTGAATGGACACAGGTGTCTGCTCCGGATGTTGCGGATCGAGCACATTGACCGTCTCGAAATCGTAG
>OBLU010004250.1_pt1 | contig 12913 bp, 8 predicted proteins | sample 1518681 | NCBI WGS metagenome assembly OBLU01 (sample SAMEA3539304, study PRJEB22396) | soil metagenome | biome: tundra; feature: field; material: soil | place: USA | collected 2010-05 | depth 0.15 m | reverse complement strand
GAAGCTAGCGGAATACTTGCTGCTACTCGGTCAACATGTCGATTGGCGCATGAAACTTGGGCAACAGGCCATACATCGGGTACACGACCAATTTTCCATCGAGTCTATGGTCCAGAACTACGCAAGGCTCTACGCAGGTCTCGTACGGGCGGCGGCTCCGGAAGATGTAGCGGTGGGGGTGTAATTCATGTGCGGTGTCTGCGGCATCTTCGAATCCCAAGGTGAACCGGTCATAAACCGGGCGACGCTGCAGGCGATGGCAAACACCATTCGCCACCGAGGACCAGACGACGAGGGCTTCTTCATCAACCCCGGAATTGGCTTGGGCTTCCGCCGGCTTGCGATCATCGACGTGGCGGGTGGTCATCAACCGCTTTCCAACGAAGACGGCACCGTGTGGATCGCCTTCAACGGCGAGATTTACAATTTTCAAGAGCTAAACCAGCAGTATCTTGCAACAGGCCATAGTTTTCGAACGCGGTCCGATACTGAAACAATCGTCCATCTGTACGAAGAGTTGGGTGAGGCCTGCTTTGCGGAATTGCGCGGCATGTTCGCCATCGCGCTGTGGGACGGGCGCCGAAAGAGACTGCTGCTGGCCCGTGACCGCATAGGGAAGAAGCCCATGTTCTATTCCTGGGACGGGCGGAGGCTGGTGTTCGGATCTGAGATCAAGGCAATCAAAGCGGCAGGTGGCTTTCACGGCGAAATCGATCCAGAGGCACTCGCGGATTATTTTTCCTACGGATATGTTCCAGCACCGAAAACGATTTATCGCCAGGTCCGGAAGCTTCGCCCGGCACACTACCTGATAATCGAGGGTTCCACGATTCGGGAGGTCCCATACTGGGACATACGGTTTGATGAGCCGCTGCAGCTTTCTGAAGGTGACTGGTGCGACCGCTTTCTTGGTGAGTTTCGCGCAGCTGTGAAATCGCGGCTCATCAGTGATGTGCCATTGGGAGCATTCCTCAGCGGCGGTGTGGATTCGTCCTCCGTGGTGGCGCTGATGAATGAATATCAGCACCCGGTAACCACGTGCTCCATCGGGTTTGCCGAGGAGGAATATAACGAAGCGGCGGATGCGCGCACATTTGCGGGGAGCCTCGCCGCCAAACACTTCGAAGAAACCGTGCGGCCACAGGCGCTCGACCTTATCCCAAAGCTCGCCTGGCATTACGATGAACCATTCGCGGACTCATCGGCCGTGCCAACGTATTACGTCTCGCAGATGGCGCGGCGGCATGTGACCGTCGCCCTGTCCGGCGACGGGGGAGATGAAAATTTCGCTGGCTACCGACGGTACAAGCTGACCATGTGGGAGGAGCATCTGCGCTCCTTGTTGCCCGAGTCGCTCCGCCGAACTGTGTTCGGGCCGCTCGGGCATATGTACCCAAAGCTGGGCTGGGCCCCGAGGGTGTTCCGCGCTAAGTCTACTTTTCAGAGCCTCGCCCGCTCCCCTATTGATGGCTATTTTAATGGAATCTCCTACTGTCCCCCGGCGATGAAGCAGCGGTTGTTTTCTCAGGATCTGCTGCGTCAGCTAAACGGTTACGATTCGGCACAAGTGCTGCGTGATCACTACGACCGGGCCGACACGCTGGATCCGCTTTCGCGGATTCAGTACGTGGATATCAAGACCTATTTGGCAGACGACATCCTGGTCAAAGTGGACCGTGCCAGTATGGCGAACTCGCTAGAGGTACGTTGCCCGTTGCTCGATCACAAGCTGATGGAAATGATCGCGCGGATTCCTTCCGGGCTGAAGCTGCGCAATGGATGTGGCAAATACATTTTTAAGAAAGCCTTAGAACAGGTCCTGCCTCGCGGCGTATTGACCCGTGCGAAAAAGGGATTCTCAGTGCCCGTGGCGGAATGGTTCCGGCGCGACCTTAAGGAGTTTGCCCGCGAAGCCATTTTCCAAGAGCGGGACGACCTGCTGAATCGTGCGTTTCTGTCGGACTGCTGGAAGCAGCACCAACGGGGGCAGCGCGACTGGTCAGCCCTGCTGTGGTGTGTTCTGATGTTCAGAAGCTGGCAGCAGGTGGATAGAGCGATATGAGCGGCCTCTGCGCAGTTTGGGAAAAAACGGATAGGAGCCGGGTTGCGCCCTCGCTGGCTGGCATGATCGGGGCCCTTTCTTTTTCCGGATCAGAGAGGACCCAGACAGAGATCGATGGCGATGTCGGCTTGGGGGTGTCGGCCCTTTGGGGCAGGCAACAGGTTTACCGCGATCCCGAGGTTCTGATAGTGTGCGACGCGGACCCCTATCAACAAGAGGACCTTTGGATGTATTGTGCTCACCGCCGCACGGCGGGCTCCGCGGCCAATCAGACGCCGGCACTTGTCGCCGGTCTGTACGAGCGCTTCGGCTGCGATTGTGTGGAGAAGCTGCGCGGCGGATTTTCGTTGATCCTCTGGGATCGCCGCAAGCGGACCCTGCTGGCTGCGATCGACGGTTTCGCGATCAATCGCCTAGTCTACTATGAGGACACGACAACCCTTCTCGTGGCTACCCGGATCGATGCCTTGGTGCGGTCTGGCGATGTCGCGGTCGAATTGAATCCGCGTGCGATTGCCAACGTTCTGAACTTCACGACCAGCATTGCGCCGGAGACTGCGCTCCTCAACGTTACCCGGCTCCTGCCCGGGACACTCTTGCTAGCCTCGGGCACCCATACCCACGTGAAGCCGTACTGGGATATGCGTTATGGCCTGGTGGATGGGGCCAGTGAAGCTCGCCTGAGCCAGGAATTAGAGTCCACCGTGGAAAAGTCGGTGGCGGATCACTGCAAAGGCGTTTCCTCGCCCGCTGTGGGTGCTTTCCTTAGCGGCGGGACCGACAGTAGCACCGTTGTAGGAATGATGGACCGCGCCGGGGTGAAGCCCGTTAATGCTTTTTCCATCGGCTTCAACGAGCAACAGTTCAACGAACTGGAATATGCGGTGATCACGGCGGAAAAATTTGGCGCCAAACACCATACGTACCTGGTAAGCCCGCAGGATTGTTTCGAAGCACTGCCCGGCATGGTGCGGGCGTTCGACGAACCTTTCGCGAATTCCTCCGCCATCCCGACGTATTTTTGTGCCAAGCTGGCAGCCGATAACGGGACGAAGGTTCTGTTGGCAGGAGATGGCGGCGACGAATTGTTTGGAGGAAACCAGCGATACCAGACAGACAAAGTCTTCGGAGTATACCAGACGGTACCTCGGTTGCTCCGTAAAGGTCTGATCGAGCCGGCATTGTCACTGTCGCCTGCGGACATTGGGTTTGTGGAGAAAGCTCGGAAATATGTCCATCGGGCCAATATTCCGGCCTTGGAGAGATATTTCTCCTATCATTTCCTCTGCGCTCATTCTGCGGCTGACATCTTCGAACCGGACTTTCTGGCGGCCATGAACGGGTACTCCGTGCTGGAGGTGCCTGCCCGATATTACCGGCAAGCCTCCGCAGCTGAACATCTCGACCGGCTGCTCTATGTCGATGTTAAGATCAGCCTCGGAGACAACGACCTGCCGAAGGTGACCTGCATGTCGGAGATGGCGGGCATTCAGGTTAGATTTCCCTTTTTGGACCGCTCCGTCGCGGAGCTTTCGGGCCGCGTCCCGGCGAGACTGAAATTGAAAGGCTTTGAGAAGCGATATCTCTTTAAACGGGCGTTCAGGAACCTGCTCCCCCCCGAAGTGATTCGAAAGAAGAAACAGGGATTTGGTATTCCGGTATCGCGCTGGTTGAAAACGGACTTCCGGTTGCGAGAATTGGCGCGGGATACGCTGTTCTCCCGCTGCGCTTTGGAGCGCGGTTATTTCCGGCGGCAATTCATTGAGGACCTGTTCCGAAAATACGAAGCCGACCAATCCAGTTACTACGGCGACACCGTCTGGACGTTTCTGGTTCTGGAGTTATGGCATCGCCAGTTAGTAGATGAGCCGGCGAAGGTAACCGTATGAGGCTGGTTCAGATCGAAGATGACGCCGGGCTGCGGGACATAAAACCAGCTTGGGAAACCCTGCTCCTTGCAACGGAGGCCGCTACTACTTTTCAGACGTGGGAGTGGGCAGCGGCGTGGTGGTTCAGCTACGGTAAGGCCGGCGAGTTGCGTGTGCTCGCAGCGTTTGATGACGCCGGCGTCCTCCGGGGAATTGCTCCCCTCCGATCCGAATCCGGACGAAGGTTCGGCCAGGTCGTGCCGGCCCTGAGCTTTGTCGGCGACGGATCCAACGACTCCGATTATCTCGATTTCATCATAGCGGCGGGATACGAGCAGCCCGTCATGCAGGCGTTCAATGAGTACCTGGGGCGGGACTTGCGGCGGAATACGGTTCTGCGACTGAATGAACTTCCGTCGCACTCTCCCACGCTTTCGCTTCTCAAAAGCGCGAGCGCGGCGGGAAGACTGATCTGGCATGATACAGACGTGCCCTGCGGCACCACACCATTGCCTGCGGCGTGGGAAGATTACCTGGGCATGCTGCGGCCCAGGTTCCGCAGCAGAATCCGATCTACCCTACGACACCTGGAGGCCAAACCAGAGGTACGTTTCGGAATTTGCCAAACGCCGCAGCAACTGGATACGCTCTTGCCGGTCCTATTCGACCTGCACACGAAGCGGTGGGCCACGGAGCGGAAACCCGGGGTCTTCGGGTGGGATCAGAAGCGTAAATTCTATTTCACAGTTTCACGCCTCCTGCTTGAACGGGGCTGGCTGCGTTTCACCTGGCTTCAGTGGAACGAACGCATTCTGGCGTGCCAATACGGATTCGCATATAGGGGGGTGTACTTCCAGTTGCAGGAAGGATACGACCCTGCAGCCGAACACTGGAATCCGGGGATCGGGCTTCGTGCGTGGTCAATTCGCGAGTTTATCCAAGAGGGCCTCCATGAATACGACTTCCTGGGCGGCATGGGACGGCACAAAGCCGATTGGGGGGCAATCCTGAAGCACAGCAAGCAGATCCTGTTGGCCAGGCCAGGCGTTCGCAATCTCCTTTTCTGCCGCGGACCAGAGTGGGCAGCCCGGACGCGGGAGTCGATTCGCAGGATAACCCCTGAGAAGATCCTTACGGCACGCGAGGTTTATATGCAAAATCGGGTGAAGCCGGCATCCGGTGAAAACGGCAACTACAACAACAGCGGCGCCGTCACTGAGAACTCGTGGACGCGGAAGACTGCGGCCCGTCTCTACGTCAATTCACCACTGCCGACCTTGATGCGCCCGCTTCGCGACCGTTACCAGCTTTCCGTCTCGCGCAAGAAATGGCCTGGCATTTCGTTAGAACGAAGAGCAGAAAGCTCCGGGCGCATTCTCTATTATCATCGCGTGAACGAAGAACGCGATCCCTTCTTCCCAGCTTTCCCCGCGCATCTGTTCGAACAGCAGATGCGCTTCGTTGCTCGCCACTACAAAGTCATCGGCTTATCCGAGTTACTCGGCCGCCTGGACCGCGGCGACTCTCTGGGAAACATGATGGCCATCACTTTCGATGACGGGTATCAGGACAACTATCATTACGCGTTCCCGATTCTCCGCAAGTATGGATTGCCGGCAACCATTTTTCTGACGACCGGGAGCATAGATGACCGTCAGCCCTTGTGGTTCGAGAGGCTGGCGGCGGCGCTGAAGAAAACGAACCGGGAATTTCTCGACGTCGAGATCGATCTGCCGCGGCGCTTTTGGCTACGAACACAAGAGGAGCGCCTCCAGTCAAACAGCGGACTTTTCGGCCTCCTTCGGAGATTGCCCGACACAGTACGCCGGTCCGCATACCAGGAGCTTCTGCGCCGGCTGGATGCTCCTGATGATCGAGAACGAAATAACAAAATGCTCACTTGGGACCAGATCCGGGAAATGGAGCAGGAAGAAATTGGGTTCGGCGGCCATACAGTTACACATCCATTTTTGTCGAAAATGGCCCCGGAGGAGGCGGCCTGGGAGCTGTCGGAATCGAAGCGCCGCATTGAAAGCGAGCTGCAGTCCCCCGTGGAGCATTTCGCATATCCTAACGGGCGCGAGGAGGACTTCGCTCCGTGGACGAAAGAGTTGCTGCGAACAGCCGGATACCGTGCTGCCGTCACGACAATGTGGGGCTTGAATTGCAGGTCCACAGATCGATTGGAACTAAGGCGCGGCCAGCCATGGGAAACTGATCCGGCACTGTTTGCGTGGAAGCTGGACTGGTACAGCCTGGTCAATGGGTAAAGAGGACGACTACTCTGGAAAGTCATTTGAACACCGCATCGGCAACCAGGGGCGGGTGCCCTATAAACCCCAATCCACTGGTAAGCGTCGTGGTTCCTGCCTATAACGCAGAGCGCACGATTACGCGAGCGATACAATCCGCTCTGCATCAGGACTATCAACTAGTGGAGGTAATTGTTGCGGACGACTGCAGTACCGACGCTACGCGAGAGGTTGTGCGCCAACTCCAGGATCCCAGAATCGCATTTTTGCCTTCTTCCGTTAACTGTGGTGCGGCGTCGACCCGGAACAGGGGTATCCGGCACGCAACCGGCACTTACGTCGCTTTTCTTGATGCGGATGATGAATGGCTCCCGGGAAAGCTTTCCAGGCAAGTGCACCTGATGGAGCAACATCCTAACGCGTGCGTGGCGACGTGCGACTGTCTCTTCTTCGATGGATCAGGGCTGCCGAAAGAGACTTTCTTTCAGCAACGCATACCCTGCGATGGAGAAAATGCTTGGCAAGCACTGCTCGCCTATAACTTTGTCCAAACATCTACCGTCCTTGCCCGCAAGGCAGATCTCGAGGAACTCGGCGGTTTCTCCGAGGCCTTACCGACAGGGGAAGATCAGGATCTCTGGATACGGCTTGCGGCGCACGGAGAACTGGTTTTTAGTCCCAATACTTTGGTGCATGTCTATAGTGAGCCGGCCAGCCTAGCGAAGCGATTTCAGGAACGAGAATCTTTCCTGCTCCTCTCGATTGTAGCTGCGCAATTGGGCCAGCAAGGTCACCGGCTTGGGGATGAGCAGATTCGCTCTATTTGGGGCCAAAGGGTGTTCGACATCGCCGCTAATCTATATCACAAAAAGGAATATGGCCGCAGTGCACCCCTCTTTTGGTGGTCTGCGCGTTGCGCTTTTCGCCCACTGAAAAGCGTCATCAATGTGGCGCGTGCAGTTGGGTGCGGAATCTTCAAGCGCGATGGAAACCTAACGTTCAGCGTGTGGAGCGACGGGATGTCCAGAGCTGCGCTGCCTGTGTGCCAACGGGCGCAGCCCACGGGCACAACAGCTACTGAGAGAAGGCGCAATGCAATCTAGGGCCTCAAGAACAACAGCACAGGATGGTACCTGGGCAGTTTCTTCAGTGTTGCGTTCTCAGGACAAACCGCGATCCGGAAGCGTTTGTGGGGAGCGCGCGTAGGAATTTATGCCACCGGTTAGAGATCTTATCGTTTTGGGACTCATTGTGGCCACATTGCCGCTCTGTTTCTTCAGACCGTTCTACGGAGTGGGCCTCTGGACGATTCTTGCCTTCCTGAATCCTCACCGGATGGGATGGGGTGCCGCGCGAAGCTTTCCTGTAGCTCTGCTGGTGGCTTCCGCAACCGTGGCCGGTTTTCTCCTGTTCGATCGGCGCGTCAGAAATCTGGTCCGACCCCAAGCGCTTATCATCATCGCTCTTTGGGCCTGGTTTGCTGTCACGACCGCCGTCACCACGCAAATGCCGATTTTCGCGCATCACTCCGCCGACACCTGGGAACGCTTCTATTTCGTGTCGAAGATCATGCTGATGACCTTGGTTTCCCTCAGCCTGGTGGATAACTGGACGCGACTGAGGCGGTTTGTGCTGTGCATCGCTGCCTCCTTCGGTATTCTCGTCGCCAAGTCTTTGCCCTGGATGGCGATGACAGGGGGATCATACAGGTCCTATGGGCCCGAAGGTACGATGATCGCGGACAACAACGACTTCGGTCTGGCCCTGAATATGGTGTTTCCGATCTTCTTCTTTCTCGCAAAGTCGGAGCCGGCGCCAAAGGTGAGGGCAATGTTCGCGTTCTTAACTCTCGCTACTGTTCCAGCGGTGTTCTTTACTTGGTCACGGGGAGCTCTGGTGGGGTTGACGGCCGTGATCGGCTACATCTTTGTCGGCTCCAAGCAAAAGCTCTTTCTTGCGCCGATCTTACTGTTTGCTGTCACGCTTGGAGTTTTCTTCACGCCGGACGCATGGCGGGACCGCATGACGGGAGTGGTTACGGACAAGGCTGACAGCTCTGTGCAGGGTCGGTATAATGCATGGCGCTTCGCATGGAATCTGGCTTCGGAATATCCAATTACAGGTGGGGGCTTTGATACGTTCTCACCGGAGCTGTTCGCTCGGTACGCTCCGAATGCGACCGACCTGCACGCCTCACACAGCATCTACTTCGGCATGCTCGCGGAGCAGGGGTTCGTCGGTCTAGGGTTGTTTTTGGGACTGTTGACCTCATGTTTTTGGAGCCTCTATCGCCTGAAACAATTGGGAAAGCTGTACGGAGACGAAAGATTGATCGCCTATTCGAGGATGTTGACGGCCAGCCTCATTGCTTATATGGTTTGCGGCGCATTTTTGGGCCGGCACTATTTCGACCTCTTTTTTGACATCGTAGCCTGTGTTGTCATGCTGAATGCAGCCGCCGAACACGAACTTCTTGCCGGAGAAGACATTCTAGCGGAACCGGATCGCGCAGGAGACGACTTAGGGTCGGACGCCGACGCAGATGGATTAAGGGAATTGGGCGCCATATGAAAGCTTCGGAAGCCACAGTCACAATACAGTGCGAGACAGCGCCGCGTCGCGGGATGGTTGTCCGCGGAATACTGTTTAATTGGGGCTCGCTGCTCGTTGGAGGGCTGGTAGCCTTCGTCTTGACTCCCCTCATGATCCGTGGGTTGGGGCAATACTACTACGGGATGTGGGTGCTCATTATGTCACTTTCCGATCAATATGGACTGTTGGATTTAGGTATGACGCCAGCGTTATCCCGTTTTGCGGGATATTTCAACGGCTCGAAGGACCGCTCCGGACTGAATGAAATGTTTTCTGTCGCGTTTTTGCTGACACTTCTCATTTCCGTCCTCATATGCGGTCTTACTGCCGCCCTGGCCCCTTTTCTTCCATCGTTTTTCAGAATTCCTGCGAGCGATCGTGTCACCTTTATTCGCTTAATTCTCCTACTCGGCCTGACAACCGCCGTAGCGTTTCCGGAGCGGATGCTGGCTGCGTATCTCCGCGGGATTCAACGATTCGATCTCTTCAACGCTGCGGCGACGAGCATAACCCTGATCCGGGCACTCTTCATTGGCGTTGCCCTGAGGCTCGGCTTCGGCGTACTCGTCATCGCCGTCATCACCCTGGCAATGTCGGTGGTATCCTTTGCTGTCCATTATGCAATGATCCGCTGGGCTGATCCAGAACTGCGTATCCATTATCGAAACGCGAGCAGCGCCCGATTACGCGAGCTATTCGGCTTCAGCATCTATGCGTTCGTTGCCAGTCTCGGGACCCGCTTGATTACCCGCATTGATTCAATCGTAATAGGCCGAATTCTTTCCGTGGGTTTGATCGCTCCATTTAATGTCGCTTCAAGGCTGACGGATTACTTCGTTGGCGTGTTTGGCGGAGTTCACGGTCCGGTGCTTTCTGCTATGAGCGAACTGGACGGTGCATCGAAGGGGGAAGAACTCCGGGCGCTGTTCATGCGGAGCAGTAGATACACCTTCTTGCTCAGCCTTCTTATGGGCTCGGTCTTGCTGCTTCACGGGCGGGCGCTTCTGAAACTTTGGCTCGGCTCTAGCGGGTTGGATTTGGATTTAACGTACCAGGTTCTTGTTATCCTTACGTTTTGCTATATGGCCTCTATGGCACAGCTTCCGTCCTGGTCCGTGATCTACGCGCGTGCCCGTCATCAGCTTCTCGCCTGGCTGGTGTTGTGTGAAGGGATAGTGAACTTGGGTTTGAGCATTTATTGGGGCCATCGCTATGGTTTGGTCGGGATCGCGTTGGGAACGACAGTGCCGGCTTTGATCCATCATCTTCTAATCATTCCGTTCTATGCATTGCGCGTCATCGAGATGCCTGTCAAAACGTACTTAACGGGTCTTTGGCGACCCATTGCGGCTGGCGCGATATTTACGGCGCTCTGCCGCGTTTATCTGGTGCGGCCAAACTCGCCAGGTGCCCTGACATTAGCGCTAGTATGTCAGGTTCTGAGTTTCGGAATCATCACCTATGTGGTCGCACTGACCCGAGACGAGAAGCGGCTGTTTTGGATGCGTGGCAGAGGCTTGTCCCTGATCGGTGGTAGGAGGAACATTGCTGACTAGAGTTGCCGTACCCACTATACTTAAGCGAAGCAGATACTATCTGCCGGCCCGGATGTTCGCGCTCAAGATTGCTGGAATGAATCCAATGGGCTCTGTGCGAGAGGCTATTGAAGGCCATGCCGCTGCTAGGCACTTTACCGAGCTCCTATCCAGTTTTCGGTCGAGCTGCCACCTTGTCGACCGGGATAGCTCTGGTTTTAATCTCTGGCGCACGCCAAAAGGTGAGATCTGGGCTCCTCACCAGGATGGTATTGAAGACATCTCCTGGATTCTTGCTGAAGTTGCAGTGGGTGTCTACAGACCCGCTGACCAATCGGTTCGTTCGGGCGATACAGTGATCGACTGCGGCGCCAACATTGGCATGTTTGCACGCGAGGCCCTTGCAGGCGAGGCTGATTTGGTCGTCGCAGTAGAACCGTCGTCCGCGAATCTCGAATGCCTTAGGCGAAACCTGCGCGCCCAAATCGAAAGCGGTCGAGTTGTGCTGCGAGAAACGGGCTTATGGGAGAGTAAAGAGTTGCTGCCGTTTACCATTAGTGCGCAGGCGTCGACTAGGAACAGCTTTGTACTGGGGAGCGACGACGAAATCAGTACTGCCCTTACTCCGGTCACGACCTTGGATCTGGTGGTGGAAGATCTGGGATTATCGCGGGTCGACTTTATCAAGATGGACATCGAAGGTGCAGAACAGAGTGCACTGCGCGGCGCTCGCAAGACCTTGATCCGGGAACGGCCCAGATTAGCAATTGCAGTTGAGCACGAATTGCCAACGATCCTCGATAATGCGAAGGCTGTACGCGATACCGTCTTGAAAATCAATCCGGCATACAGCTGCCACTGTGGGCTATGTATCGAGGGCACGAGTGGCTTAATTGCGCCGCAGGTATTGTGGTTCCACTGAGCCTCTCAAAGAAAGCGTTGCCACGATTGTAACGCCAAAGTTACAATGGAGAGACTGCTATAGGCGGATCTTGTAGGTTGAGGAGCGATTAGTATGGTAGTAATAGAGCCGACGGTCACAGTAGTGATAAACACTTACAATGACAAACTACACATAGGGAACGCTGTTCGTAGTGTCCTGAGTCAAACGCGTCGCCCTTTCGAGGTCATTGTTATTGATGACGGCTCTACCGACGGGACGGAGCGGCTTGTCCGGAACGAGTTTGGGGAAGATGTACGGTATCATTACCACACGAATCGCGGGATCGGTGCGTCGCGAAACGTTGGGATGCGGTTAGCTTCGGGCGAGTGGATTGCATTCCTGGATTCAGATGACTATTGGGCACCGGAAAAGCTTGAATTGCAGATTGCGGCCGCCATCGCAGAGGCTGGCGTGGCCGTAGTTACCTGTGTCGGGCTGTTGAGCACACCCGAAGGATCGGTTTTGAGACAGTTGGGGCTTCCGCAGCCGTTTTCAACAAATGCTGTGCGATCAGCACTGAGACGGCGCTGCATCTTGCTACCCTCTGGAGTCTTGATACGGCGGGAGGCTCTACAGCAGGTGGGCGGATTCCCCGAAGACCTTAGTGCCGGCGAGGACCATGTCACTTTCGCGAGAATTGCGGCCTCGTTCGAAATCGCAGCAGTGGATCAGCCCCTTTTCTACAAGACACGACTTCAAGGGAGCCGCTCATCACAGGCCGAAGCCGCCGTAGACGGCGGGCGGATTGCGGTTCGAAGGATCAAGGAGGCACTCACACGGCGGACGTGGCCTGGGAGTTGGCTGGATGAGGTGGTCTTTCGGCAGGCCGAAACGCAACTGTTCTTTCACGCAGCCTGGCTTTATATTGCGATGAGCGAGAAGCGTAAGGCGGCTGCTTCGATTCTTCGCGGTCTTGCCCACTGCCCGTTGCTGACCATATGGCAGTACCGGTCGGTGTATTGGCTATGCGTTCGTCTAGTACGGCGCCGGGCCTAAACATGAGTATGCCTGACGGAGTCATTGTGGTGCCAATACTTGCAGATTTCTTGCAGTACCGCTCAGGGCAACGCCGGAAGCGGAATATCGATCCGGCGATCCTGCCCCCATTGAACCGAACATTTATGTTTGTCGCCGACCTGAAGGGAATAGCTAGATGCCTGATCCTCTGCTGCTTGCTGTTACTAATCCCGCTACAGGCCGCCGATTGGGTGATTGAGCCCGTCGATCCCGGCGGAATAGGACGATATTCATCGTTGCGGATCGATAACGATGGAAACGCTCACGTCAGCTATGTTGTGGGCGAACAGTTGAGGTACGGTTTTTGGGATCACGTGCAGAAGAAATGGTTCACCATGCCTGTGGACTCGAGCGCAGACTTTTGCTCGCTTGCACTAGATTCGAAACAGCGGCCGCATATCTCGTACGCCGACTTCGGTACGGTCAGCGGATGCCGGCTGAAATACGCCCACTGGGATGGTTCGCGATGGAAACGAGAGGCTATTCCTCTGACTTCCGACGTTATTGGCTACTACACCTCAATCGCGCTCGACGCCACCGATAAACCGAGCATCAGCTTTTACGAGTATCGTGGTCCTAAGGGCAGCGACTTCGTCCTCCGTCTCCGCCTGGTCTCATGGACCGGGAACTACTGGGAAGTGCGG
>OBLU010004247.1_pt1 | contig 12919 bp, 10 predicted proteins | sample 1518681 | NCBI WGS metagenome assembly OBLU01 (sample SAMEA3539304, study PRJEB22396) | soil metagenome | biome: tundra; feature: field; material: soil | place: USA | collected 2010-05 | depth 0.15 m | reverse complement strand
TGGAGGCGCTGGCTCCGAAGCGAAGGAAGTACATATAGGGCGATGGATTGACGGTACGGAGGGCGCGGTAGAGATCAAAGGGGGCGACGGCGGGCTCGAAGTCCCAGCGCTGGGAGAGCACGACCTGGAAGATGTCTCCGGCGGCGATGTACTCCTTCGCGCGGCGAACGCTTTCGAGAAATTTCGGCTTCGGGGTGCGCGCGCGGACGGCCAGCTTTGTTTTGGCGGCGGCCTTGGGCCAGTCGGCGGGCTTCCATCCGGCGGCCAGTTTGCGCTCGATTTGGGCGATGTCGCGCAGGGCGCGGTCATAGGCGGCGCGGGGCGATTCAGCGGCGACGTCAGCGGAGGCGACAATATGGATCTGGTGGCGGAGGTGATCGAAGGCGAGCGTGCGATCGAAGAACATGAGGATGCAGTCGGGAACGTCGAGGTCGTCGGTGGCGCGATCGCCGATATTCTCCAACTGGCGGACGATGTCGTAGGCGCAGTAGCCTACGGCGCCGGCCGTGAACGGGGGCAGGCCTTCAACCTGGGCGGGACGGTGCTGGTGGAGGAGTTCCTTGATGACGTCGAAGACGCTGGCGGTGCGGGTCTCGATTCTTGGGATGCGCGCCTTTGCGTTGCGAGCTTTTGCGCCGCGAGTTCTAGAAGATCTGGCCCCTGAGTCGTGATGAATAGTGATTTGGTCGCCGCGGGATTCGAGTCGGAGAAAGGGACGCACTCCTAGAAAGGTGTAGCGGCCGATTTTTTCACCGCCTTCGACGGACTCGAGGAGGAAGGCGTCGGGCTCCCCGTCGGCGACGGCAAGGAAAGCGGAGACGGGCGTGAGCAGGTCGGCCGAGATGGACTTGGCCACCGGGACGAGCGTGAACTGGCGCGCCAGGCGGGCGAACTCGTTATAGGAGGGACGGATCATAGTCGGAACGAATCATAGTCGAGGTAGACGACAGCTCGGTTGGATCCGAACAGATCATCTTTAAGTTTTGCCAAGCCCTCATTATAGGGAATAGCATTCGCGATGTAGACTGCGAGGTCTAAATGTCCGTGACGCTGAGAGTCGGCCGGTCGTTTCTTGGCATCGCCATGCTGGGTTTCGGCATTGAGTATTTCATCCTTGGCCGATTTGTGTCGGGGCTGGCGCCGGTACCTCCGTGGACGCCGGGTGGGCGGATCGCGGCGTACGTGACGGGCGCGCTTCTGGTGGCGGCGGGCGCATGCATTGCGGCGGGCTGGCAGGTGCGTCGGGCGGCAGGAGCGTTGGCATTCTTGTTTGTGCTAAGCGCGCTGGTTCTTCACACGCAAAGGTTCTCCGGTATTCTGCACAGCGGAAATATTCGGACGGGCGCGTTTGAGGCGATGGCACTGGGTGCTGCCGCCTTGGTGCTGGCGGCGGGAGCAGCGACCGAGGGGCATCGGGCCACGACGGGATGGGCGCTCTGGCTGGGCAATTTTCTGTTCGGCTTTTCGATGGTCATCTTCGGCATTCAGCATTTCATGTATGCGGCGTATATTGCCACGCTGGTTACGCCCTGGATTCCCGGACACCTATTTTTTGTCTACTTCACGGGCTGCGCGTTTATTGCCTCGGGAGTGTCGATCATCACCGGCGTGAAGGGATCGCTGGGCGCTCTGGGGATGGGAGTGATGTTCCTGCTTTGGGTCCTGGTTCTGCATGGTCCGAGGGTGGCGGCGGCGCTCCACAATCAAGGGGAGTGGGCGAGCTTGCTGGTGGCTTTGGGGATCAGTGGTGGGGGCTTTGTTATTGCCGCTACTTTGCGAAATCAAGACTGAGTAGCATGGAGCTAGCCGACGACGCCCGCCCGGTAGTGGATGCATTAGGCCATTACCGATTATTGGAGGCTGAGGCGGAAGGAGCGGTAGCGTGAATTTGATTCTAGGTGCTGGATATGCCGTCGTCGGGCCGGCTCTAATTTTCCGGGCTGCGCCCTTGTCCATCCGCTACAACGCATGGACCACTGGTCTACGTGAACGTCATCCCAACGTCAATCCGCCGCCAACTCCAGAATGGCGGGCACGGAATACCAAGATCATGACAGTTATGTTTCGGGTTGTTGGTGTGTTCTTGGTTCTGCTTTCGATCATGTATCTCTTGCCGCTGATCGTCACTAAACCACACTGAAATTCAAAGTAGCCCACTTCCACGTTGCACCACGCTTGCCTAGCCCGTGGCCCATCACTATACTTGCAGTTTCGTCTACCGCAGTTAGGTAGAGACCAACCTGCGCTGGCCGGCGCCTGAAACGCAATCAATATCGGAGAATCATTATGACGACGACCATCGACCTGGAACAGGAAACAAATCCGTGGCAGGCACAAGCTGCGCGCTTTGATCTAGCCGCGCGCAAGTTGAATCTGGATGAGGGGCTATGGCGGGTGCTGCGGAGTCCCAGTCGCGAACTTATTGTCCACATTCCGGTGCAGATGGACGATGGGCACCTGGAGGTGTTCACAGGATTCCGCGTGCAGCACTCGATTGCGCGCGGTCCCGCGAAGGGCGGGATTCGCTATTCGCCAGACGTGAACCTGGATGAAGTGCGCGCGCTGGCGAGCTGGATGACGTGGAAGTGCGCGGTCGTGAACATTCCGTTCGGAGGCGCGAAGGGCGGGATCATTTGCGATCCGCATAAGATGTCGATGGGCGAACTGGAGCGGATGACGCGCCGCTACACAGCCGAGCTATTCGATTTCATCGGGCCAGAGAAAGACGTGCCCGCGCCCGACGTGAACACGAACGAGCAGATCATGGCCTGGATGATGGACACGTACTCGATGCATGCGCGCCAGACGGTGACCGCTTGCGTTACGGGCAAGCCGATCAATATAGGCGGATCGCGCGGGCGTCGCGAGGCGACGGGACGCGGCGTGCTGATGGTGTGCGATCAGGCGATCAAGAAGCTGCGCCTGAATCGTGACACGACGCGCGTCATCGTGCAGGGATTCGGCAACGTAGGTTCGAACGCTGCCCGGCTGATGGCGGAAGCGGGATATAAAGTAATCGGCATCCTCGAATTGGATGGCGGGTTGTACAAGAAGGACGGGATCGACCTGGAAGCGTTGTGGGAATTCCGGCAGCGGAACGGAACGATTCACGGCTTCACGGGAGCGGAGACCTACGATCCGGCGGAATTGCTGCTGGCCGATTGCGACATCCTGATTCCCGCAGCCACGGAGAACCAGATCACCAGCCAGAATGCGGATCGGGTGAAATGCAAGATCCTGGCCGAGGGGGCGAACGGTCCAACGACGGCGGCGGCCGACGATATTCTGGCCGAGAAGAAAGTGTTCGTGATCCCGGACATTCTGGCCAACGCCGGTGGGGTCACAACCTCGTATTTCGAATGGGTGCAGGACCGCCAGGGATATTTCTGGAAGGAATCGGAGGTCAATGATCGTCTGGGGGATATCATGGTCACGGCGTTCGACGACGTAGTGCGTTACGCCGAAACGCATGCTGTGAATAACCGCATCGCCGCGTATATGCTGGCGATTGACCGCGTGGCATATACCATCCGTCAGCGCGGCATCTACGCCTAGCCATATCTTCCAGGGGCTTCCAGCCGGAAGCCCCCGGTACTTTCTCCTGCACTATCTGTTGACCCGGAGTTGGTCCCGGTGTAATCATGCTGGGGCTTTCCCAACGCAACTTCCGATTGCAAGACAGGTTTAAGGCACGTGATCCGTAAAATACGGGACTTATCGTCCCTTGCTCGTGAGGAGAGGAAATGATGAATCACTCCAGGAACAAACTTACTTTGTGGATGGCCGTTTTCTGTTGCACGTTCACGCTGGCGTTGGCGCCCGCATTGGCGACGGCCCAGGCAGCAGCGACAACCGACACGACCACCACCGATACGACAACGACTAAGAAGGCCAAGAAAAAAGCAGCCAAGGAGAAGGCAGCGGCCGATAAGGCAGCGGCTGGGGACACGATGGCGAAGGACGACTCCACCGCGACAACGAAGAAGAGCAAGAAAGCCGCTGCGGCGGATAAGACAGCGGCTGGCGACACGATGGGGAAGGACACGATGGCGAAGGACGACTCCACCGCGACAACGAAGAAGAAGAGCAAGAAAACGGCAGCGGCGGATTCGAGTGCGGCAGCGAGCACACCAGCCGCGACCCCGGCTCCCGCAGCAAAGCCGATGACTAGCACTCCGGCAGCTTCGGTGAAACCAGCCACGAGCCCCATGGGTGCGAGCGATGCCAAGGTCACCAAGACGTCCGCGACGACAACTTCCAGTCCGGACATCGCCGCCGCACAAGCCAGTGGCAAAGTCTGGGTCAACACCGAAAGCGGCGTCTACCACAAGAGCGGACGCTGGTATGGCAAGACCAAGAAGGGAAAATTCATGACCGAATCCGAGGCCAAATCTGCCGGTTATAAGGAAGCCCAGAAAGAGTAAGTCAGACCAATCGCGGGGAGGAAGAAACAAATTTCCTCCCTTCGATCTTCATGAAGATCTCAAAAGCCGGAATGACCATCAGGAAATGAAAACTAAAGGAGAGACTATGACGAGACGTTTTATAAGCACGATTCTGATTGCACTTTTCGCTCTGAGTCTGATCGGCGGCATGGCGGTCGCGCAAACCGGCAAAAAGCCGGCGACGGCGACGGCCTCCAGTGCCGATCTGGTCGATATCAATTCGGCAACCAAAGATCAGCTCGATGCACTGCCGGGGATTGGCGCAGTCTATTCGCAGAAGATCATCGACGGCCGTCCCTATGCCAAGAAGACAGATCTGGTAAGGAAGAAAGTTCTTCCCCAGGCCACTTACGACAAGATCAAAGACAAGATCATCGCGAAACAGAAGTAAGAAACACTTCACCGCAAAGATCACAGAATGCGGCTCGGAGGCATTACGCCATCCAGGGAGGCAGTATGGGTTTGCTCGACAATCTTGAAAGCGCGGCGATGGGCAAGGTTCTGGGCAGCAACTCGAATCCGCTGGCCTCAGGCCTGTTGCAGATGATTCAGAATCAGCCCGGAGGTTTGCAGGGGCTGGTGCAGTCGTTCCATGACAAGGGTATGGGCGGGTTGGTTTCGTCGTGGATCGGGAGTGGACAGAATCTGCCGGTCAGCGCGGACCAGATTCATCAGGCACTGGGCAGCGATCAGGTGAAGGCGCTGGCGGCGAAGGCTGGTGTTTCTCCCGATACGGCAGCCTCGGCGATCGCGCAGTTGTTGCCGGGTATCGTGGATAAGCTCACGCCTAACGGCCAGGTTCCCGAGCATAACAATGTAATGGAGATGGCATCGGGCTTACTGCAAAGCCTGGAGTCGAAGGCCTCCTGAACTGCAGCTTTGGCTGGGGAGTGGCTGGACAGAACTCGTGCCCTTCCCTTTTCCCTGCGCTCTTCGAGTCTTCCCTTTCAGGACACTGTAATGCCACCCCCGCAGCAAAACGAAAGCCCCCGGGAACGGGGGCTTCGAGAGAGCAATCCAGCCTAGGGCTAGCTGTCGCCGGCCACCTGCCGCAGCTTTTCCGGCAGGAAATGATATGGCGGCCACGGTCCGCTTACTACCATCTGGCAGTTCTTGAGTTGCTTGGCGGCCGTGCTGTAGCGGTTCTGATACTTCTCGATCGACTTGGTGTCGATCAGGTGGGCTATGTCGAGCAGCATGCCGTCGGCTGCGACGCACTTGCAGCTCACTTCTTCTTCGAGCGGATTGAAAAGTTTGTGGACCTGCACGGAGAGGGCGCGAGCTTTGGTCTGGCGTTCGCGGTCGCGCGAGGCCTTCTCGCGGAGCTTGGCCAGGTATTCGCGTCCCACCGTGTCCGGCAAGACGATCTCCTCCATATTGCCGCGTCCCGAGCCGTCGCGCACGACGAGCTTGATGCGCATCTCAGACTTGCCGCGCAGCCGCTCCACGCTCTCACAGAACGTGCGGCGGTTCGAGCGGACAGCCTGGCGGATCGCATCCTCGGTGTCGAAAATTGTTCCAAAGCGAAAGGGTAAAACGGTTGCGGTGCGGAAGCTCTGGCTTACCACGCGGGCATGTTCCAGAACCGATTTCTCGTCCAGTTTCGAGGTCGCGCGGTCGTATTCACTGACAATGACCGCGAAATCTCCGCTCGGATAGCTCATTACGAGAGCGGAATTGACGCCTTGAATACCATCTAGGACGAAGGGGCGACGGGCGCGAACACCATTTGGGAGGGTCTGGTGTTCTGTGAGGCAGTACGCGTACCACGACATGCATTCTCTCCGAATTGCACCGGGGCTTTGGGCACCCTTTAGATTTTCTTAAACACTTAGGGCTGCTCCTACTCTGGAGGACGGCTGGTTTTTGTTTTGAGACGAGATAGGCACGAACTACCGTGCCTAAAGCGATATTACTTTGGTTCCTTGTTATTTGCAACTTTTGTTAATGAAAATGCATCGCAATTCGTCTCATTTTGCGTCACCGCGTAGCCGCCGGATATCGCATTGCGAGCACGTTTCAGACGTTGTAAGCCAACCGGGGAATTTTCACGATTCGTGCAGACTCGCCATTGCAATGTCCGTTGCACCCGACAATTCAAATATTACCCATGGTCATAATCACTCCCGATCCACATTGGGGACGGAGTCCTGGTCCCGTTTCTTCACCACAGAGGTCACAGAGGTCACAGAGAAACCCAATTGCTTGGCAAAACCTTCTTCATAAATGTTCAGGGTTTTCTCCGTGACTCTGTGACTCTGTGGTGAATAAAGGCAAATCAGGGACACCACCCGCTGAGATCACGATTTGACCAAGTCGCTGGCAGTCTTGCGAGCGTTGGCCCGCTCCTGGAGCGTGATCGTCACCGCGCGCAGCATATCGCCCGCAGGTGCAGGCTTGCCCGTCCAGATTTCAAACTGGCGCGCCGCCTGGTGCACAAACATTTCGACGCCCGGAATGACGGCGATTCCCTTGGCGCGTGCCACTTGCAGCAGGCGAGTTTCGATCGGGTCATACACCATGTCGAACACGACCTTGGCCTGGATCTCATCCTCTTTGAGTGGGCAATCGCGGGTCGAACCCATGCCCACCGGCGTCGCGTTGACGATCACATCAAATGCGGTCTTGCGCAGATCGGCGCGCTTGATGGTCCGGGCCTTGGCCTGGCGCGCGAGTTTCTGCGCCTTGACGGTGGTGCGATTCAGAATCCAGACTTCGGCGCCCCGCTCCTTGAGACCGAAGACGGCGGCCCGGGCCGCGCCTCCCGCGCCCAGCACCAGAACTTTCGTGCCCTCGATCGTCAGCCGCTGCTCGAGGGGACGCAGCACTCCCGCAACGTCGGTGTTGAAGCCAAAAAGTTTGCCTTCCTGCCCACGCACCACCGTATTGCAGGCTCCGATCTTGGCGGTGTGGGCATCGGTGTTGTCGAGATGTTCGAGCATCGCCTGCTTGTAAGGCATGGTGACGCTCAACCCGTGGAGCGGAATCTCTCGCACACAGTGCATCAGGTCCTTCAGCGTCTTGGCGTGCAACGCTACGTACACGCCGTTCACGTTCTCGCGGCGGAGCGCCGTGTTCATGATGACGGGCGAGAGTGAATGTTCGATCGGGTCGCCGGCCACGCCATAGACGCGGGTCGCGGCGTCGACCTGTTCGATGCGATAGATGCCGCGTAAATCGCGCGCGCTGACCTGTCCGGGCGCGGTTTTCAAATCGGCGTTGACTGCTCCGAAGGTGAACACGCTGCCGGCGCGCACGCTCAGCACGCGGCTGATGATGCCCTGCTCCCCCATGCACACTCCGATCAGCGCATGCTTGTCGCTTTGCGTTTGCAGAAACTTCATCATCGTCACGTTGTCGGAGAGCGTGGTCGCGGTGGTGACGACCTTGTAGAAGTCGGCGGGCATCTTCAGCATCTTCTCGAGCGTCGGCTCAAGGTTCCGCGTCGCGCGGAAATCATGGAACGAGATGATCACTCCCGCGCTCTTGCGCAGCCGCGCCAGCACTTCGGGCTTGGTTTTGAGTGCGCTCTCCAGTTCCAGGTCGATAATCTGGCAGCCCGCCGCGTGCGCCTTGTTCAGCACGTCCAGTTCGGAGGCGAGCGATCCCTTGAACTTGCCGCCATTGTCCGCCCTCCGGCAGGTGGCGATCGCGGTCACGTACTGGTGGGTTTCGAGAAAGCGGCGGATCTTCGGGATCGCCGCGAGCGGCTGCTTCAGGTAATCCAGGCGAAACTCAACGAAGGGATTATCCCGCGCCATTCCTTCGGCAATTTCGAGCATTTCATCGACCGTGTCCGCACTGACGGCCAGGCAGACTTTGGGCAGTCGCAAAGGCAGAAAACGGGGCGCGATAGTGGAAGTTAGGGCCAAAGTCGTTTGTTCTTATGAACGGCGCGATCTTACAGGGGTGCAAGAATAGATGCAACAGTGGATTCATGAAGAGGTTGCACGGGGACACTTTGGGAGGCCAAAGCCTTTGAACCCTCGTAACCTTGACCCCCCTCTCCGGCCTTGTTACTTTTTGGCTGTAACCCTTGTCTTCCCAGCGGGATAGCTGGGGCAAGCCCGAACCAGTTTCGGGTGGGTGGGGAGTCGGAGACAACATGAAGAAAACAGGACTGTTATTGCTTCTAATGGCGAGCCTGGCTTGCGCCCAATCGTCGCCACAGCTTACCTCGACCATGGTAGCGACGCCGGGGCCGAACGGCACCGTCGAAACCAGGGTGAGTGTCCCGTTTGTGCGCTACCAGACGCCGACTCAAGCCGACATCTATTGCGCCGGCTTTATTTCGAAGGACCGCGTTCCCGACGCCAACTATGTAAATGGCGGGCTGCAGACGCCCACGTCCACAAAATTCGAGATCGGCGAAATCGTCTACCTGGCCGGAAGCGGCTATCAGGCTGGTCAACTGTACTCTGTCGTCCGGGAACTCCGGGACGTGAACGAGTATGAAATCTACTCGGGCATGCGAAAGATGCTCTCCACGATCGGGCATCCCTACGGCGAAATCGGACGGGTGCGGGTTCTTGATACCCGCAACCACACCGCCATCGCGCAGGTCGAGTTCAGTTGTGATCCGATCAACCCCGGCGACGTCGTCATGCCGTTCGTCCAGAAAGAAGCCGTCACCTTCCACGTTCCCAGCCATTTTGACCGCTTTGCGCCCGCCAATGGAAAACTGACCGGACGCGTCGTTCTCGGCAAAGACTTCGACACGGTGATTGGCACGGGCATGAAGCTTTACCTAAACGTGGGCGGCAACCAGGGCGTGAAAGTGGGCGACTATTTCCGCGTCGTTCGGTCCTACGCCGCCGACTTGCACGATCCGGTCGACTCGCTCCCCTTTAAAACAGGGATGTCGGAAGACACGCAGGTGCACTCGCCCACCTTTGAAGCCAAGTATTTCACCAAGGGCAAGGGCACCAATATTCATGTGGCGGATCTGCCCCGGCGAGCCGTCGGCGAAGTGGTGGTCGTGGGCACGACTCCGACCTCAGCTTCCGGCATGGTCGTCTTCGCACTCGAAGATGTCTACGCGGGCGACACTGTCGAACTTGATCCGCAGGAATAAGCAGCCTGACGCTTCACCGGGAATTCTCGGAGAACTTTTATCGCAGCACCGAGGGGAGAGCGAATCTCCCCTTTTCCTTTGTGTAGTGAATCAGTGCGTTGAATTCTTCGCTGAATTGTGCATCGATCTTGTGCGGGAGCAGGTCTGAGGCGTTGAGACTCGGCCGGGCGCTCCGCCGCCGGTCCCATGTCGCATCTTCACAAGGAAGCCCTACGAGAAAGTGCGTTGCTTCAATGATAGAAAGGAATCTTTGCATCACCCGGGATGATTGCCCCGGCAACGATCAGCACAACGACTACAACGACGAGTTCCATACTGCCCTCTACGGCAAACTGCCAGCGCCCAGCTTACGTTGTTCCCCACAGAAGACAAGGGTACAAACGTGCCATCCACCAAAGTGGATTCCCGGAAGCCGGTATCTGCCCTCCCTATCTGCCCTACTAAGATCGGATGCCGTCGGGTTCGGGCCTCAAGGTTAGCCGGAGTCGCTAGCGGATGTTTGCTCTCCCACGCCGAGGCTTTTAACCACAGAGGACACAGAGGAACACGGAGGAAAGTAGAGGCTTCCCACGTCTGTTTACTCGTGGTCAAATCAGGTTCCCCACTGAGAGTAGAGGTTTTCATTCAGACGCGTCTTCGTCCCCAAACACCTCGGCGGTGAAGGCCTGAATGTCGATTTCCTGCTGACGCCATGCCTCCCGCGGCAGGCCCGCCTTTCGGCAGGTTTGTTCCAGAAATGTTTCGCGATCCCAGCCATTTTCCACCGGAACCTGCGGCAACAGGAGCCCACGCCGGCTGCCATCCGAAATCACCAACCCATGCCGCCCGACTTCCACCTGCCCGGGAGCGATCGGGAACAACCGCGAGAGCACGCTGAGTGAAATCTTAAGCTCGCTCGCTTCTTCCGGGGTGACCGGCCAGAACCGCGAGTCTTCAAAAGCCGCGGCGCGGGCCGTTTCTCCTACCGCGCGATAGAGCGGCCGAATTGGCAAAGCATAGCCGACGCATCCCCGCAATTGGTCGCCGAGATAAAGCGTGGTAAAGACGCCGCGCGGCTCCATAAGCCCCGCCCATGATGGAGATGTTGACAACGAGGGCGCTGCCAAAGATGACGAAGGCGGCGGCACATCCGGTAGCGGCTCTGCCGCCAGCCCCGAGGCGATTGCCGCGCGCGCAATGCCGAGCAGAATTTGGCGTTGTTCGGGAGTGAACTCCGGCCCGGTCCGGACGCTATCTGCGCCCTCGCTCGCAGCCAGATTTTCAGACAGTCTGGACATCGCGCTTCCTCCGTCGTGCCAGGACGAAGGCCCGCCTTCGACGCCGCTTTTCCGACTTCCGGTCGATGCGCGACCAGAAGGCGACGAAGTAGTCGACCGCGGACACCAGCGACAGCAGCACCATGAACCAGATGGCGAGCCACGCAATCCAGTACACGGGAAAAACGTAAACGCCTCCGAGAGGCCAGTCGTGCCAGCGCCGCGCCAGAATCACCGCGACCACCGAAATGATCTGCACCAGCATCTTGAACTTGCCCAGCTCGCTGGCCTGTATCGTGAATCCTTCCGACGCGGCAATGGAACGGAGGCCGCTCACCAGAAACTCGCGCCCTATAATCACCACCGCCATCCAGGCCGGCACCAGCGCGGGATTGAATTGCACGAGCGTGACGAAGGCGGCTGCGATCAGTAACTTATCGGCCAGCGGATCGAGCAGCATCCCCATGGTCGTAATCTGGCCGCGCTTGCGCGCCAGGTAGCCATCAATGCCGTCTGTGATCGAGGCCAGTATAAAGACCGTGGAAGCCATGATTTCCCGCTCCCCGTTGCTGTCCGAGAGTCGCGGGGTGACCAGAATCCAAATCAGCAGCGGAACGGCAGCGATACGAGTGAGCGTGATGTAGTTGGGGAGATTCACGCGAAGATTGGTTGGCTGCGGAAGCGGCCAATTTGATTATCCTCCACAACCGAGGCCAAGGCAACGTACGAGTGGAGCATGGGTTTCGGTTCCGTGGTCAGTTATTAACCAGCCGCGCCAGTAGTGTCTTGTCCCGAACCTTCGCGAAATAAAGAAATCCGCTTTGAAAGGGAGGGGCTTCACAGTTTGCGGAAAAGGTCGAGATTCGAAACCCAGCCCCTAAGGGGCTGAGGTCAGCATGTCGACTTTTTCCGCAACCTCTTCCACTAGTGCCGGTAAGTCGCTGAAAATAGATCCGCGCTTCAGCGGGTCGCGTTTCGCGAGCGCCAATACTTCTTCCGCTGCTTCTAAAACGATACCCTGATACGAAGCCGAGTTTTTGCAGCCGACTGTTTCGGCGCCGAAATCGGCGACTGGCACCGGATCTCCGCCCACAATCCGCCTTTGCCTTCAGCCAATGTGCAGCATTCTGCATCCATTTGCCTTCAAGCCGGAGTGCCATTGGCAGCGAGGGGACCCAGGGGATTTACCGTAACTTCTTGATTCAGAATAGCTTCCCAAAATGGGGCGTTAGGCGTCCCCCCGTTTACCATTTTGGTTCGGCAAATGCTAAGTCATCATGTAATGAAGAGGCCGTACCTTTTGGAACACTTCACTCAAGCTCTGACTTCTCACCCGCTCGTTTCTTCCCTGGAAACGACGTCCAAATGAGTTACCTCTGATTCCTGCCTAATCGCCTCTTTGAAAAGGGTGGCCCCAAACGGGGCCGCTTTTTTTGTTTGGGCCACTCCTGTACACTCGCGATTCCCGATGAAGTTACGAAAAGCAGTCTCTTGCGCACTGTTGCTCCTCACTTTCCTGCCTGGGCTCAGGCCTCTAAACGCCAAAGCGGCCACCCACAAAACCGCAGACAAAGCCGCAGCGAAGAGTGACCAGCAATCCTCCTCCGCCGACGCCGAGCAAACGGACTCGGCTGACAACTTGCTGCTCGCCACGATGGAAAAGGAGTTGCATCGCGGCCAGGTCGAGCTTGCCAAACAGGATCCCGCTCCCTATTTCACCAGCTACAACGTCACTGACGGGGAAACGATGGTGGTCATGGCCTCGCAGGGAGGCATTCTGACTGCCACCCGCGCGCGCCAGCGTGTGGCCGACGTGAGCATGAGGATCGGCAAGCCCGATCTCGATAACACGCATGGCAGCGACCGGGGCTCCGGCATTACCTCTGGCAATCTTCCAGTCAAGGACGATCCCGATGCCATCGCGCGCACGTTGTGGCGGCTGACCTACGAGGAATACCGCAAGGCCAGCAAAGCCTATACGAATGTGAAGACCAAGGCCGCCGTGCGCGCCAAGGAAGAAGACGAATCGCCCGACTTCTCCGTGGAAAAGCCATCCTCTTATATCGAAAAGGCGCAGCCGGCCGCATTCCCCGAGCAGAAGGCATGGGAAGATCTGGCGCGTCGCTATTCGGCCGCGTTCCGCC
>OBLU010004244.1_pt1 | contig 12921 bp, 10 predicted proteins | sample 1518681 | NCBI WGS metagenome assembly OBLU01 (sample SAMEA3539304, study PRJEB22396) | soil metagenome | biome: tundra; feature: field; material: soil | place: USA | collected 2010-05 | depth 0.15 m | reverse complement strand
ATGGAGAGCATAGCGGGAAGCCGAAGATTGAGAATGATGCATTCAAATCCCTCTTCAAGCAGAGATACGGCTCGCCGATAATCGAGATTGCTGCCGTCCTCCACCACGACCTCACAAGCGCTGCTTTGTGGCGACTTAGCGAGCCAGTGCCGAAGAAGGTCCGGTATAAAACTACGAACTCCCTCATCCGTATGTAATAGCAGCAGGCGCATGGTTTTCGTGGCGGCGTACCGAAACTTGCTTCTGCGAACGAGCATCCGAGCGGTCTTGCCGTTTCGGACACCCGCTTGTCGCGGAGTACGGTTTCTCTAAATTATGGCTTTCGTTTCTGAATAAGCACCACTTGCTTCGACTAATATTATTAAGAATAACCATCTTGCCGTGTCCCGTCAAGACAAAGTTTGCTATCACGGCGATTCGCGGCAACTCGCGAAGACCTGTTCGGCTCCCACGACAGAAAGTCCCCCCTCGTCGGCGGTGATACTTTGCGAATCGGACGAAGGTAGAATGATACCGATATCGGGTACGTGAATTCTTTGCCCAAAGAAGAACGTGAACATGCAACGCACTAATATTTGAATTCGAGACCCAAAGAGATCAGGTCGATAGGCTTATCAGCCACCGGCGTATTCCCCTTTGAGTATTGAATCGTCGTGCCTACGTTTTCAACCAACCACAGGGTAATATGGGCTTGGAGGAGATAAGAATAACCCCCGGAACCGCTCACCGTTTCAAGGAGCTGGTATGAAACGCCCGCATCCAAGGCATTGAAGGTTTGCAGACCCAGACGGAAGTCCAGTGAGGCAGTGCCTCCTAGCCGAAACCAGTCATCACCTTCTTTGCGGGTTGTGTAAATGCCGTCCCGCTCGGTGACGCTGTAATCCATCTTCGGAATCAACCGAAGTTGGTATTGGAAAGCTGAGATTCCGATGTTTTGAAAACCTCCCAAGTAAAATGTACGCGAGCCGAAAACGTTGCCGACATACTCTGCAGTTGCTTGGACGCCATAAATTGCGTCCTGAAAGCCGAAGTCCGTCAGGAAGTAGGGATTGCCCTCGACGACCAGCAGGCGGCTGGAAGCCGAGTTCATATCCGATGCTCCATTCTTCGTTGAGGCCCCGGGCGAGAAATAAAGGATTATCGGGGCGCTGAAAGTCAATTCTTCGACGCTGTTGCCCGGGTTATTCTGAACCTGTGCGACGTTCCATTCAGTTGCCAAATCGAGTCCCATTTCGAGCGAGCGGCCTTGGCCGCCCTGATACAAGTTCCACATTGTTGGATAGTCCAAGATGCCTTGCGAATTCAAGGCACCGCTACCACTTTGGAGGTGATTCTCAGAATACGACAGGGTCGCGCCTTTAGAATCGGCCAAAGATTTAGTAAGGTCTGTTCCGCTTTTCCGCAGCATTACGGGGCCAACACTCTCAAGTGTGCTTTCTTTCGCGAATTCCCTTTTAGTGGTTAACCCTTCGATTTTCTTCCAGGCCGGGCGAGCAGCCTCTGTCTGCGGCTGCGTCTTGTTCGGAGGAAATGCCGCATCCAGTTCCTGCCAGGTCCACGGAGCCTCGTGGCCGATTTTGGATCGCAAGTCATCCAACTTATCCCCCATAGCGTCGACCACTTTAATTGGATCGAGCTTCATTTGGCCTGGCAGCATGAATTTTGATAGGGGTTCCTTGTCCCGGTAAGCAATGTAAAAGGCTGCTCGCTGCTGATCCAACTTGCCGTCTGGTCCCGCAAAGGACTTCGCCGTGACTTGTTCGGCAGCGTGCGCTGACACCAGAAGCCCGAGAGACACCAGGGTGCGGAGCAGGTTAGCTGCGAGGTCGTATTTCATCTTTGTGCTCATCCCAACTTCTAATCAGGCCTTGTGGGAGGCCGGGATGCCATCCCAAATCCGGTCCCGCAACTCAGCCACGATCTTGGCTTTTGTGAGATCACTTCCCCTAACTTGGGCTTCCACATCGAGGAAATCGTTCGTCTCGATCGGTGTTTCCAAAGCACGGATCTGGTTGTCATTCTTTCCAAGACCGCCTGGTGGGGCTTTACGGAGGTCGGTGTCGCTAGTGGGCTCTGCCGGAAGGTTCCACTCGCGAACCAGCATTCCTTTTGTTCGTTGAAGTGCCTGTATCTTTGTGATTTTGGTCATAACCTTAAGCAACAAGAGCTCAGCGCTCAGGGGCAAATAGTGCGGCACAACCGCCCGCCGCACAACAAAGATTTCGATGCCGAACAGCAATTCGGACCGTCGGCTCAATGCCTGTTTGTGAAAGCGAAAGAATGGGATTGAACTGTTGCTTGGCTTGGCTCACATGGCCGCTTCGGTTGCTTCGGCGGTCTCACCCCAAAGCCTGGAACCCTGAATCGCCGAGCACCTCACACTCTATTTTCCCGCCGCGCCGCGAGCAACTGTTGCAGGAAAACCATTTGAACCCGCCAGGTTGCCTCTATCACGCTTGTCTTCGCCACACTGCGCTATCCGGTGGACTCACAGCATCCGAATGCATGCTGGCAAAGCTCCTCCGCATTACGGATCGGTCTTGTCCAACTATCCCCCCACGAAGTGCCTGCACATTCAAAAGATTTATTTAGTAACTTCTTGCTTATGTGCCAGCCATCCTGCTAATCTTATTCTGACCGAGCGAGTTATATCAAGTTTGTGTTATCTGAGCCAATAAAAGGATTATTATGGAAAAAGTAAAGTTTGTCGCGTATGCAATAACCACGGAAAATTATCCCACTCAAATAGGCCCCGTGCCATTCGAGCATACATTCGTGGTTTCGGACAGAGGAGACAATTGGCATTGCTGGGGCCGAGGGAAGGAAATGATTGGAAATGGCGCCCGCCAACTCCCGCCAGACGGGACCGCTTTAGCGCAGTGGGGCGATCTCATAAATGGCACAGACCCCGATCACCCCACCGGTTTGACAATGCGCGTCAGCGGTGTTTGCCATCATGCCGCTAATCGCATACTGGTCTTAGCTGGCACCGATGTCTCTCAAGCTAATGGCGATCTTTTCGCGACGCTGGTGTACGGGAAGTACGGATACGAGATCGAGGCTTTTGTCGCCAATGTGAAAGCGACCGCCGCGCAACTCAACGCGAGTGAACCAGGAGCGGTAACCGAAGCTGCGCTTCAAGAGGTGCTTGGCAGAATCGCGGACGATCCTTCTGACGAGATGAAACTCTTGGAAAGTCACTTCCGGGCCGCCCTGCCGGATACGATAGGCCCACAGCAGAATGCACAATTGATGGTCGCTTACAAAACCTTCCAGGCAAAGCGCCAGGCAATCTACGACCAAGAACCAAACAAAAACGATCCGAACTTTCAAAGTCGATTCGGGCAGGAATTAGAACCCGCCTTTATGGAGTGCCTGATGAGTTTTACCGAGGTTCTTGGCGTGGATGGATATAAAGAGGTGTTTAAGTCGAAACCAGAAGATGTGATTGGGCAACTGCTCAAGCTTTAAGGCGAAATATGCCGGATTCACTTGGCCACTTAAACGCGCCTGTTCCCCTCCTCCGGCACAACTCTGCATCCCGCGCCCGACAGCCAATCTGATTAACCCCGTGAGGTTCCCCAAGGTCAATTGGAGGCGTATCCTCTACGCGCTCGTTTGCCTTGGCGTCCTGTGCTTGGCGGTCAATTACTTCGGCTGCGTCCCCGCAAAACAGTACAAAACAGCTCTCCAGACCACCGAGCATCATCCCGGCTCCACTCCGACAAATACGGTTCTTGAGACGTCTTCGGATTACACTTTGGGCTTTGTCGAATTTGATGATCAGGGCTGGCTCTGGAATCCGCAGCAAGTCACCACGCTTACCAACCGCCTCTACGCCGAACAGGACACCAACGGCTTATTGATCGTGGTGTTTGTGCATGGCTGGATGCACGATGCCAGCCCGGAAGACGAGAATGTGGTGATGTTTCGTAAGAAGATCCTTCGCCCCTTGGCGACGATGGAAACCTTCCTGAGCGAGAAGCAACACCGTCCGACAAGAAGGGTTGTTGGCGTTTACGTCGGTTGGAGAGGATTGTGTCAAAATGTTCCTCTTCTAAATTTGCTCACTTTTTGGGACCGAAAAAGCGCGGCTGAGCGTGTTGGGCACGGAGCCGTCGTAGAATTGCTCTGCGAGTTGGAAAAGCTTAGAAACCAAGGCAACGGACAGCACCGAGGGCAAATCGCAAATCATCAAAGGATGAGCACCAAGTTGCTTATCATTGGGCACAGTTTTGGCGGAGATGTCGTCTATTCCGCAGTCGCTCCGATTTTAACTGAGAGAATGATTGAGAACGTAAACGCCGCCGGCGAAGCCCAAGCTCCCAAAACCATGGGCGATTTGGTCGTGCTAATCAACCCAGCATTTGAGGCCGCCCGTTTCGAGACGGTATACCGCCTGGGGACAACGAGCCAGTACCCTCCGGGGCAGCACTGTACGTTGGCTATTTTTACCTCAAAGAGTGATATGGCCACGAAGATTGCCTTCCCGATTGCCCGGACCGTATACACCACGTTCGTCCAGAGCCACAGAGACAGCGAAGAGCGCGCAGCAAACCAAACCGCAATTGGACATTACAATCCCTACATTTCCTTTGACCTCGCGATCCACAACAAGGACCGAGCCAAAGATGAAGATATTGCCAAATCGGGTGAACGCGTGCTCGCCCTGACCGAACAACTCAAGAATGCTTCAAGCAAGTCAAACGAGGATCGGACATATCGATTTACGCATTGCCAGCTTGAGCCCAGAACTAATCATGTCCGAAACGATCCTGTGTTTCTCGTCTCTGTTGATCCAAATATCATCCCCGACCATGGATCCATAGATCGGGGGGTATTTACAAGATTCTTGGCGGAGTTCTTGTCCTTGCTTTCGGAAACTGACCGGTGATGCGGCCAGGTAATGTTGCCAAAAGCGATAAACAACAAGGCTCTGGACGGGTATGTAGCATGCATCTGCCCACAACTTCATGCTATACTTGCGATCAATGGAGAAAGATTTTGACGGATGGAATTCCAAGAAAAAGCACATACACAATAACGCGGTCGCGCCGTTCTATCACAAGCGCGAGATTTGGTGGTGTTCACTCGGTATCAATGTTGGTTTCGAGCAAGATGGAACAGGAGCAAATTATGACCGCCCTGTTCTCGTAATTCAGGGTTTCAATTCACATGTGTTCTTTGGCGTCGCTCTCACCGGGAAGATCAAACGGGGACGATATTATGCTCCGATCGGAAAAGTGGAGGACCGCGAGGCGTCAGTCATACTTTCGCAAGCACGCTTGATCGACACGAAACGCCTAATACGGAAAGCGGGCACTTTGGACAAGAACATATTTGATCGGGTCTGCGAAGAACTTAAGCGAACGTTCTTTGGTGGTAAACAAAACTAGACGATTTTGCCCCACATGAAGCGGGGCGAGGCCGAAGCCATTTGTTCTGTCAGAATAGCATAACCCGGGTGCATAATGCAAGAGCTCGGTTTCTATAGAACACATATCCATCTCCCCCACAAGTCGCCTGAGTATATCCCTTCGGGAGACCGTCGCCTGCGCGGAGGAGAAGTCATTTCCCTGAAAAGATTTCCTAAGAAAGGTCTTGGCAGGAAGAGTGCCCGGGAGTAGAACCTCTTGTGTATGGATGCTGGTGTGTAACTTATGTAAGAGGACCTAACACAAACTATTTGCGTGCCTTTGACTATGGTCAGACTGAGAAACGTGAATCTTCTTTCGACATTGACTAAGTCTGCGCCTCACTGGGCGCTGTTTGGTAGATTGTTGGAAAGGCGCTTCGCGGAGACTGAGAAGGGTTCAATTCCCTATCAAAGGACTCGCACAGAAGGAGATCTCTATGAAGAAACGGCAGTCGGTATCGGTGATCGCGGCAGGAATGTTACTGGGGGCGTTCAACCTTTGGTACCCATTGACATTGCACGCTCAACCGCAGCTTACGGACGCCCAGATATTGGCGCTTCGGCCCACCCCACCAAGCCTCGTGCCCCGCTCGGGCACATTCTGGTCCGCCTCTCGCACGAACTTCCCACCCTACCCAATTGACCCATACCCCGGCCTGCCGGTCTATCGGCTGCCGGATGGTTCCTGGCTCGTGGATGATAGCACGATCCCGCTCCCAGCGCCTGCTCCTCACGTTAATACACCCGCTGCCGCCCGGAGCTTACTGACCCAGTCCAGCGTGGCCAGCCGACAGCGTTTAGCCTCACCCATGCTGAACCAGGCTGATGATCCCGGGATACCCGGTGCAACCAATTCGCCCCCTCAAACCAACTCCGCCCCACCACAATTGCTGGGTTCCGGCTCAGTCCCGACCAAGGGCACCTTCTGGTTTTTGGCCGAGACCAACTGGCCGCCAATGCCCTTCGACCCCTGCGCGGGATGCGATGTCTATGCCCTGAGCGATGGCTCATACCTGGTGGATGACACCTCCTTCTCGTGGCCGCCACCCAGCAGCGGCGGCGGCGTAACCCCACAAGGGGGACCTCAGCCCTCATATTCGCCCGACGACCTGTGGCTAGAAATTACTGGGGTCACCAATTCCACGGCCTATCTCACTCTGCACGGGACAACTTCCGGCACCCTCTACACGATCCTTTCCAAGCAGAGCCTTTCGTCCCCGGACCAATGGGACGCGGAGCAGCCGCTCATCGGCGCCGAAGGGCAGGATTGGACCCAGACCAAGATTCCAACGTTTGGCCGGCCTGTGCTGTTCTTCCGGGCTCTCGTCGGCTCCGCCAAGCCGCATCGCCTCTGGCTATATGTCCCCAGCATAAGCCAAAACAGCTTCAACTGCGTGCTGTGGGGCACCAGCGAGGACACCAGCTACGATATACGCTCAGTAACCTCCTTGCACGCTACCAACAATTGGGCCGTCGAGACGAATTTCCTTGGGGCCAGCGGCCAGTTCTGGACGCCGGTGTCCATCCCCATGTCAGGCCGCCCGAGCCTGTTTGTGTCGGCGCGCTCGTGGGTGGACAGCACGGGCAGTGGCATTCCCGACTGGTGGGAGCAGTTGTACTTTGTCACTAACGGCGTGGACCCATACGCGCTCTGCCCGTGCGGCGATGGGTGGACCATACTTCAGGCGTTCCAAAATGGCTGGAATCCTTCGGATTGGCATATGCCACCAGCGCCTACCGGCTTGGCCGTGAAGTACTACGGGCCATCAACCAACCTCTGCGTGCAGTGGAACCCTTCCCCCGGTCCGGTAACCAACTACGTTGTGCGGCGCTACCTCCCGTCTCCCGATCAGACCAACGATTTCGTCTCGGGCCAGAACGTTTTTTGGACCTCGCCGCCCAGCGGCGGTATCTATCCCGGTTGGCCACCGACCTATCAGGTCATGGCTCAATACCCCGGCGGCCCATCCGCCTGGAGCGACCCGGTTTCCATTTATAATCCAGCCATTTCTCTCGAAGTCACTTCTGGAGGCGGCAAATTGTACTTGCCCTACACCATCGAGACCGACTACATCCCCTCTACCACTGCCAATGCCAGCGTGGTGCGCGGCCCGCTGGGCCACCTCTTCCTAGTCACCGGGTATGTTCCACCTAGTATCGCCAGTGTGCGAATATCGGTCACCCCTGACACCTACCGGGCGCCTTCATATCCCTGGGCGTATGAAGCAAACTACCTCTGGGAAGATCTGCAACCCTTCACCAATGCCCCGAGTGGTGGCTCTTTCGAGGTGAGCGCTGCTCTGCTGCAATCGGGCTTCTATGAGTTGCCGGCGTCGCTGGCTGCGCCGTACGGCCTTTATGATGTGAATGTCGAAGCCGTCGCGACCGATGGTACCGTGAGCGATTGCCGGCCGATCGTCGGCTATGCCCAGGATGCCTGGACATTAGAGACTGGCGCGATTCCGTTTTTGGACGGACGGCGGCAGATCAAGGAAAATGCGGAGTTCCAACTCCGCGCCGCCCAAGGGTGTGCAACTCGGGGGTCGAACTACACAAATCAAGTCCCCTTTGGCATCGAGCAATACCGTCCAGGCATCAACTGGCCCTTTCCTCTTTACTACAGCGAATCTGCGCAGGTGGATTATGTTGCCGCCGGTTTTCACTATTTCAGGGATGCCAGCAACGATCTGGACTTGCCCGGAGCAGCGTTGACCCTCGATGCCTTCCGCCCCTTCGAGCAGAACTGTTTTTATGCCAACTTCCTCTCGGGTGGTCCCCCGTGGCTGGCGCTTGGCCCAACTTGGGACGCACAGGGAGACTCGCGCACCACGCTCGGCATTCCGTTCTGGGGAGACGAGTATGGCGTATTCGAGGTTGATCAACCGTGGACCCAGTTTTCGGTTAGTGCCTTCGTCCAGAGCGGCACAACCAACCCGATTTCCTCTCTTCTCTCTCCCGCCGCGGCGCAGTGGCTATTCCTCGACGACGGCAGCTTGAGTATTTACGATACATTCTCTGCCGCGTGGCGAACCGACGGAGCCGTCCATGACGACTTTCCGAATCTTTACGGGCTGAACCTCCTGTCCGTCCAATCATTGCGCTGGTGGAACACTAACGCTCCTGTGGTCACGAGCTATCCGGGGGAAAGAGTACCGGCTTACTACAGCACTTGCTTCATTGACGTAGCAAGACCCCAACTCTCCACCATAAGCTACTATTTTGCCCGTTCGCCCGTCCTCCCGCCTGACCCAAACGGGGGCTATGATGAAGTGCTCAGGCTTGTGGACCCGCGTCCCGGCGAGCCGGGTTTTGCTACCGCGGCCACGACGCCACTGATGATCGCTCCCATTGGCCAGCCTCTTTTCCTGACCGCTTGGGCTAAACAAGCGATCCTCAACGGCTTCAGCAACAAATTTGCTTATCTGGAACAGTATTTCACCAACGCATGCACCATAGACGCAACTGGCAACGTAACCACCAACAGCGCCGGTCTGCTTTCCCCGTACGGCGAGTTCTTCCCCATGCAGCCGGGACCAGCGGCCTTGAGGACGATGGCAGACATTGATCCTCCATATCAGCAGGGCACTGGCGTCGTCAACATCATCAAGTTACAGTTGGACGTGAACCACGACGGCGTCATGGACTTGAGCTTCGGCGGGCCGGATAATACATCACAGGTTCGCCCGCAATTGATGTGGGTGAACAGCGATTGTGATTGGGCAACGCGAACTCTCTTTGGGAATCCGTCTGAGGTTGGCCATGACATTTCAGTCCTTGGGGGGGCAGTTAGTCCTAACTATGACTATCGGGACATTGCAATCCGCTCCCAACGGGACTTGGAAGATTACGCCCGGCTCTGGATATGCGGCGTGCCCTCCCTGCCCGTAAACCAGGGGTATCAGGTCACTTTGAGCGTGGCCAACGCCAACGCCACCACCTTTGCGGTCAATCTGGTTAATTCGGTTGAGAGCGACGGTGGCACCGGCTATCTGACCGACACAAATGTGGCTGCCGCCCAGGTGGCCTATAGCGACCACACATCTCCGGGCTATAAATTCGCGCGGCTCACCACCAGCCAGTCCTACACTTTCCCGGACAACTACTTCACCAACAACTCGACCAAGCATTTCCTGTTTGAAGGCGCGGGTGTCGGTAGTGGCCAACTGGTGCTGACCATTTCACAGGCGACGGCGCAGGGCACCAACGTCATCGCCCAAACCGGCGCCTGGTTGGATTTGCATGAGATCGAGGACTTCTACGAGCAGGTTTACGCAACCAATGTGCCTTCCAGTAAACCGCCGAGTAGCCTTGTCAGCCAATACAGAGTGGTCCATAACGGCTCTGGCATGGGCAACGAAACCAAGCAGATCATCGTCTATGTTCACGGGATGAACCGCCCCGACTGGGACGCGCAGAACGAAGCCGAGACTCTATTCAAACGGCTCTACTGGTCCGGCTATCAAGGACACTTCGCCACGTTCCGGTGGCCTTGTGGCTACCTTCCACCCAACACCTGGTATCCCTACATATTCAACCAGAGTGAGTTTTGGGCCTACAAGTCATCGACCGCGCTCAACAACTATCTGACGGATCTCCGTAGTCGTCCGGAACTGGCGGGCTACGCCATCGACATTGTGGCCCACAGCCAGGGGACCGCCGTTACGTGCGAGGCGCTGTGCCAGGGAGCACCGTTTGACAACTGCATTCTGACCCAGGGAGCCATTCCGGCGCACTGCCTCGACACCAACGCGCCGTTCCTGCAAAAGCTCTTGGATGCTGAAACCAACAGTGTGAACGCGAAGCAGACTCCGTTTTACCCAGCCAACGGCGGCTACCACGGGTATTACTCGGACATTCAAGGCAACGTGGTGGACTTCTATAACACCAATGACTTCGCATTAGCAACTGGAGTTACATACATACTGGGGCTGATACCAGCGACGACAAACTGGGAGGAGAACCAGCGCGGCTACAAGCCGGAGGCCTTTGCCGGGGGACCGTCTTACGTTTACGACCCATCGACTCTGACAAGCACTGCTTATTACCTCCTTGGCTTCGGCAGCTACACCGTAACCGATCCCCAGGAACTTAGGTCAATGGTGGCAAGGTCCCGGTCAAAGGCGGTGGGCGCGCAAGGTGGATTACACGGGGCGATTAGGAGTCAAGTTGATTTAGTCGGAGCCTTTGGGTTTGATCGTACACGCCCTGAGCATAGCGCGGAGTTCGTGCGTCCTATTCAGACGGTCTGGGGCTACTACGATCAGATTCTGCGCAGTTTTCAGATTCAACTCACAGTGACCCGATGAAAAAGAGATACATTCTTCTGGTATTGCTGTTTGTAGTGATTACCCTTCTGTTCTGGCTGCATAGCAAGGGGCCAGAGGAGAGCGCGACTCAACGGCCCGAAGCGGTTGAGACGAATCAGCCGGTTCAACCGCTGCAAGCTCAGGAACATCCAACCGTTGCACCACCCGCAACCGCTCCATCGGCGGTCCCAAATCCACCAGTCCAAAACAATGCCGCTCTGATTGAGAACCGGCTTAACGAAATGAAGGCGGAAACGGAAAAAGGGCTTTAAGAGTGGAGAACGCCCATTGAGTTCTACGGGAAGGTGGTTGATGAAAGCACCAATCCGGTTCCAGACGCACAGGTTGACTTCGTTTGGAACGACCTTTCGGCAGAAGGGACATCACGCGACCGTACGACAAGCGATGCGAGCGGATCATTTTCCCTGACTGGAATAAAGGGTAAGGCCATGACGGTCAAAGTAGGTAAGGAGGGCTACTACTCTTACCAACCGGTTGGGCTTGCCTTCAACTACGCAGGGGAAAACCACAACTTTGTCCCCGACTCGGCCAATCCTGTTATCTTCCGCTTGAAGAAGAAAGGGGTGGCGGAGCCTTTGGTTCGTTTCAAGAAATCGTTCAGTGTGCCCAGGGACGGCACGCCTATCGAGATTGACTTACTGACGGGCAGACAAAGCTCGTCAGGAGATGCGAACTTGAGAGTTGAATGCTGGACCCAGGACCAAGGAGCGCCACGGCTTCGGCAATATGACTGGAAATGCCGCATTTCCGTCGCTGGAGGCGAGATTGAGCCTTATACGGAGCAGTTTCCATTCTGGGCGCCTGAAGCTGACTACAAGAGCAGCGACGAGATTGATATGACCGTGAAGCCGGACCAGCCGTGGCAATCAGACGTGGAACGGCATTACTTCGTTAGGACGGCTAACGGCAGGTATGGCCGCCTGATTTTCGGGATGGTCGCCGGAGGAGACCACTTCTGCGTAGTCGAGTCCTACTTCAACCCCTCTGGCTCGCGGAACTTAGAGTTTGACCCGAACAAGGTCGTTTCCAGAGGCAACTGAATTTGCTGAGCGCAGGACCTATGAAGGACGAAGGATCTCTCATAAGAACAGGTGCGAATTATCGTTAGAGTCCTTAGTGTCCTCGGAATCGCGATCCGCGGCCTCTTCTTTCTCGCGTGCCTTGGCGCCTCGGGGCTGAGTGATGGCCCCCCGGAGGACGCTTCGGCCTGGATCCCGCTCTTGTTGCCGTTTGCTTATTATGGCTATTGTTTAATCTCCAGTGGCCGTGCTTTCAGGGGTTCGCTCCTGCTGATCAGCGGAATCCTGGCCCACCTAATCGTCATTCTTTTTTGTTTTCTAGCCGTGCGGAAAGGAGCGGCTATCCTAGTAATGGGACCCTTGATTCTGGCTCCCTGTTGGGTTCGCATGTGCTTGCAGAAGAGGGGGGAGCCTTCCAGCAGTCAGGGCGGCTAACGGCATGAGTAGTTACGCGGCACTGATAACAGCCAGTCGCGCCTTAATGAGCTGCTCCGTTTAGGTTCAACCTGAGATTATCCGGGGCAGTTGAACCTGCTTGCGGCGACATCAAATACGTCACGACGGTGATTGTCGCGCCATTTCTCGTGCGATGATCTCAATTGAATCCTCGATATCTTGTAATTTCTTCAAAATCCGTTGCCCCAACTTGAGACCCATTCTCTCCTTCTGATTGATTTGGCGCGCCAATGTCAAGACGACGCATTGTTTTAATTGTCACTGCTGCAAAACCCCGGACAGGTTTTTGTTTCTCATTTTTGTTGTTTTTTTCATATCTGCAAGCATAGCCAATCCACAAAACTGGCATAGACGCCGAACCTTGCCAGACGTGGCAGGTTTTCAGAACTCACTTCATTGGTAAACCATTGGAAAACCCGTGCACAGGCTAACACCTTACGGCCTACATACATGGTATGTAGGGGCTAACGCCCGTCACGATTTCACCTTCACGGCTTAACCGCCGCACTACTAGCTCCCCCAACGTGTCGTCGGCTACCGCCCGACTTATTTCTCTTTCCTTTGGCTATCGGGTTGCAGTCCCCCTAACCGGTGTCCTTTAACCAAAGAGAAATAAGTCGGGCGCACAGTCCTATCGTCCTTTAGCCACCGACACGTTGGGGGGACTGGTTTTGAATGAGGCGCTATCGCACCGACGACAAGC
>OBLU010004243.1_pt1 | contig 12922 bp, 10 predicted proteins | sample 1518681 | NCBI WGS metagenome assembly OBLU01 (sample SAMEA3539304, study PRJEB22396) | soil metagenome | biome: tundra; feature: field; material: soil | place: USA | collected 2010-05 | depth 0.15 m | reverse complement strand
TGTTCAACTGGCGGCCAACCGTGGCGCAGGCCAATACGACCAATACCGTCCAGATCCAGGTGACGGATTCCAATCCGTTCGCCGTCAATTCGCAGCATTTGAGCGACAACAAGTCCTTCAAAGTCGTGGTCAATCCGCTCGCGCCCGTAGTTTTGACGCCGGCGGGTTCCGCCAACGGCCAGTTCAAATTCCAAGTGAACGGCACCGCCGGGCCCGATTACATCATCGCGTCCAGCACGAACCTGTCCAGGTGGAGCGACATCTTCACCAATTTCTCACCGTCCACGCCATTCCAGTTCACCAACACCGTGACCTCCGCCAATCGTTTCTTCCGCGCGCGGCTGTCGCCGTAGAAACCATGCCAAAGTTTATCGCGCGCTTGGCAGGTGAAAATTCTTTTGCCAAGCTCTGCGGATGGCGCAAATCAAATTTGGAACCGACGGCTGGCGCGCGGTCATCGCGGAGGATTTCAACTTCGCCAACGTCGCGCGCGTCGCGCAGGCAACGGCGGACTATTGGAAATCGGAAATCGGAAATCAGAAAACGGAAATTTACGGCCGGGAGTTGAAAGCCATCGTCGGCTACGACCGCCGGTTTTTCTCCGACCGCTTTGCTCAAATCACCGCCGAGGTTCTGGCCGGCAACGATTTTCAGGTCATCCTCACGCCGGAACCGACGCCGACGCCGTCGGTTTCCTTCGCCGTCAAACACCTGAACGCCGTTGGCGGCGTGATGATTACCGCCAGCCACAATCCGCCGATTTTCAACGGCTTCAAACTCAAGTCATATTACGGCGGTTCCAGCGATTCCGAAACCTGCAAGGCCGTGGAAAGCTTTCTGGACAAAAACCCGGTAGGGTCGTCGCGCTGCGACGACCGGACGGCGCGGCGCGCCGTCCCTACCAGCGGCATTTCCATTTCGGACATTCGCCCGGCGCATTTTGCCGCGTTGAAAAAACTCGTGGATTTCAAGCTGATTGCGAAATCTAAACTGCGTTTTGCGCACGACGCGCTGTTCGGCGTCGGCGCGGGTTGCTTTGAGACAATTCTTGCGGGCACGACTTGCAAGGTCACGACGCTGAACGGGAAACGCGACGTTTTGTTCGGCGGCATCAATCCCGAACCTATCCAGCAAAATTATGCGCGCAGCCAGAAATTCCTGCGCGCGCATCCACACGACATCTGCCTCGTGACCGACGGCGACGCGGACCGCGTCGGCGGCATGGACGGCCGCGGCAATTATCTCACGACGCACCAGATCATCTGCCTGCTGCTGCACCATTTCGTCGTCAACCGGAAACAAACCGGCCGCGTGGTGAAGGCGCTGACAACGACCTCGATGGTGGACAAAATGTGCGCGGCATACAATTTGCCGCTGGTCGAGACCGGCGTCGGATTTAAATACATCTGCGCCGAGATGCTCAAGGGCGGCGTGCTGCTGGGCGCGGAAGAAAGCGGCGGCATCGGTTTTCCCGGCCATATCCCCGAACGCGACGGCATCGCCGCCGGATTGATGCTGCTCGAACTGCTCGCGACGGAGCGGGTTTCCGTGAACACAATTCTGGCGAAGCTGGAAAAACAATTCGGCCCGCATCGCTATGACCGGATAGACACCCATTACCCGCTGGAGAAACGCGCGGCGCTGATGGAATTTCTGAAAGCCAATCCGCCGGCGAAGCTGCTGCGCTCGCCGCTGGCGGATGTGAAAACCTTCGACGGCGTGAAATTCGTCGCGGAAGATTCCTCATGGCTGATGCTGCGCGGCTCCGGCACCGAGCCGGTGCTGCGCATTTACGCGGAGGCAAAGTCCGATGCCGGCGCGCGGAAACTTCTGCAACTCGGGGTCGCCTTGACGAAACGGGTTTGATTCATGCGGCTTGCGCTCGCCGGCGAAAACGGTTAAATCACCGGCGATGAAACTGGGTTTGGCAATTTTGGCTTATCTCCTGATGGGCCTGGTTTTGAGCGCGGGCATCCTGCTGCTGCTGGCGGGCAAGCCGTGGCTCCTGATTATCTCACTGGCAGCCTTTGTGGTCGCGTTCGGAAAAATCGGCTGCATGTCGCATTGATTTCACTCCGCGAAAAACATGATTAACCACGGCATCCTCAACCCGCAAATCCTCTCGCTGCTCGCCCGCGTGCGGCACACCAACGCCATCGTCATCGCCGACCGCGGCTTCCCCTTCTGGCCGATGATTGAGACGGTGGACGTGTCGGTGGTGGACGATTTGCCAACGGTGTTGCAACTCATCGCCGCCGTGCGTGCCAACCACAACTTCACGCAGGCATATCAGGCCGAGGAATTTTTGAAGAACAACACGCCTGCCGTCCGCCAGAAATTCGCCGCCGCGCTGAAAGGCGTGCCGACGACGTTCGAGCCGCACGTGGAATTCAAGAAGCGCGTGCCGCACGCCATCGGCCTCATCCGCACCGGCGACACGGTGCAATACGCCAACACGATTTTGATTTCCGGCTAACCTCGGAGCGCCGGCATCTTGCCGGCGTGTAATTCACTTTTTGCGAAACTCGCCGGCAAGATGCCGGCGCTCCCGGATTGCCTTGGGCGTTTTGATCTGTTCAAGCCTGCCGGGCTACTTCGCCACGTCCCTGGCTTCCAGCTTTTGCCAGAACAGACCGTAAGCCGCAATGAGGACGAAACACACCAGCGGCACCACCATGCCCAGGCGCATTGAGTGAACGTCAGCGATGTGGCCCATGAACGGCGGCGCGATCGCCCCGCCGACGATGGACATGACGATGAGCGACGAGCCGAGCTTGGTGTGATCGCCCAGCCCGCGGATGCCGAGGGCGAAAATAGTCGGAAACATGACGGACATGAAGAAGAACGTGCCGAATAGCGCGAACAAGCCCATTTTGCCACCACCCATGCACACCGCCGACAGCGCCACATTGATGGCGGCATAAGCCGCGAGCACGAGGTGGGGCTTGCACTGGCTGATAACGGCGCTGCCGCAAATGCGTCCAACCGTGAACAGCACAAAACCGATTCCGCCCAGCATCGTGGCGGCCTTCGCCGGCGTCACATCGGCGTCGTTCTCGATGATGTAATTGACACAGAAGCTGAAGATGCCTGTCTGCGCCGCGACGTATAGAAATTGTGCGACGACGCCAAACGTAAAATGTTTGCGCCGGAACATGTCCCAATTCTTGGACACCACAATAAAGGATCCGATGTAAGCGACGGTGATCAAACCGTATTTGGTCGGGTCGAGCACATTCGCGGGCAAGTTGAGCAGCGTCCAGACCAATCCCATGATCGGCGCGATGAAGAAATACAGCAGCCCCCACACAACCACCAGCGCGATACCGATGCCCGCCAACTGGCCGCCGGAAGGCTTGAGGCTGGTTGTTTGATCGGCGGATTTTTTGCTCGTATCCTCGGCATGCAAATCCGGCACCGGCGCAAAAATAAAAACAAGAAACCACACCGCTGCGAAGATTCCGATGCCCAAGTAAGGAGCAGACAGACCGGCATTGGCATTGGTGGTAGCGGTTACAACGGCTTCGCTGGCATTGGCAACCACAGCGTTGGTGGCTGTGACTACCGCGGCGGTCGCGGCCACAGCGTTTGTGGCTGAAGCGGCAGCGCCGGCGGCTGCGCTCGATCCGCTGCCTCCTCCGAAAACGAAGTATCCGCCCACGATCGGGCCGAGAATCCAGCCCACGCCGTTGAACGTCTGCGCGATGTTGATGCGCGTCGCGAAGTGTTCCGGCGCGCCGAGCACGGTCGTGTAAGGGTTGGCGATGGTTTCCAGACAGGTCATGCCCGCGGCGATGACAAACAGGCCCAGCAAAAATGCCGAATACGTGCCCATGCTCACCGCGTGAATGAACCAAAAGGCGCCGCTGGCAATCAGCACGAGGCCGACGAGGATGCCGCCTTTGTATCCTAACTTCCGCGCAATCAATCCGGCGGGAATCGCCATCAGGAAGTAAGCGAGATAATTGGCGAATTGCACCAAGCCCGACTGCTGCATGTTGATGTGCAGCGAAACCTGAAATTTCTTGTTCAGGATGTCAATCATCCCGTTGCAAAACCCCCAGAGCAGGAACAGCGAGGTGACCAGCGCGAAGGTGACAAAGAGGTTTCTTCCGTCGGGCAGGCGAAACAAACCGCCGCCTTTGCTTGAAGTCTGACTCGGATTGGTTGGTGTAATCATAGATTTGATGTCGAGTGAAATGCCATTTGCGGCTGCGATTAATTGCTGATGGCCTTGTAATTATTGAAATCGCGCTTTCGCGTCAAGCTTTCATGGAGAATTCGTGAGGGTTTGCCGGGCCATCGCTGGGAGCGCATACACTTCAGGATGTTCCGCCCGCTTTCGTGCTGCGCACTTGCGCCTGCGTTCACTCCGGCGCGACAAGTTGTCGCGGCAGCCTTCGCTCTCCGCCGCGCTCCGGGCGAAGGCTGGTGGAGCCAAGGAGGCTCGAACTCCTGACCTCCTGAATGCCATTCAGGCGCTCTACCAACTGAGCTATGACCCCATCCACCAAACGGAACCGCAATTTATATTTTCTTCGCGCCAAGTCAAAACATTTTGCCGCCTGAAATGAATTGAACCGGCGCGGCAAAATTTCTAGCGTCAGGCGTGCCATCCAAGCTCCGCATCGCCTTCCTGACGCACGAGCCGTTTTATCCGCCCTCCGGCGGCGGCTCGGCGGAGGCGGTCTATTTGGTCGAGGAAATGATCCGGCGCGGCCATGAAGTCAATGTCTTCTGCCCGCAAATTGCCGACACCGGCGCAGTGGAGAAGAATTTTGGCGTCCGGCTGCATGAATTCAAGAAATGGCCGATGAGCCGCTACGCCCGGCTGCGCAATTTCAAATATCTCGCCTATCCGTTTTTCCTCGAACGCATGGTCGTCCGCGCCGCTCGCGAAACGAAATTCGATTTGCTCCTTTCGCAGCACGCCATTTCCGCGGTAGCCGCCGGAAAATTGAAGCGCAAACTGCGCGTTCCGGTCGTGATGAATTTTCCCGACCTGCTCACCGGCTTCATGGAAACCTGGCCCGCCTGGCTCGCGCCGCGTCCGTTAGTCGGGGCGCTCATCCGCTATGAAATCTCCATGCCGTCGCGCTACGGCGTGGACGGCGTGCTGACCGTCTCGGACACGCTCGCCGATTTGTTTGCGGAGCGCGGTTTCCCGCGCGGAAAAATCCTGCCGATCTACTACGGTTACGACGCCGGCAAATTTCCGTTCCGCTCACAACCGCAGCCCGGCAGCCAACCGCCCATCGTCGTCATGCATGGCTCGTTCGACGCGCATCATCTCGGACCCATTGCGTTTGACGCGATTCAATTTGTGACGCGGCGCCGGCCCGGGGTGGTTTTCCGGTTCGTTGGGAAAAAGACCGCCGCGCTGGAAAGCTTTTTGAACCGCGCACAAAAACAGATTCCCGGTTTCAAGTTTGAAAGCACAGGCTTTGTGCCTTACGCCGAGGTTGCCAGACATCTGGTTGACGCGAGCGTCGGCATTGTGCCATATGAAGAGTCCGCCGGAACCCACTGCGCGTTTGTCGCCAAGGCGGTTGAATATGTCGCCAGCGGGCTGCCCGCCGTCGCGACGCCGCTCAAAAGCATCCGGCGCTATTTTCAAGACGACCCGATGGTGCGCTTCTCGAAATTCGACGGCGAGGACTTCGGAGCGAAAATTGTCGGCTGGCTGGATGAGTCGCCCAACACCTGGCAAATCGCCGCGTGCGCCTCCGCCGCGCGCGTCCAAGCCGAACTGGACTGGCATCCGCTCTGCCACAAAGCCGTTGATTTTGTCGAAAGCACTGCCGCGCGCCAGGCTGGCTGACACACCTCTTCCAATGAAACTTTCCGACTGGCAAAAATTGGCGCGCGCCTCCGCCGATCCGATTCGCGCAAGTCATTTCCTCGACGCGCTTGCCGCATGCGCTCCCGCCCGGCTGGAGAAATTGCCGGAGGATTCCGCCCGCGTGCTGGTCACGGTGCTGGCCGGCTCGCAGGCGCTGGGAGATTTGCTCGTGGCGCATCCTGAATGGCTGCCACTGATCGAACTGGACCGGATTCAACATCCGCGCCGCGTCCAGGGATTTCAGCGCGAAGTGGATGCCCTGCTCGCGCCGCGATTGCCGGCGGGCGATTACGCCGGCGCGCTGGCGGAATTGCGCCGTTTCAAGGAGCGCGAACAGTTGCGCATCGCCGCGCGCGATTTGGCGCGGCTTGGCGATGTCGTCGAAATCACGGGGGAACTTTCCGACATGGCGGACGTTTGTCTGGACGCCGTGCTGCAAATTTGCTCGCGGCAATTCATCGCGCGCTTCGGACAGCCGTTCCATCAGGACGCCGAAGGCCACTGGCAGCCGACGGCGTTTTGTGTGATTGGCCTCGGCAAACTCGGCGGGCAGGAACTTAATTACAGTTCCGACGTGGATTTGATGTTCGTCTATGACGAGGAGGGCGAGGTTTTCAAGGAACCGCCGACGGGAGGGAAAATGCCGCGCGCCGTTATGTCGAATCACCAGTTTTTCTGCAAGCTCGCCGAGGCGTTCATCGCCGAGGTTGCGCGGGCGACGGCGGACGGTTTTTTGTTCCGCGTGGATGTGCGGCTGCGGCCGGAAGGCGACGCCGGCCCGCTTTGCCGTTCGCTGGAAAGTTGCGAAAGTTATTACGCGGAATGGGGCCAAACCTGGGAGCGCATGATGCTTATCAAGGCGCGGCGCACGGCCGGCGACGAAGGTCTCGCCAGCGAATTCCTGGAAAGCATCCAGCCGTTCCGATTTCCACCTTTGATCAGCCAAAACATTTTGCGCGAAACCGCCGCCGTGAAGGAACGGATCGAGAAAGAGGTCGTCGGCGGGGAGGAACTGGAGCGCAATGTAAAATTGGGCCGCGGCGGCATCCGCGAAATTGAATTTCTGGTTCAATCCCTGCAAGTCCTGCACGCCGGAAAACAGCCGTTTTTGCAAACCGGCCAAACGCTCCCGTGCCTCGCCAAGCTCGCCCAATATCACCTTCTGTCCGACGAGGAGGCGCGGCAACTGGACGCCGCCTACCGTTTTCTGCGCGATGTCGAGCATCGCCTGCAAATGGAGGAGAACCGGCAAATTCACACGATTCCCGCAGACCGCACGGCGCGGTTGCGGCTGTCTCGGCTGATGAATTTTCTCGCGCTGGAAGAATTCGAACTGGCGCTGCGGACGCACACTGGCAACGTCCGGCGGATTTATGGCAAATGGCTGAAGGGTGAATCGCTGGAAACGCAGACCGGCCTGCCGCCGGCTTTCGACGGCGCGAAAGCCGAATGGGAACAATTGCTCGCGGCGCATTCCTTCCGCGACCCGCCGGCGGCTTTTCATTTGCTCAAGGAACTCGCCGAAGGGCCCGGCTACGTCCACGTCTCGCCGCGCACGACGGAACTGGCGCGGGAGTTGATCCCCAAATTCCTCGCGCTGTGTCCGAAGCAAAGTCCCCAGTCTGCGGTCCACAGTCCGAAGCGTGGTGCTTTGCCGAACGGCACGACTGGGGACTCCGGACGCGGGACTGTGGACTCGGTTCTCTCCGACCCCGACCGCGTGCTGACGCGGCTGGACAGTTTCATCACCGCCTACGGCACGCGTTCGGCGCTGCTGGAAATCTGGAATGGCAATCCCGCGGCGTTTGTAATGTTGCTGCTGCTGTTCGACCGCTCCGAATTCCTCGCCGAGCTGGCCATCCGTTCGCCGGATCTAATCATTGATGAGTTCATGTCTGGCAACCGCCTGCGCCTGCGCAAGAACGCGGAGGGAATTTTGAAGGATTTGCGCCACGGCCTCGCCGACGCCGACCAGCATTTGTGGCTGCGCCGGTATCACGAGGCGGAATTGATGCGGCTCGGTCTGCGCGACATCCTCGGCCTCGCCGATTTCGAGCAGAATCTCGCCGAACTTTCCGCGCTCGCCGACGCCTGCCTGCAATACGCGCTCGAAGTCGTGATGCGTAAACACAAAATCAAATCGCCGCCGTTCGCCGTCATCGGCCTCGGCAAGCTCGGCGGTGGTGAAATTGATTACGGCTCCGACCTCGACATTTTGTTCGTCACCGGCGCAAAGGAAAAAGACCTGCCGCATCTCCAGCGGCTCGCGGCGGAAGTGATGGATTTGCTGTCGCGCCGGACGGAATTGGGAATTGTGTTTCACACCGACGCGCGGCTGCGGCCCGACGGTGAAAAGGGATTGCTCGTCAACACACTCGCCGCCTATGAGAATTATTATCGCGAGCGAGCGCAGCTTTGGGAAATTCAGGCGCTCACCCGCACGCGCCCGGTGGCCGGCGATTTAAAACTGGGCGAACAGTTTCAACAACTCGCCGCGGCGTTGACGGATTTCAGGAACGCCGGTCTCCTGACCGGCTCGACGACAAAACGTCACAACACATCCGGCCGATCCGTAGATCGGCGCTCCGAATTGCCAGCTTGTTTCACCCCAGATTGGAAAGATCAAATCCACCAAATGCGTCAACGCATTGAAAAGGAGCGCACGCCGCGCGGCCAGGACGAACTCGCCATCAAAACGGGCAAAGGCGGCTTTATGGACGCTGAATTCATCGCGCAGGCGCTGTGCCTGGAAAATGGCTGGCAGGAGGCGAACACGCTCCGCGCGCTCGAACACGGCCGCGACGCCGGCGTTTTGCCGGACGCGGACAAGTTGATCGAAAATTACCGCCGGCTTCGGCGCGTGGAAGGCATTTTGCGCCGGTGGAGTTATGAAGGCGAAATTGTTCTGCCGGACGATCCGGCGCCGTATTACCGTGTTTCGGTGCGCTGCGGATATGCCACGCCGGAGGAATTCAGTAGGGCGTTGGCCAAATGGCGGCGGGCGATTCGGGAAGTTTATTCAAAGGTCTTCCCGTTTTGATTATTCATCTTTGAACAATTTGTCCGTCACCCAACGGCTGCGGATGATGAGAAAAATGCCGGCGGCAAATTCCACTGTAGATTGAACCAAATAAGTCAGAGAATAAGTCCAGTAAGGAAATGCAGTGCCGGCCTGATGGCCGTTTTGCATCGCGTGGATCAAAGCCGCTCCTGCGCCAATGGCTGCTACGATGGCAGCGGGAAAACCGTGAATGCAGATTGAAAGACCGAGGATTTTGATGAGGACGTTTGCCAATTGTTTGGAGTTCATAAACGCAGCAGACTCGGTTGAAACAGGATTGTCCAGCTTAACTTTGTGCCTTGGCGTCTTGGCGGTTCAAGCTTTTCCCCGCTGCCGCGCAGCCTCGTAAAGGAACACCGCCGCCGCCGCGCCGACGTTGAGCGAATCCACCGTCTGAGGCATCGGAATGGCCACCGCTTCGTCGCACGCCTCAAGGACTTCCACAGATATCCCGTCCCCTTCGTTGCCAAAAACGATGCAACAATCGCCGGTAAAATCCGCCTGCGACAAAATCTTTTTATCCGTGTGCGGATGCGCCGCGATGCAACGCACGCCGCGTTTGCGCAGGTCGCGCAGGGTTTGCGCCAGTGTCTCGGAGGGACGAGTTTCAAGAGTCCCGAATTGGTGTTTAATCAGGGACTCGTGTAACTCGCCCATCCGATTATTTAATTCGAAGACCGGCAGTTCAAAAATCGTGCCCATTGAATTTCTTACCGCGCGGCGCAGATACGGGCTGCTGCTCGTTTCGCCGACAATCAGTCCGTGAACGCCGAACGCCACGCAATTGCGCACGAGCGCGCCGAGGTTCTCGGCGTTCGACATCTCATGCACCGCCACAAACAGTTTTGGCGCGGGGCTTTTCCGGAAGATTTCATCGAGCGAGTCGAGCTGCGGGACTTTTCCGACGGCGAACACGCCTTGATACACCGTGTAGCCGACGAGCGTCTCGAGCAATTTCTTTTCGGCCAGATAAACAGCGATCGGTTCCGAGCGCGCCTCGAGCCGTTGGCGGAAAGTTTCCAAATGCCGTTCCGGCATGCAGAGGGAGAGGACGGTGAACCGGCTTTCGAGCAGGCGGCGGACGACCCGTTCGCTTTCGGCCACGAAGATGCCCTGCCGCCGGTGCGCCAGCGGGCGGCGCAACGTGGCGTAGGGCTGCAGTTCGGGCGCACCGAACGAATAGATTTTTTCAACGTGAGAGATCAAATAGATTCAAAACTTTTAATAAAGGCTTCCATCACCGCCATCATCGCCATCACCGCCATCACCGCCATCACCGCCATCACCGCCGTTGGTGACTACTTCTGATCAAGATTTTCCACAGAGTAAATATCCCTTTTTACATTGCCGCTGCTTTCTTCTTCGACGAGGAGCAGCCCCTTTTTTTGAAGCTCCGCAAGGCGTGTCCGAAGTTGGGGGCGGCCAATTCCAGCAGCCTTCATGAATTTACCGTCGGACGATGAATGAGAGCCGTTGGCAACCAAAAACTGGAAAATCCTCATATCAGTCTCTGCCAGTTTTTCGCCGCACTCATCAATTGCAGCGCGTATGTGTTCCAGTCGAATGTGCTTTTTTCCATTCTTGGCAGCAATCATTTCCATTGCCTCACGCAGCACCGCGAATGCCCGGCGGGGATGTCCGCCAGTGGAAAGCATCAATGCCCAGAAGGCGTCCTGCTCGATGAAATCATCCGTTGTGCCGGGCCATTTCCTGTGGCCCAACCGCTTGCTGATAAGTTTGAAAAAGTCGCATGGAGAAAACACTTTGACTTCGACCAGTTGTCCAAATGAAAATGAATAGGCCTCTTCAGCGCCGGGCAAGAAACCGTCAATCCGGTCCGGAAAACTTTGATCCAATGACACGACAAACGGCACGCCAAGCTCTGAAAATGTGGTATCAATCGTCTGCGCAAACTTTGTGATGAACCGGAAGTAAGCGTCCTTGTTGTTTAGTATGTATTTTGCCCGCTCCAAATTATCTATTACCACCACGAACGGGTCTTTCGCATTTCGAGCAATGCCCTGAATCATTTCCACGGCAGTCTCTTCCGTGTGCTTTGCCAATTCATGCTCTTCCTGTTTCTTGATTCCTGTCTTGACCGCCAGATTCAACAAGGCTTTCCAACCCACTTCGCCCGCAGCTTCCACCGAGGAAATATATTTGATGCTGTTCTGCACCCGTTCCAGTTCCTGCTCCGCCTTCAGTTTTAGTTTGGCGGACAAATGGATGTTTTCGGCCAGAATTTCCCGCAACACGGCAGCCAGAATTTCGCGAAAAAGCAGGTTCTCACTCGTGCCCATCATCTGCACTGTGACTACGGCGTGACCGTCTTTTAATGTCAACTGCACCAGTTTGTTCAGCACGGAACTTTTGCCGACGCCCTGTGCGCCAAAGACTCCGCACAACGGATGACTTAGGGCGTTCTGCAAGCGTCGCACCTCCGTATCACGATCAACAAACAAGCTCATTTCGTCGCCACGCAATACCAAGTCATCGAAGGGATGTCGTTCAAATCCCCAAAATCGTAGAACGGGCGTGATAATGGTTTTAGTCGGCATGACGTTTAGGAAGATTGCAATAGAAGCAGCAGAGTGGAAGTTTATTTTACAATTCTAATGTCGCACACGGCACGTCCTGCGCGGCGAGCTGGAGTTGAACGTGCGTTGCGCCGATGTGATGGAGTTGCTCGGCCATGACGTGCTGCGCGAGTTCGGGCTTGTTGCATTCGCGGCTCAAGTGCGCAAGATAAAGATGCTTCAGGTCGGCGGACATGATTTGCGCGGCGGTTTCGGCGGCGGTCGCGTTGGAAAGATGGCCGTGGCGTCCGAGGATGCGCTGTTTCAGCGCCCAGGACCGGCGCGGACAATCCTGCAGCATCTTCACGTCGTGGTTGGATTCGAGGACGAGCACGTTCGCGGCGCGGATGCGTTCGAGCACGAGCTTGGTGACGTGGCCGAGGTCGGTGGCAAATCCGATGTTGCCGGCGGCGGTGCGGAGGATGTAGCCGACGGGGTCCTGCGCGTCGTGCGGAATGGAAAAAGTCTCGATGAGAACGTCGGCGATTTCAAAACTTGCGCCGGTGGCAAAAAGTTGCCAGTTGATTTTGGTTTTGAAGGTGCCGGCGGTTTCAAGGGCGAGATTGGTTTTCTTGCTCCATTTGTTTTTGAATGTCCAGACGGCCCCGTCCTGCGTGCCGCGGTTGCAATAAACCGGAATTTGAAATTTGTCGGCGATGCCGAGCAGCCCGGCAATGTGGTCGCTGTGTTCGTGCGTGATCAAAATGGCGGTGAGATTTTCCGGCGCGCGACCGATGCCGGCGAGGCGCTGGCGGATCTGGCGCGGGGAAAATCCGGCGTCCACGAAGATGCGGGCCTCGGCGGTCTCGACGTAGGCGCAATTGCCGGACGAGCCGCTGCCGAGAATGGTGAGTTTGACGGACACGAATGGAAATTAAGGCGGAAAGCGGAAAGCGGAAAGCGGAAAACGCGCGGCAAATTCTTTTGACCATGATTTGACGATGGCACAAAGTCTGCTTAAATTGATTGAGATTTTCTGTTTGAGCTTATCAAAAAATTCCATGACGAGCCGGGTATTTGCTGAAGTTGCCGGGCGCTGGCCCCTCCGGCTGGCCTTGGCCGCCGCGATGGCGGCGGCGCTATTGCCTTTCGCTGCGCGCGCGCAAGGCGTCGGAAAACAAATGTTGCCCGGGCACGTGCCGCCGGCGATTGCGCGATTCCATTTGCAGCCGCTGCGCATTCTGCCGGCGACGAACCGTTTGAACCTGGCGATTGGACTGCCGCTGCGGAACCAGGAGGCGCTCCAAAAGCTGCTCGCGGAAATTTACGATCCGGCAAGCACGAATTATCATCGTTACCTGACGCCGGAACAATTTGCGGCGCAGTTTGGCCCGACGGAACAGGATTATCAGTCCCTTATCACTTTCGCGAAGACGAACGGCCTGACGGTGACGGCGACGTATCCCAACCGCATTCTGCTGGACGTGGGCGGAAACGCGGCAA
>OBLU010004241.1_pt1 | contig 12923 bp, 11 predicted proteins | sample 1518681 | NCBI WGS metagenome assembly OBLU01 (sample SAMEA3539304, study PRJEB22396) | soil metagenome | biome: tundra; feature: field; material: soil | place: USA | collected 2010-05 | depth 0.15 m | reverse complement strand
GAAGAGAGCAAGGTGGGCCGGCTCGACCACAAGATTCAGAAGCTGAAGAATATGCAGTACGTGCTTGGCGTTGAGGCCATGCGCAGCGATGCTCGTAGCGACAAGTCCGGCTTATGCATTATCGAGCGTGCGCCATGGGGCGCTATTGGCATGGTGCTTCCGGTGACGCACTCGGTGCCGACGATGGCTGCGAATGCCATCAACATTCTGGCTGCGGGGAACACCGCGGTATTTGCGCCGCACCCATCGGCGAAGCGAGTGGCGCAGTATGCGCTGCAACTGTTCAACCGCGAAATTGAACGTGAGTGTGGTGTGGCCAACGTGCTCACCACGATCCTCGAACCAAGTATTGAAGCCGCAGACCAGATATTCCAGCATCCAAAGATCGCATTGCTGTGCGTGACCGGCGGCCCGGTTGTGGTGAAGGCTGCGGGCAAGTATGGAAAGCGAGTAATTGCAGCAGGGCCAGGTAATCCGCCCGTGGTGGTGGATGAGACAGCCGATCTTGCGGCCGCGGCGAAGGACATCATCCTGGGTGGAGCATTCGACAATAACCTGCTCTGCATCGGCGAGAAAGAGGTGTTTGTCGTCGCATCCGTATTCCGGGCGTTCATGCAGGCGATGCACAACGCTGGCGGCTTTGAATTGGACAAGGCGGCAATTGACCGATTGACGAAGGCTGCCTTTACCTTCGAGGGCGATGGCAAGGGCTGCGCTCGCGCACATGTGAGGAAGGAACTCGTGGGCAAAGACGTTGCGGTGCTGGCACGGGCTGCCGGCGTCAGCGTTCCCGAAAGCACGCAAATTCTGTTCGGAGAGACCAACGAGGACCATGCCTTCGTTGTGGAAGAGCAGATGATGCCGTTCATTCCGATTGTGCGCGTGAAGGATGTCGACGAGGGTATCGCGGCGGCAGTAAAGGCAGAACACGGCTACCGGCACACCGCCATCATTCATTCCAAGAATGTTGACAACGTAACTCGCATGGCGCGCGCCATGGACACGACGATCTTCGTCAATAACGCTTCGTCGTTGGCCTCGCTGGGGTTTGGCGGACCCGGATATCTGAGCCACAGCATTGCGACTCCCACCGGCGAGGGCATTACTACGCCGCTTACGTTTACCCGCGAGCGGCAGCTCACGATCGGCAATGCCTTGAGGATCATCTAGCCATGTTTCTCGCTCGCATCGACGGCACAGTAGTTCCGGCGGCAAAGCACGCGACTTTGGACGGCTGCCGCTTCCTGGTGGCCCAGCGGCTTGAAGCCGATGGCAGCACAGGCCCGGAACCACTGGTGCTTATCGACTGGATTGGCGCTGCGAACGGATCGACCGTGCTGGTCTCCACCGACGGCGACATTGCGCGGGAACGATACGGCAACACAACGCCGGCACGCATGGTGGTTGTCGGCATTGTGGATCCGGTACAGATACCGCAGCGGAGCAACGGGAGGAGCGCATGAGGCTGGGCATCGTTCGCGGACATGTCACACTCAGTCCGGCCGTCCCGGAGTTACTCGGGAAGACACTGGTCGTACTGGAACCAGTTACGATGACCAACCTGGTTGCGAAGAATGGTTTGGGCGGCGGCAAATCGTTGGTTGCCGTGGATGCGCTTGGCGCGGCAAAGGGTCAGATGGTGGCTTTTACGGAAGGCCGTGAAGCCGCAAATCCCTTCTGGCCGAGTTCAGTCCCGGTGGACGCGTATTGCACATTGATTGTCGACTCCATCACAACCGGCAATAAACAATTTCAAGAATCTGAGGTGTTGAAGTGAAGAACATGGATATTTTCGGCCAGAATGTACTGACGATGCGCGATGTGCAAGGCGCAGTCACAGCCGGTGTGACGCATGTGCGCGTGGCTGAGCGATGTGTTGTTACTCCTTCGGCCCGCGATTTTCTGCGACAGAACGGTATTGAGCTGGTGATAGGCGGGGCCTCGACGGGCGTGGTTCCGGCGCAAAGCGGGACCAACAACGGCGGCGCAACGGCGCGCATCATCAATGTCGCAGGCGGCGACAGCGGCCCCGCCAAGAGTGCGCCACAGACGCGCAGCGCAGCCGATCCGCGCCTGTTCACCACGCCTGAGGCGGAGGCGGTCAAGATAGAGATATGTGCGGTTGGGAAAAAGCTATGGAATCGCCAGTATGTCGACGGCAACGGCGGCAACATTTCCTATCGCATCGGGCCGAACGAAGTGATCTGCACGCCGACCCTGGTGAGCAAGTTCGACCTGACGCCCGATGATCTGTGCATGGTCGATCTGGATGGCAAGCAGGTTGCCGGCAAGAGGCCCCGCACCAGCGAGATTCTTCTGCACCTCGAGATCTACAAGGCTGTGCCGGAAGCGAAAGGTGCAGTGCATTGTCATCCACCCCATGCAACCGCGTATGCGATCACGGGACGCGTTCCGCCAAGCCGGGTGATCCCTGAGTTCGAGGTCTTCGTGGGCAAGGTGGCGGTCTCGCCGTATGAGACGCCGGGCACGAAGGCCTTCGCAGAGACCGTGCTGCCGTATGTAAAGCAGCACAACACTGTGCTGCTCGCCAACCATGGCATCATCTGCTGGGCGGACACGGTTACCCACGCCGAGTGGTACGCGGAGGTGGTCGACACGTATTGCTGGACGCTGATGCTGGCGTCGCAACTAGGGGTTCCAATCTCGCAGATTTCGGAAAAGCACACCGCCGCTCTGCTGGACATCAAGAAGAGCATCGGTCTGCCCGACGCCCGGTTCGACGCTTCGGGAATGAAGGAATGCCAATTGTCCGATCTCGAGACAAACACTTCCATTGCACTGCTTCCCTGCGCGCGAGATGGCGTCAGTATCGGCACGGCCGACGCGCCTGAGATTGAGCGGTTGGTGAAGACAGTGACCGACGCGGTAATGGGAGCGATGGGAAAGCAGTGAACGACTTCGACAATAGGATGAAACGCCTTGAGGGAATCTGACCCATCTTACAGATGGCAGGACTCTGCCACTCCACGATGAAAGCTGCTGAACGGCAACTGAGAATCCGTCAGATGTTGGACTCCAAGGATTTCCTTGACCTGGAGACTCTTTGCCGTGAGTTGGATGCGTCTGAGTCCAGCGTTCGCCGGGACCTGGACGATCTGGAAGAGCAAAACGTCCTCAAGAGGGTGTACGGCGGTGCGGTTCCAGTGCAGCCCCATGCGAGCGAAGCGTTCGACTTCACCGTAGAGAGCGGGCGCTTCAGTGATGAGAAGAGCCGCATTGCCCGCCTGACAGCCGGCCTGATTGAAGACGGCCAGACCGTTATTCTGGATGGCGGCTCGACGGTGGCGGCAGTAGCCGGAGAATTGGCGTCGAGGTCGCTGCATATTGTCACGAATTCCCTGCCCATCGCGGAGACCCTCGAAGCGAGGCGAAACATAGAACTGACGTTGACGGGCGGGTATCTTGACCCGCGCATCCGTGTGATGCTCGGCCCGCTGTGTGAACAGATGCTGAACCTGATTCGTGCCGACGTACTCATCATGGGCATCGGCAGCGTTTCCGATGCGGGATTCAGCAACAACAACACGCTGGTCGTCGGGTCGGAGCAGAAGATGATTGAGATTGCCAACCGGGTAATCATCGTTGCCGACCATAGCAAGTTCGGACGAAGCGGGATGATCCCCGTTGCACCGCTGGAAGCCGCCGACACTGTCGTTTCAGACAGCGAGCTTGCTCCTGAATATGTAGAGTTGCTGCGCAGCAGAGGCATCGAAGTGCTGCTGGCGTAGCTGCAACATGGGCTGGATTTGGGAATCTGACGTCGCACAGCCAAGCACTTACTTAGAAATGAAACTGACACCAGAACTGACACCAGTGTCGCTCCGTCCCGACAGGGTTAAGAGGTAGTGAATCAACGAACGTGCCGCAATTCTCCATTTCGATCCGGCCCCCAAAGGCCCAAGTGTGCAGAAGCAAAATCGGGTTGTGACGCGAGCACCTTTTGCAGCACTTCGATCGCTTCATCGCAGCGCCCGAGATAAACCAGTTGCCAGCCATAGAACGTGCGCGTGAAGGAACTCATGGGATCAAGCGCCAGGGCCTTTTGGATCATCCTTGGAGTCAGGTGAAGGCTGGCTGGGTGGGGAGGCGGTTGCAGAGTAAAGCCATGGAATGGCGTGTCCTCACGATTGTCAGGGACTAGTGTTGTTTTGTGACGAATCAAATCCTGCTGTGCGACCGCATGGCATACGAGATGGCTTCGAGCGTGCGCTCTGGGTTCACGTCCTGGGGAAGCGGAAGGTTCATCTTCGCAAACATCGAGGTGGCAATTCGACTGGCGATTTCGGCTCGCGTCGATAGATCGAGGTCCAGAGCACGCGCAAGAAAGGACTCAATCACATTAAGATCCTCGGCCCGCAGCCGCGCTACGGCATCGGCGGGGGGTTGAAATGCGCCTATCCGTTTCACCGATTCAGATGGAGGCGGTTGATAAACGGAGGCGGTGATGCTGCGGCTGTTGTGCCCTAACACGGGCTGTTCATTGTCCCGTTCATGGATCACGATAGTGCCTGCGACAAAATCTCCAAGGCGCTTTTGTTGCTTGTTGCAGAGCATAGAGACGAGACCGACGAAGTACAAGTTTGGCGGAATCATATCGATGACACGAATCAGGTTGCGTGCAAGGGCTTCGAACAGTGTGATCTGCCGGCCAGAGTCCTTGATGACGCGGATTTTGACAAGCCGCTTGCCCGGCGTCTGGCCGTTCCAGAAGGCTTCGAACAACGCAAAATATCCCCAGAAGAGCAGAAAGTGGAATAGGACGATTGCGGCGACGAGCCACTTGCCGGCAGTGTCGGAGACATCGCCGAAGCGCTCTCGCTGGGAGGCGCTCAGAAACACCACAATAAACAGAACGAGCAGCAACTCCGCGACGATCTGAATGATGGTGTCGGTGAGGATCGCGAGAAATCGGCTACCGATGCCCGCGATCGGGAGCCGAAGATCAACCTGCTCAGGAGTTTCGATGTTAAGCTGATCAAGCTGGTTCTCGTGGCCGGGAATACTCATTGTCTATGATCTCGAATCGCTGGATTGAAATTCGTCAGGAGAACTGGAATAGGCTTGAAGCGTTGGTGCAGCGTGTTGAATCTAGCAGTCTAAAAACGCTGTCGAGCGATGATCTGCGCGACTTCGGGTTGCTGTACCGGCAGGCTGCGGCGGATCTTTCGGCTACGCGGGCGGACCATTCCTCCCGCACGTTGGAAGCATACCTAAACCAACTGGTGAGCCGCGCACACAATTACATCTACTCGGGTCAGAAGTTGAGTCCCGCGACGGTGTGGGAGTTTTTGGCACATGGATATCCGCGTATTTTTCGCCGCCTGCTGCCCTATACGACCGCCGCGCTGTTGCTGTTTCTTGCGGGTGCGCTACTGGGAGCGCTGGTGACGCTGGCCCGTCCGGCGTTTGTGCATGCAATGCTGGGACCGGAGATGATCGACAAGATCGAACACCACCAGATGTGGACCGATTCGGTTCTGACAGCGAAGCCGCAAGCTTCGAGCGCCATCATGACCAACAACATCGGCGTCTGCTTTTATACTTTTGCCAGCGGAATCATCGCGGGTCTGGGGACGATCTATCTACTAATTACCAACGGCGTCAACATAGGCGTCGTCGGCGTCGCATGCGGGCAGCATCACCTGGCATTGAGCCTGTGGAGCTTCGTCGCCGCGCATGGGGCGCTGGAGTTGCCGGCGATCTTCATCTCCGGGGGCGCGGGTCTGCGCCTGGCGGCCGGGCTGCTGTTTCCGGGAATGATGCGAAGGAAGGATGCACTGGCGCTGGCAGGCAGCGAATCCGTGCGGCTGATCTCGGGGACGATTCCAATGTTGATCATCGCAGGTTGTCTGGAGGCGTTTCTCTCGCCTACGAACGCTCCGGTGGCGCTGAAGTTCGCAGTCTGTTTGTTTCTGTTGACAGGGCTTGGGTTCTGGTTGAGCGAGGGTGGAAGACAGCAGGCTCGTTCCAACGAACTCGACTAGAGAAGGCCCCGAGCTTTGACTTCGAGATACTTGGTAATGGCGGCCGCACCGACCTCGGCGGGCGAGGTTTCGATGACCAGGACACCCTGCTGACGAAGCTGGGCTACGGTGGCACGGCGGCGTTCGAGCATCTCCTGGGCGGCGGTTGAGGCGAACATCTCGTCCACCGTGCGAGGCACGCGTGTGGCGAGCCTGTCGAGTTCGGGGTGGGTGAGAAGAACGAGCACAACCAAGTGGCGGCGGATAAGCTCGGCGGCCGCGGCGACAACTTCGGGACGACCGGCGGATTCGGCCATCTCGGTCACCCAGACGACAAGGCCTCGGCGGCGCTGCAGGTTTTTGAGGCGCGCGACGGCGTGGAGGTGGTCAGCCTCGGAGGCCTCGGAGCGCACCTGCGAGAGCTGGTCGATCAATCGGCGCAGATGGCTGGGGCCTGCGCCTGGTAGAAGCTGCTGCTGGACCTTGCGCCCGTAGGTCATCAGGGCAAACTTGTCGCCCGAGCCGGCGATCACCTGCGCCAACATGACGGCGGCTGACGCGGCCTGATCGAGCTGTGTGACCGTGAGCAGATGATGCTCGGCGGCGTCCTGCTCGACCTCTCCGCGTACCTCGGGCTGACTGCGGCGCATCTCGAAGGCGGTGCGCGAGAGCCGGCCCGCGTCGAGCACAATCCACACCTTCTGCGAACGCTCGGTGGTGAACTCGCGGGTGATGAGGTGGGCGCGGCGTGCGGTCGCGGTCCACGAGATGTTGCGCATCTCGTCGCCTGGTTGGTAGTCGCGTAGGCTCTCGAACTCGCGGCCGGTCCCACGCAGCCGCAGGCGGCGCTTCTGGAGTTCAATCTGGCGTGCGCGCATTAGGTAGAAGGCGGTTTTGCCGGTGCTCTGCTCGGTGGCGGGAAAGACGCGAACTTGCTGTTCAGTGTCGGCAACGGCCCAGCGTTCGACCAGGCGGAGAGCGCCACGGTAGCGGAGGAAGACTTTGCCTAAGCGGAAGTCGCCGCGGCGACTTGGATAGCATGATTGCACGGTCTTCGCCGGTTCGCGGGGGTAGGCCAGGATATTTTGAGTTTGGGGTGAGGCGATGAGCGCGAGGTGCAGCTCGTCGGTGACGCGGACTTCGAGGAGGGCGTTCGACTGTTGGAGAATCTCGTGGACAATCTCGGTTGGCTCGCCAAGCGCGGGCGAGTGGATGAAGCGGCGAGTGATTGTGAGGTTGTCAGGCGATGGGAGCTGGGTGAGGTCGAAGAGGATGAGCGTGGCGACCAAGGCGTCCCAGGCAAGCATGATCCACAGGCGGTGCGGGTGGAAGAATGCAGGGATAGAGAGGAGCGTCCCGGCGAGCAGGAGCAGAAGCGCTCGCGGAGTGAGGCCGAAGCCCAGAGCGCGACCGAAGCGCCCGTTTGGGCGGGCGACGGCGGTGACGGGTTCGGGAATGAGCGTCTGCACTCGGGGACCTCCTGTCCTAATTATTGGCTGCCGCTGACGATGGGAATGTCATTTTGGTAGGGCGGTTGCGGTGAGGATGTCCTGGATGACGCGATCGGTGTCGAAGCCCTCCAGTTCCGCTTCGGGGCGGAGGACCAGGCGGTGGCGGAGGACGGGGATGGCGGCCAGTTTGACGTCGTCGGGGATGAGGAAGTCGCGGCCGTCGCGGGCGGCGTGAGCCTTGGCGACGAGCATTAGGCTGGTGCTGGCTCGGGGGGATGCGCCAAGGGCGAGGACCGGCCAGTCGCGGGTGCGGCGGACGATAGCGAGCAGGTAGTCTAAGAGGGCGGGCTCGATGCGGACGGCTCGGATCTCACGGCGAGCGGAGGCGAGGAGCGCGGGGTCGACCGGGTTGAGCGGGGTGAGTTCAAGGTCCTTGGGTTCGGTGCTGGCGTGATGGCGTTGCAGGATGCTCAGTTCGTCGGGGAGGGTGGGGTAGGGCACGCGGATCTTGATGAGGAAGCGGTCGAGCTGCGCTTCGGGCAGCGGATAGGTGCCTTCGAATTCGAGCGGGTTCTGGGTGGCGAAGACGGTGAAGTAGGCGTCGAGCAGGTGACCTTCGCCGTCCATGGTGACCTGGCGCTCTTCCATGGATTCGAGCAGCGCGGCCTGGGTGCGGGGCGGCATGCGGTTGATCTCGTCGGCGAGTAGAAACTGGGTGAAGACGGGGCCTTTGTGGAGGGAGAACTCGCTGGTCTTGGGGGAGAAGACGGAGGTGCCGAGGATGTCGGCGGGCATCATGTCCGGTGTCCCCTGGATGCGGCGGAAATCGAGCGCGAGGAAGCGGGCGAGGGACTTGACGGCGAGGGTCTTGGCGACGCCGGGAACGCCTTCGACGAGGGCATGGCCACCGCACAGCAGGGTGAGCAGTGCCTGGTCGATGAGTTCCTGCTGGCCGGCGATGATGCGTCCGATCTGGTCGCGGCCCTGCTGGAAGAGCTGAAAGGCGGATTGGACGTTTTGCTCCGGGGCTTGCCCGAGCTGGGCGTGCTCACTCATAGGGACGATTTCCTTGTGGGTCTGGCCAAGATTACGGCCGGGTTGGGTTGCGCGGTGCGTTCGGTGAGCGCTTTGAGGTCGTGGTCGAGCGCCTTCACCAGGGCAAGCGCGCTGCGTGGGGAGAGAGACTGGTATTGAGCTTCGGCGGCCTGTGTGAGGTGGGCGGCGAGGTCGGTCCAGTCACCGGGGTAGCGCGAGTTGAGGGACTGGGCGATCGTAGCAGCATCCGCCTGGACTACGGCGCGTGGAAGGCCGCAGCGGTCGTGCAGGAAGCGAATCAGGCGACGGCGGGCGCTCTCGGTGGCAGCCCCAGTGGCGCCGGCTTTGCGGTAGAGCTGGCCCATGGATTCGGCAAACTCGATGGGCGACGTGCGGGGCAGGCGTGCTGGAAGGCGGATGGGGCCGTTTCGACGGCCAAACGAGAGAATGAGCAGAAGTGCGACGGCAGCGGTCTGCCCGGCGATCTGGACGAGAGGCAGGCCGCGGGCGTAGTCAGCAAGGGAGGTTTGGATGCCATGGAAGTATTCGTCGAAGAGGACGCGGGGGTGAGGCTGGCTGGGATTTTGGGCGTTGGAGGTTTCGATGCTAGCCAGGAAAAGCTTGAGGCTGGCATCGTCTTTCAGACCGAGGTTGGTGAGGGGAAGAGCCGAGCTCCACCACATGGCAGTGCCGGTTCCTACATGGTACGAAACAACGACAGCGTCGCCTCCGCACCACTGTTCGACATGGACGGCCGGGGTGAGGGCGGTCCAGCGGGCGTGGTCGTCGATGGAGACCTGACCAGCGCGGGCGGGCGGGTCGCGGCCCTCCGGCGTCGTAAGACAGAGCTTTTCGAAGGGCTGAGTTGGCGGCCCGGTTGCTGCGTCGGGAAGTAGCCCTGAGGCTTCCGGGCCGGTGACCAGAACGCGTCCGCCGCGGTGGAGGAAGCCGGAGATGTCGGCGCGGATGGCTTGGAGTTTATCCGGCGGAACCGTGGGCTGGGCGAAGATCAGCGTGGTGTGGGGCGCGTCCAGAGTTGCGAGCGCGGATGTGGGCTGCTCCCATCGCACAGTGGAGTAGCCAAGGTCGCCCAGGAGAAGGTACGCTGCCTTGATGCCGGCGCTGCCGGTGTTGTAAGTGGTGGGCGATTTGTCGGAGTCGTCGGCGGGCGGCGCGAGCAGGCTTGCGGCGGCGATGAGCAGGAGTACTGCGCCGGAGAAGATCAAGACGAGTTTGCGTTCGCGATTGGGCTTCATGCGCGTCTGAGGTCTTCGAAGAGAGCGAGCGCCTGAGCGTAATCCTCGCGGGCGGCGGGGCGCAGGCCATACCAAATGCGCTCGAAGATACGGGTCAACGTGCGCAGGGTGAACTGCTGGGGTGAGTTGCGTTCGAGGAGGCCGATGTATTCACGGGGAGTACGCGCGTAGTCGCGACGCCAGAGCCTGCGGCTTTCGAGGACCACGATGCTGGCCCAGTAGAGGCAGTGAATTGCCTCGCGCCAGTTGTTCGCCTCAGCCTCGATGTGGGCGAGGTCTGCCCATTCCGTGGACTCTTTCTGCCAGTCTGCGGCGGGGATTAGGCCGCCGAGGGAGATGGCGACGCGCTCGCGCTGCATGGTGCGCCAGGCCCAGGCGAGGACAAAGATGACAGCGAGGCCAACGAAGGTCCACTCCAACACGCGGCCGAGCCAGGGTGCGCGGTGGCCGAGCTCAGAAGCCGACGTGAAGATGCGATAAACCCAGGCCCAGAACTCGGCGGACCTGCGGTCGAACCACGATTCGCCGCCAACGACCCGGAACTCGGACCTCGCGAGGATTGAGTTGGCGGTGCGCCGTGCTTGAGAAAACGCTGGTTGCGGCTGTGCCTCGTCATCTGTCCCGGCAAATTCCTGGTCGAGCCGCGCGGTGGCTTGGTCGAGCAGCGGTATTCGGTCCGGCAACGCGGGGTTGCGAGCATCGTCCATCAGCTTACGGAGCCACTGCCAGCGCACTTGAAACGTATCGTCGGATGTTTGAATCTTGTTGTCGTCTCCGACTGCCGTTGGATTGCAGGCCTTTGCATCGTCGCGGCAGGCACGTACCAGGCCGCGCAGAGACTCTAGACGAGCGCGATAGCCGTCGGGTGTCGTTTGCTGGAGCGGTGGCTGGAATAACGGGACGCCTGGCTGCGCAAAAGCTTGCAGCGACGAGATCGCGAGCAGCAGGACGATCCTCCTGAGTGCGGCGGCCATGTGTTTATAGCTGCTCGGGCGCTGGCTGCGGGTCGTCGGAGGGATCGGCAAGGAAGGCGGGTTCCGGAAGAGGCGGGGTGGACGGCGTGGAGTCGGACGCGCCGCGCAGAAGCATCTCGATGTCGAAACCCTCCCGGCGCACGCGCTCGTCAAAGTAGAAGAGGCAGAGTCCGATGGCGGCGATAGGACCGACCACGGTGGTGACGATGAAATTGACGGAGAGGATGATTCCCTGCATCACGAGTTGCTCGGCCGCATGGGCGCGGGCCGCAAGAAGTATAAACGGTAGTTGGATGACAGTAGCGACCATCCAAAGCACATAGACCAAGAGGAGCAGCAGGAAGATACGGCCGACGCGGCCGGTGGCAAGATTCTTGCTGCGCCGCATGGCCGCGCGGACACGGAGGTTTTCGATCACCGCCGCGGGGAGAGCTAGCGAGTTGCGGAGATATGCAATCAGCCCATATGCGAGACCGGCTAGAAAACCTACAAAAAGAAATAGACCGACCGCGATCCCTGCGGCGGTGCCTCTCATCCCCGGAATCAAGAAGATTGGGAGCAGCAAAAGCAGGAAAGCCCACATCGCGCTCCACGTCTGCCAGATCGAGATGCCGAGGCAGCGCAGCCAGATTTGCCGCGCCACCGTCAGCGCAACGCCGAGCGAGGTGGGTTGCCCAAGGTAAAACGCGTTGACCGCGAAGGTCGTTGCCGCAAGCGTCAGACTGTAGGCGATCAGGTACAGTCCGCTTTGCAGGATGGTAGAACCTCCGACGATCAGGGCGTACGACGGAGAGGCAACGGTGAGAGTAGCGAAGTGCATGTAGATGAGGCGCAGGATGCCGATGCCAGCATTCACACCGGCGGAAGCCGCCGAGAGGCCTGCAAAAAACCAGAAGTGGCTCCGATAGAGGGAGAAAACACGGTCGAGGATTTCGCCAACTGAGAGCGGGCGAAGGTCATACCCTCGGGGTGGTAGTAGCGGTGCCGAGATGGGATCGCTAGCGAGGGGATTCGGGCTTAGCCAGTCCTGCGTTGCCATATTGATCTCCTGGCGTTGCCATTCGAGTGGTTGATTGTCGCAGAGATGGTAGCACAGTGGCCGAGACTACTGGACCAAGCTGGTGCGGTCTTACGCGGCGGAAGGGTTGGGGGTGGTGCAGCTCAAGGGCGCGGTAAGCATGGCTGACGCACAACACCCCTTTGACACGCTTACGCATGGGACAGCGGATACGCAGGGTGAGGTCGGTGTATCGGTGCCGCGAGGCGAAGGTCGGCGGGACCAACGACTTGCTCACGCTGGCGGCGCTTGAACCAGGTACACGGCGTTACGTGCCTGCTGAGGCGTTTGGTGGACACGCGGTTCTTCTGGTTGCAGTGAGCGCAAGTGGGATGACTGGCACACGGACCTCGATTCGTGCATGTTGGATGCGCGGGGGGCAGAAGGTTCCGCACTCGCTGTTGCGTGCAGCCCGTGGATTGCTCGTCGGGCGAAGTAGTTACCCTACTGATTGCGGACGAACGAATCGCGAGACATACCGGCCTTGTGGACTATCCGCCTACCCTGGATGAGGCGATATCGAGGCTTCGCCTCATCCAGGCTCACCTTACCCCAGGTTGAAGAAACCTACTGCGTCCGCATCAACCCACTGCTGAACTTCCCCTCCGAACAGTACGCGCTGCCGCAGTGACTCAAGTGCGATCTGCGCCTGATAGGACCAGACAGAATCCCACAGCGACTCCAACGCGTCTCGGAGACATTCCTGAACGAGTTTCCAATCCTCTGGTGCCTTCCGCAGCGCGAAGGGCTGGCCCAAGGATCTGGTGCTGTACTCTGCCCGCCACACCTTCGGGACCGATCTGATGGATGCGACCGGCAATCTGGCGCAGACGTCGAAGATGTTGGGGCATGGGTCGCTCGCAGTAACCGGGCGGTACCTTCACCCAACCGTGGCAAAACTTGGTACCATTATGGATGCCCGGAATGTAGCGACGAGGCTCGCAACGTGACACGAAACGTGACAGAGATTTCGAAGGTTGGACACGTTTTGGAAGTTGGACCAGAATAGCAGCTCGTAGGTAGTTGAAAACAATGCGGAGAGGTGGCAGAGCCCGGTTGAATGCACCTGACTCGAAATCAGACATAGTCGCAAGGCTATCGGGGGTTCGAATCCCCCCCTCTCCGCCATGTACTTTACAATCAGTAGCTTACGACCTGAACGAAGC
>OBLU010004238.1_pt1 | contig 12926 bp, 10 predicted proteins | sample 1518681 | NCBI WGS metagenome assembly OBLU01 (sample SAMEA3539304, study PRJEB22396) | soil metagenome | biome: tundra; feature: field; material: soil | place: USA | collected 2010-05 | depth 0.15 m | reverse complement strand
CAAGGCGCACGGCGATGATGCGCCGCCGTTTGACGTCGTGAAGATCAACTTGCAGGGTGTCGTGAGTATCCCGGGGTTCATCGGATGCGTGCACGACGCGATGGCCGGACACCCGGTCAAGCACCTGCGACGAGCTGCTCAGCGCCAGATCGGCGCGATGGAGAAGGAGATCGGGTTTGACATCAAGGTCATCAAGGGCTCGGTGACGGCGCTGATGAGCTCGGGGGCGAATCACGTCTCGTTGCTCTTCACCGGTTCGATCCGCAACGCATTGAAGATGATGCTCGAGGACTCCCACCAGCCGGTCTTCGGTCAGGCGGTGCGTACGCAACTGCCCACGATCGACCGAGTCGACGTCATTGAGTATCTCGATTTCCAGTTCGACACGACCGGCAAGCCGGCGGAGGAGCAGGCGCTCGAGCACCTGCTCAACCTGACGCGAGAGGCGGCCGCCGAGGTGGGCTTGCTCGCTCAGCGCAGGAAGTAACTCCAGACCTTGGGCTCGGCCGTGACGGTCGGCTCTCGCGCTATTTGAGTGGAGGTGAGGCCAGACACCCCCGACAGTAGAGCGATCGTTGTGGCCACGTTGAGTCCGGGTGCATAGGGGTGGGAGCAGACGTTCTTCGGCAGACGCGAGAGCCTTGCCGGCCCGTGGTGGGTGATGGCGTCCATGAATGCCGCGAACGTGACCGAATCGACGGCCGTCCCGATATGGCTGACCTTCCTCCCCGGGCACACATCCTGGATGAGGATGTTGCTGGCTCCCGCGAGCGCCGAGGTCGGGTGCTTGCCAGTCTGTGGCTGAACCAGCTCGTCGGTCGAGGACCGGACAGTGGTCCACGAGGTCGGACCCGGCGCTTCGAGCGGCTGCGCGCTGAGCGCCGTGAGCAGGTGCGAGCCCTCCTGTTGTTGCCATACGGCCGGAGGGCAAGGGCGGCTGGCGGAGCATCGCTGGCCATTTGCGAACGGAGGGACTGTCGTCCCGTGCTCGGTGCCGGCCGCGGCGAGAACATCGGTGACCTTCCTGCGAAGATCCGGCCAGTAGGTCAGCGCGAATCGTGGCAAGAGGCTGCCCTGGCTGATCCCGAACACGGCGATCTCGCGGCCGGACTGCTTGAACTCCCGGCGGATCGCGTAGACCAAGTACCGGACCGAGACCTGGATATCAGCCGTTTCGTAGTCGGGGAAGTTCACGTCACAGACCGGGTGGCCGAGCGCGTCGAAAGCGCCCTTCCCGAACGCGTATGTCTGCTCGCCTGTGGCACCTGTACCCGTCACGAGCAGAATCGGCTCCTTGGCTGCGTTCCGCAGCGTGCCATGGCAATGAAACGCGGCGCTCAGCAGCGCCGTCCGAACCGTGATCGGCGGTTCCTTGGCGGCGGCCGGTGCCGCGGCGGCAAGCGCGACGAAGATGGCGACTGCACCGAGAACTACTCCTCCCGGGCCGTTCCTTCGGGCTTGAGTGACGTTGGGAAACATGAGGCGTCCTCTCTGCGGGTCGTCCGTTTCGAAATCCAGCGCGCTCGACGACTGCGGTGAGCGCGTTACCGTCGGAGCTCCGACCGCCTCAGCGCGCGTTTGTGCGCCTCCGCCTCGCACTCGGCCCTCCCGCTCCCACCAGACGGCCAGTATCGCACGCCGCCCCCGCTAGTCGATGTGCCCGGCGGGCCCGCGCGGGCTGATAGAAATACCTCGATGCACCAGAAGGCGGGTATCTTGTGGAGAGGCTATTTTCGTGTCACTTGGATGCCGGGGTGCGCCCGTTGCCATCCCTCGCCCGGAACCTGCCATCGGTCCAACCGCGTGCTGGCAAGTCTGGCCATGTGGCCGGTGACGGTTCGGTGTGCGTCGTCGAAGATGCAACCAGCGGGACATGGTGGCCGGACGCCAAGCCCTCACGCTGAGATGATTGCTCGCCCGCTGTCAGCCCGAACCGGAGGCGCCCAATGGCTTGGAAGCGAAACGTATTGGTCGTAGCCAACCAGACCATCGGCTCGGCAGAACTACGAGGCGAGCTGCGGGTCCGCTGCCAGCAAAGGCCAACGGCCATCACCCTGCTGCTTCCCGACCGCCGCACGGCCGAGGCCGAGGAGAGACTTCTACGAGCGCTGGCCGGGCTGCGCGACGATGGCGTGGAAGTCGAGGGCCGACTGGCAAACCCAGACCCCTTCTTGGCGGTGCACGAGGCATGGGATCCGGCCGCGTATGACGAAATACTGATCTCAACACTCCCCACGGCAAGATCGCGGTGGCTGGAAGCTGGTCTGCCCCGCCGGATCGAGCGACACACGGGAGCGCTGGTCAGCGTCGTGTCGAGTCGCCAACGAACACCAATTGGCACCGCTCGTTGAGCTTGCGAAGCCGCTCCGCGGCCGCCTCCAGTGCATCGTACCTCTCAGTCGCTCGAGTCGGCACGTGGTTCCGGGTCATCGAGGGCGTCCGGATAGCCGGGGATGATGAGCGTAGTCAGCGGGCCGGGTATGTGAGACGCCGGACCGCCAGCGAGTGCTGGGCGGCGGGTCGGGCGGGCGGAGTCTCGGTGATCGATCGTCAAACGAACCCGCGGCGGGACGGATACGTCACCACGTCTTGATGCGTTGGACCGGGCGCCGGCGCTCTATCCGCAGTCGCATGTCGAGCACGAAACAGCCGTTGGTCGTGCAGCGCACCGGGTTGAGGTCAGCCTCGACCACCTCGGGGACCTCCCCAAGCAGCAGGGCAAAGCGCAGGATCAGCTCGCGCAGCGCCTCGCGATCGAGCGGAGCGCCGCCCGGGAACCCGTCCAGCTCAGTGGCCACGCTCTCGCAGGAGTCGATCAGCTCGTCGGCCTCGACATCCGCCGCCGGCGGCAGGCGGAACGCAGCCGTTTCACCAAGCCCGGCTTGGCGTCCGCCGAGGCCGACCGCAATCACGGGGCCCAGATCGGGATCGTTGAAGGCGCCTACCAGCACATCGGCGCCGGGCGCAGCGAGGCGCTGGACGATCGCTCCAATCCATTGCCTTCCGGCTGTCTGGACCCGTCGCTCCAGCTCCCGCCAACCGGATCGCACCGCGGACTCACCTTCCAACCCGAACAGCACGGCGTCGATCTCGCTTGCATGGGCGGGCGCGGCAAAGTCTGCCTTCAGCGCCACCGGACCGCCGGTTTCCTGCGCTGCGGCGACCGCGCCCTCGAGATCGCGGCAACGATCTGAAGCGGCAACCGGGATTCCGTGCGTGGCCAGCAGAGCCTCTGCGTCAGCGAGCGAAAGCCAGCCGCCGGCGGGCTCGCGATCGAGAAACGAAGCGATCAGCTCGCGCGCTGCGGTCCCGTTCACGTCGGAGTAGTGCGGGGCCTCGCCGAGCGGCTGCGACAGCCATGCGCGACGTTCGGCCGCGCGGGCCAGCACCGCGGCACACGATTCGGGGAACAGGAAGTTCGGCACGCCCGCGCCGCTGCGCGCGGGCAGCCGCCCGTTCGCGCGCACGACAGATGCCACAACCGGCTTGGGCTGCCCCAACGAGACCGCCGAGATCGCATCCAGCACGGCCTCCGAGTCGCCGTCGAGACGGTCGACGTAGCAGACCATCAGCGCATCGATGCCGACGTCGCCGAGCAGCTCGCGGATCCGCGCCGTGTACTCGTGTGGTCCGGCGCCGACCGCCAAGACCAGCGGGTACCGCGCGTCGCTCGCCTCTATGACCTCCAGCCCGCGCGCCGCGCAAGCGTCAGCGGCGAGGGTGGCTACGCCCGCAGAGTTGCTCACGATCCCGATCCGCCGCCCGCGCGGTAGCGGCTGGCTCTCGAACAACTGGGCGGCGTCGAACAGTTCCTCGGCGCTGCGAAACCGCAGAACCCCGGCTTGATGCAACACCGCGTCGATGACCGCATCGCCGCGCAGCGCAGCAGCCGTCTGCGAGCGCGCTTGGCTGCGCGCCAGCTCCGCGTTGCGACGCCCCTTGACAACAAGGATCGGCTTTTCGCGCGAGACCCTCCGCGCGATCCGGGTGAAGCGCTGAGGCTCGCCGAACGACTCCACGTAGAGCAGCACCACGGCCGTCCGCTCGTCCTCCTCGCACCACTCGAGCAGATCGTTGGTCGAGACATCGGCGAAGCTGCCCAGCGCGACCAAGATCGAGACCCCGAGCCGCCGGGCCTCCGCATGTCCGAGCAGCCCGAGCCCGAGCGCGACCGCGTGCGAGCCGATTGCCAGACCGCCGGGGCGCACGTTCGCGCCACTGAACGTGGCGTTCAGGCTGACCTCAGCGCTGGTGTTGACCACTCCCAACGAGCTCGGCCCGACGATTCTCAAGCCTGCGCTCCGGACGATCTCCAGCAGCCGTTCTTCTTGCTCAACGGACACCTCGCCGTCGTCCTCGGGGCCGGCCGGGAGCAACAGCAGCGCCTTTGCGCCGATCGAGGCCGCCTCGGCAGCGAACTCGAAGACGTCGTCGACCGCGGCCGCGATGATCACCAGCTCCGGAACGACCTCCAGCTCGGCGAGGCTGCAAGCCGCCCGCATCGAGCTCACCACGCCCCCCGCCCGGTTGACCGGTGTCACCACTCCCTGAAAGCCGTCGGCGACGATGTTCGCCAGCACTGCACGGCCCAGATTGCCCGCCGTCGCCGCTGCGCCCACAACGGCTATCGACGAGGGCGCGAGGATCGGCCGCAACGCGGCGACCGCCGCGAAATGGTCGCGCTCGTCGATCCGCTCCCGCACCGCCTCCGTCGGCGTGATGTCAAGCGAGACCGTAATCTCGCCAAACGAACCCTCGCGCCGCACGCCGAATCCGGCGCCCTCGAACACCCCCAGCATCGCCCGATTAGCAGACAGGACTTCCGCATCAAACCGGGTAATCCCGCGCTCCGCCGCGATCTCCGCGAGCTGCTCGAGCATCCGAGTCCCAGCGCCGCGGCGCTGAAAATCATCGGCCACCGCAAACGCGACCTCCGCGGCGCGCGGCTCGCGCAAACCGTCAAACTCGGCGACCGCCACCACCGAGCCGCCATGCCGGGCTATCAACGCGAACCGATCAACGCCACCAGCCTCCGCAGCTGCACGCGCGGCGATGTCAGTACGCCCAGAGCCGTGAAAGCGCATGTAACGGCTCTCCTGCGATAACCCGTCGAAGAACACCTTGATGTCGTCGTAGTCCGCCGGCGTCGGGGCCTGCAGGCGCAGCGTCGAACCATTGCGCAGCAGCACGTCCCGGACCACCAGCTGGGACTCGCCGACTGGACTGCGCGTCACAGCTCTCGGCCGCTGGCGGCCCGCACCTGACCGGTGATGCAGGAGGAGGCACACACTTCGGCTGCGATCTTGCAGCAGTCTGGAACCTCCCAGCGGTGGCGCGCACACGCCTGCTCGTACGAGCAGATCGGCTCTGCGGAGCTCATCGGCCCATCATCGCGCCCGCGAGCGCCCTACACAAGGCCGATTAAGTCAACCGCCCAGCCCCAGAATCGTTTGCAGGGTGCCGATGCCTGGTCGGCTATCTCGGCTTAGATCCGAAGGTCCGCCAGTCGGGTCGAGCTCACCGCCGGCGCGAAGCGCTATGACACCAAGGCAGCCGGGATCTGGTCGACCAACAAGACCTCCGAAAAAGTTGTCTCCCGGCGCTTGACTTTCATCCGTCGTTGCGCGTTGCTCCCGGTTGTCGTGACGCGTCGCTCGCGGTCGGCGCTGAGCGCCGGCGATCGATGAGCGGACGGGCGGTCGCTCGGCTTGACCGATCGTGGCGCATGGAAGAGAATCGGACTACATCCCTCTCGCCCTGAGGAGGCGGCGTGTCCTGGAAGCTTGAAGGGTCCTATTTCGAGACGTGCTCGTGCAACGTGGTGTGTCCCTGCACGGCGTCGCTGGCGCTTGGCGCCACGCATGAACGATGCAGGGTCACGCTGGTCTTCAACGTCAAGGATGGCGAAGTAGAGGGGACCGATGTGAGCGGCCTGACGGTCGCGGCTGTCGCGGATACTCCGAAGGTGATGAGCGAGGGCAACTGGCGCCTTGGCGTGTTCATCGACGCCAATGCCTCCGATGAGCAGGCCGAGAAGCTCGGGGCGGTGTTCTCCGGGGCGCTGGGCGGCCCGATGCAGGCATTGGGGCCGCTGGTCGCAGAGAACCTGGGGGTTGAGCGTGCGCGGATCGAGGTGCAGGAGAGTGGCTTGCGCCACTCGATCCGGATTGGAGACGCCGTCGACTTCGAGATCGAGGACGTCGTGCCGTTCGGGGTAGAGACGGGCGAGCCTGCCAGGCTCACCGGCATCTTCCATCCAGCCGGCTCGGAGTTGACGGTGGCGCACGCGACGCGCTCGAAGATCGACGCGTTCGGGATCCAATACGAGGGGGACGCGGCCTTCTCCACGTCGCAGTTCTCGTGGGCGGCCTGACCGCGTCGGCATCGGCCGCGGTCGCCGACGGCCGCTCGGACCGAGGCGAACTCGCTGCGGCGTTCGCTGCGGTGCGTGCGCGGCTGGGCCTCGTCGTACTGTTGTTCGCGTTGGCGGCGGTCGCGTGGTGGTCGACGGCCGACCGGATGGCCGGGATGGACGCCGGGCCGGGCACCGACCTCGGCGCGCTCGGCTGGTTTTTGGGCGTCTGGGTGGTGATGATGGCGGCGATGATGTTCCCGTCGCTTGCGCCGACGGTCGCGCTCTACGCGAGGATGACGCGTCGGCGCGGGACGAGCCTTGCGATGCTGTTCACGAGCGGCTATCTGCTCGTGTGGGGAGCGGCGGGGGTGGGAGCGTACGGACTGTTCCGCGTCGGCAGGAGCCTCTTCGGCGGCGATCTCGCGTGGCATGCTGGCGGGCGTTGGTTCGCAGCCGGCGTGTTGGCCGTCGCCGCGCTGTATGAGCTGACACCCCTGAAGAACGTCTGCCTGACGAAGTGCCGCAGCCCGCTGGGGTTCCTGCTCGGAACGTGGCGCGACGGGCGGTTTGGCGCCCTGGAGATGGGCTCGAGGCATGCCGGCTGGTGCTTGGGCTGCTGCTGGGCGCTGATGGCGGCGCTGTTCGCTCTCGGGGTCATGAGTCTCTCCTGGATGGCGCTCGTTGCGGCACTGATCGCGCTCGAGAAGACCATTCCGTGGCGCCGCGCAGTGACGTGGGGCACGGCAGCCGTCCTGCTCGTGCTCGCGATTGCGGTCGTCGTGGCGCCACACGCAGTCCCCGGACTCGTCGTCCCGAGCAGCGCCCAAAACACCATGCACGCTATGCCCGCAATGCCGTAACGCCGCTCATCGCCGCAAAGCCGCGGCCCCATTGACGGCCGCCGAGCGGCGTACGGGTCACCGCCCGGACGCAACGCGGATGACAGTGACAACGGTCTCAGCGATCGGGTGCTTGCTCGTAACCGGCGAGCACGGCCCGTTCGGGCCCAGCATCAGTAGCTCATTCGCGGCAGAGCAGGATGCCAACGGTCGACCTCGACACTTCTGAGACGGACGAGACGGAGAAGTGCGATCATCGGTCTCGCCGCTCCCGGATGGCCAGGCGACGCAGGAGTCGAGGTCCCGAGGGGAGCGCGGGTATGGTTCAGTAGGCCCGCGCTTGGGGGCGGTCATGATACAGCTGTGCGTCTGCACGTGCTCAGCGACCTGCATCTTGGGAAGCGACCGTTCTTGCTGCCGGAGGTTGACGCCGATGCGGTCGTCTTGGCGGGCGACATTGGTGCGGGAGCGCGTGGCGTGGACTGGGCGCGCTGCTGCGGTGGCGGGCGCCCTGTGCTCTACGTCGCTGGCAACCATGAGTTCTACGGGCACGCGATGCCGGGGCTGATCGACGAGCTGCGCGATGCGGCCGTGGGGTCATCGGTGCGCGTGCTCGAGAACGACGAGGTGATCCTCGAGGGTGTCCGCTTCCTCGGTTGCACGCTGTGGAGCGACTTCGATTTCGACGGCCCTGAGCGGCGTGCCCAGTCGATGAAGCTCTGCGAGCGGGTCGTCAACGACTACGAGCAGATCACGTTCGGTCCTGGGCGGCGCCCGCTGACCGCGCGCGACACGCGAATGTTCCACATCTCCAGTCGTCGCTGGCTGGCGACGCGGCTCGCGGTGCCGCACGACGGCCCGACCGTAGTCGTTACCCACCATGCGCCTCTGATCCGGACCCGGCCGCCGGATCCTGTGCGGTGCGCGCTGGCGGGCGCCTTCGCTAGTGATGTCAGCGATCTCATGGGTACTGGTCGAGTCGCGCTGTGGATCTTCGGCCACACTCACCAAGCCGCTGATCTCGAGCTCCGCGGCACACGGCTCATCAGCAATCCCTACGGCTATCCCCATCAGCCGGTCGCCGGATTCGATCACGCCCGCGTGATCGACCTGTAGCGTCAAGCGCTGACGGCAATCGCAACCTCGCCTGCCGAGGCACGGGCGAAGGTCTGACGCCCGAGCCGCGGCAGCAATTGACCTCCTACGACAACAGCGCCCAAGCGACCGCGTTACTGCAGTCCTCCGGCGCGCCGTTGCCGACGCCGGGGAAGCCGTGGGAAGAGTGCTTTCAATGCTCGTCAGCGCCGCCGACTGACGCTTCGCCGGCCTCAACAGGAACTCCGTGGTAGGGCGCTTCGGGAGCAGAGCGACCAGCCAGGAAATGGGGGGCGACCGGATTCGAACGAGCGACCTCTCGTGTGTCGCGACGAGATTCGGTCTCACCGCAGCGTCTGCAGCACCTCGATCACGCGCGCGGGCTGGGTGTCTGGGTTCACGAAGGCCAGGCGCAGCACCGTGCGGCCATGCCACTTGGTCGGCACGCACAGGATCGCGCCCTTCTTCGCCAGTGCGTTCGACCAAACCCCGTACGCGTCCTCGTCCCAGCCGGGCCGCTCGAACAGGAGCACGGAGAGCTCTGGCTCGCAGACGAGGTCCAGGTGGTCGGAGACCCGTATCGCCTCGGCCACCGTGCGCGTTGTCTCGAGCGTCCGCTCGATAGCCGCGACGTACCGGTCGGTGCCGTGGGTGGCAAGGCTGAACCAAAACGGCAGCCCGCGCGCGCGCCGGGACAGGTGGATGGCGAGGTCCGACGGGTTCGCGGCCTCGCGGTCGATCTGCTCCAGGTAGCCCGCGGCCTGTGAGTGCGCGGCGCGCGCCGGCTCGGGATCGCGGTAGAGCAGCGCACAACAGTCGTAGGGGGCGAACAGCCACTTGTGCGGGTCGACGATGAAGCTGTCCGCGAGCTCGACGCCGTCGAAGAGGCAACGGACGCTGGGGGCGGCGAGCGCCGCGCCGCCGTAAGCGCCGTCCACGTGCAACCACACCCCGTAATCGGCGCAGGTGGCGGCCACGCTCGCCAAGTCGTCCACAAGTCCTGCGTTCGTCGTGCCGGCGGAGGCCACCACGGCAAAGATGTCGTCGGGCTCGTCCGCCAGTGCGGCGGCCAACGCTTCGCCGGTGAGGTGGCCGCGCGCATTCTCAGGCACCTCGACGATCCCGACGTCGAGCACGCGCGCCGCGACCCGGATGGAGGAGTGCACGTCAGCGGTGCAGGCCATCCGCCATCCGCCGGGTGGCCGCTCTCCGCGGCGGACCAGAGCGGCATGCCGCGCGGCTGTGAGGGCGGAGAGGTTCCCGCCGGTGCCCCCGGCCACAAAGCAGCCTGCGGCGCTCGGTGGCCACCCCAGCAGCTCGATGATCCACCCCAGAGCCTCGTTCTCGGCGTAGATCGCGCCCGCTCCCGCCTCCCAGATCCCGGCGAACACGTTCGCCGCGCTGGTAACGAGGTCGAAGGCCACGGCGGCGCGCGTCGGCGCCGACGGGATATAGGCGAGATTCATCGGATCGTCCTGCGAGCGCGTCGCCGGGAGGAGGACGTCGCGAAAGACGCGCAGCGCCTCGATGCCCCCGATCCCCGCCGGCGTGACGGTGCGCCCGGCCGCCGCGGCAAGCTCCGAGGCCGGGCGCGCCGTCGTCTTCGAGTCGGTTGGCCGCACGACCCGTTGCGCCGCCCACTCCACCGCGGCCCGCACGAGCTCTGCCTCGTCGCCCCATACCTCGTGAATCACGGGACCCATGATGCCAGCGCAGTGCCGCCCCTTAACCCCGCCGGACAGACGACGGACATGTGGGGCCGGTCCCTTGCGCCCTCGTGCACATGGACTGCCCCCTTCGCGTGAAGGCGAGAGCGTCAGCTGTCGCGCAGCGAAGAGAGGGATCGAACGGGGTCACTGTGTCTCCTCTTGGACGGGCTGAAGAGGTTGATCTGACTCGGGAGAACGGCGCGCTGAATTCGGCCGTTCGCCAGCTGTCGCCCTCGAGCAACTCGGTAACGGCGGCCAGCACGCCACGTTAGGAATCGAGGCCGACTTCCGGGCGCCTCGTCGGCGCACGCGGGCGCGGACCGGTCGAGAGCCTGGCCCGCCGCATGCTCGTCGGCGCGTGCAGGCGGGCTCAAGCGGAAGGTCGACGCCTCAAGCGTGAATCGGCTCGATGAACGCCTCGGTGACGCGGCTGACGGCGATCACGCCGCCTCCGATCATGTCTGTTCGCTCGATGTCGACGTCGTCAAGCTCGTCGCGTACGAACACGAGCGCCACCTCGTCTGAGGCGGTGGCGGTGGCACGATCCCGAAACACGCTGACCGACACCAGTTCGCCCTGCCCCGAGCTGAACACGAAGTAAGCAACGAACCCGTCCAACTCTGCCATTCGCTCTGCGAGGCGAGTGTCGACCACGCGCCACACGACCTCACCGAGGTCAGCGCCAGCGAGCTTGTAGCGGCGGACCCGCGCGAACCGTGTCAGCGCCGGCTCCAGCAGCCCCGGTGCCGCTCGGCTGACCGGGATCGCGCCATTCAGCGCCTCGGTGAGCGTCAGGCCGAACTCGCTAAGTCGCTCCCCGGTCCAGTGGCGCGCCAGCTCACGCGACCCCGCGGCCTGATCTCGCTCGCGAAAGACGCTGATCGTCATCACGTCGCCCCCACCGCAGTTCACGAACGCGTACCACACGAACCCGGGCTGGGCGGCGATCCGATCCGCGAACTCACGCTCGACAAGCCCAACGAGCTCATCCGTCGGGGCGCTCTGCACGACGTAGCAACTGATGCTGGCAAACATACGGTCCGCCAAGCCTATCTGGTGTCAGAAGAGGCGCGGCCAGGCCGTCAGGCGGCGATCCGGAACCCGACGCGCTCCTGATGAACTCCTTGGCCGCAGCTGCGCTTTCCCATACGTGTATGTCTCGCCAGGTGGAGCCGTCCGGGCCCACGCCGGCGATGTGCGCCAGGCAACCGTCGGGCAACGAGTCGCTCAGCCCGAGCTCGGGGCTGCGGCGGCCTTACGGCGGCAGCGCGACCTATTGCTGATGCTGGCCGAATCCGGAGGCAGAAGCGCGGCTAGGCTACAGAGACGTCAGCTCCCTGGGCTTTTGTGCGCGGCCAGCTCCAGCCACTCCACCCGCGTTGGAGGCTCGTTGATACCGCCCTCCTGAAGGGCGCGCCCGAGTCGCTGGTTCATGAACTGCTCCTGAGCCTGCCGCGACTCCCACACTTCGAAGACGACCCAGCCCCCTGGCTTCGCGCCGCTGGCATGGAACACCATGCCAGCGGGCCAGTCGCCTTGCCCGCCTTCCACGTCGATCCCCAGGCGTCCGTTGACGGCCTCGTATTGCTCGCGGCCAACGCCGTCGAACTCCAAGATCAGTCCCTCGGCCATTCGTAACTCTCACCGATCGATGCGCCGTTGTCAGACCCATCCTCCCGTCGCGAGGCCCGCCCTGTCAAGTGAGTCGCCGCCAAGCCGACACCGCCGCTCGTCCGAGCTCTGAATGGCCAGCGCAGTGTGGTTCCGCGTAGGCGTAGCGACGCACGGCGTTCGACGCGCCCGACGTCAAGCCGAGCGAAGCGCCGGCGTGGGCCCGAGGCCCCGACATGTTCTCCTCAGACTGGGTGTGCGGCCGCCTCGGGGACGATCGGCTCGGTGGAGTACTCCGCGCGGAAGCTAGCGTTCCGGGTGGACCAGAGGATCCATTCCCCGCCGGACCGCGACAGCGTCCAGTACTCGTCGAAGGCGACCTTCTGACGGCCCTTGTCCTCGGGCAGCGCTCGCCGCTTGCCGTTCGACAGCTCAAGGGCGCGACGCACCTTAGCGCGCACCCGCAGGCGCACCCGCCCGCGATCGGCCAGCAGGCCGACGTAGTCCAGGCGCGGGCCCTTGAGGACCTCGACCCGGTAGCGGCTGCCGTCGGCGGCGTAGCCGTCCATGCGCTTGGTCCAGTCAGACATCAGATCGGGATCGCTGATGCGCCGAAGTAGCTCGCGATCGGCGGCGCCCCACGCCGCCTGTACCTCGCCGAACAGCCGAGCCCCCGCAGCGTAGACGACCGGCGGACCGTACACAGGGCTGTCACCGGCTGCGGCCTCGACCGCTTCCACGCGTCTGCGCAGCCGCCGCTCCCCCGGCAACTTGATTAGCGCAAAGACGCCAAAGATGAGCCAGAACGCGATCCCGAAGCCGAGGATGGTGAGCGGCACCTCCTGCCAGAGCGGCAGCCCCGAATTAGGATTTGGAGCAATGTAAAAGCCGATCGCCAGGAGCATCCCGGCGCGAACCATAACGCCAGTGAGTCCCGGCGGCGAGACACATTCGCGCTTTCACAGTCGCGGTAGCCACCGCGGCGGTGCGAGACCCCGAGGCCGGAGCACGAGCAGGGCATCAGGCCCGGCACGCTCACCCTCGGCACGCTCACCCTCGGCACGGGATCGAGCGACGCGCTGTCTCACTTCCAGGCCAGCGAGCACGATCTCGAGCTTCTGCGGACCGTCCAGGTGCCGTACTTCTGTGTCTCGTTCAACGTGACGCTCCTGGTGGTTGAGCGGCCCATCCTGCGAGGCGCACCGGACACGATTCCCGCCTCGGCGCTACGCGCCGTCGGCTCCGATCGAGTCCGGTCAAGCGGCGGCGTGAAGGGGACTGCCCGTCAGCCGCATGGGCGACGCGCCGAGCTATCCG
>OBLU010004237.1_pt1 | contig 12929 bp, 10 predicted proteins | sample 1518681 | NCBI WGS metagenome assembly OBLU01 (sample SAMEA3539304, study PRJEB22396) | soil metagenome | biome: tundra; feature: field; material: soil | place: USA | collected 2010-05 | depth 0.15 m | reverse complement strand
AACGCTCGTGCGATGCGCGCACACCAGCCGGTACCTGGCACCCTACGTCTTGATCCGCGACGCCCTCCGCACTGGCAAGATCGGACCTGTCCAGCAGATCGAGTACGTTCGGCACCACCGGCGTCGCGAACGAAGCTGGACCGACAGTGCATTGTTGCACCATGCGGCGCACCCGGTGGATCTGTTGATCGAATGGTTCCGGACACCCTCGCCTCTGGCCTGCGCGGCGGTCCCCGACGTCGAACACGCCCAATCAGTATCGCTGCTGGCAGAGCTGCCGAACCGCGCTCCGGCGACGATTTCCATCACGTATGCCTCGCACCTCCTGCACAGTCGCGTGCTGATTGTTGGCGAGCGGCACACGATTGAAACAGACGGGTTCAGCTATCTTCGATCAGACTGTGAAGAGCTTTCATTCTGCGGCGGCGAGCAGTCGACCTACGAGGACGCGATCCGCGTCCAGGACATGGAGTTCGTCCGGGCATGCCACGGCGGAAAAGCCGGGACCGATTGGGAAGAAACGGTCAAACTCGTGGAAACCATGGATCGCTTCCGTTTGCTCGCGCGGCGCGCCGAGCCTGCGGCTCGATGACCATAATAAAAAAAAAGTACATCAGATGGGTATCTGCTTCACTCACCAAACTGTGCCTTGCCACAATCCAAAGTGGCATTCGAAGCGGTGCGTGTTCCAAGAGGGTTCCGTGGCATGAGATCTAGCTACCTGCGGTGTGGAGACCAGATGCGCAGGAGTTGTTCACCGCCGACCTCATAAACAAACACTTCTAGCCGCGCTCAGACAGATCGAAATGTGCAGAGCCGATTCAAGCAGCGCGGTCGTAGCGGTGATGCAATCCGCCCAAGCGCTGCTGGCAGATCACCGGACGATTCCCCAGCGAACGCGCTCTGCCAGCCGGGGTTTGCTTTTCCAGCCCGAGGTGCGTTCGGTCTTCGGGTCTTCGTGATAGTACGAGCCATACTCGGAAAGAAGTCTCTTCAAATGTCGCTCGTTCAACGCGATTACGTGGTCGAGCAGGTCTCGTCGGCAACTCCCGACCCAGCGTTCAGCCACTCCATTCTGCCAGGGGCTTTCAATCGACGTGCGCACAGGTGTGATCTTCAGCGACCGAATCGCGCTGGGCACTTCGAAGCCGGACTTCGCGTCGTGATCGAATAGCAGGAACTTGGGGACCGTATCGTAAGGGAAGGCCTCTCGCAGTTGTTGGGCAATCCAACTGCTCGTGGGATGCCGACTTACATTGAAGTGCAAGATGCGCCGACGGTCGTGTCCGATGACGAAAAAACAATACAGAACACCGAAGGTGAGCGTCGGGACCGTGAAGAAGTCCATCGCTGCAATCGCCTCCCGAGGATTGCTCAGAAAGGCCAGCCAGCGCTGCGCGGGTTGAGGATTCTTGGGTGCTCGCCTCATCCAGCGCGAGATGGTGGTTTGGGATACTTCGAAGCCAAGCATGAGGAGTTCGCCATGAATGCGAGGTGCACCCCAATGTGGATTCTCTGCGACCATCTGGAAAGATCAAGTCGCGGATCTGTTTAGAGATTCTTCGGCCACCGCCGATTCGTTTTCGCACTTTGCAGAGCATGGCCCAATACAGTTTGAACCCAGCCCGGTGCCACCGAACCACAGTTTCCGGCTGGGCCAAAATCAGCGCCTCCCTCCATTGAGACCAGAAGCGGCGCACCAGTACCCAAAACAGCTTGTCGAGTGGCCCCAGTCTTGGCCTGGGATGTTTGCGTTTCAACACCGCGAGTTGCTGGCGAAGAGCGAGGTTCTCTAGGAGTGTGTCCGAGTATTCATTTTTCGTGCTACAGGTTGTGGCCCAGTTGACACGTCACACACAACCTGTTGTACTTTTGAAAGACGATTTCCGAATACTCGGACACACTCCTAGCATCAGGCTGCGGTGGGTACGAAAAGTCCGAACTACGGCTCCGAACCAAAGCCAAAAGAGGTCGAACATGGTGGATAGGTTATAGCAGATCGGATTTCGATGTCACTGATTTCAAAGCCGGACGGAATTGTGACGAGGCACAATGTCCAACGAGGTGCAGTATGAAGCCTGATCCTTTCCCTTCGTAGAAAGGTTTTTGGGGTTGGGGTTGACCGTGCTGGCCGGTTTTGCCGCGTCCGACCCGGTGGTCACCTCCTTGGCCGGTTTTGCCGGCGCTTGCCGCCCCCACGCACTCGGTGGACGCACGCCGATCCCGGCCGCTTTCAGGTAAGCGCCGGCGGTCTCCCGACGCACCCCGGTCGCTTGCTCGATGCGCCGCAAGGGCCATCCGAGTCATCCCAGGGCTATCACTTGTTGTTTTTTCGCTTCGCTCAAGACGTTGCTCATACCAACGAAGGCTACTGCCTTGCGTCGGAATCAACGTCCCCGAGCCTCATTCTCGTTAGCCGGTTTTCAGGTGACCCTCATTGGCCGGTTTTGGGTGACCGCTGAGGACAGATCCTTACCTTTTGTGTAAAGGAAGTGAAAGCGCTACCTCGGGAAAATTCGCGGTGTATATAAACATATCATGGATGCATCAATCGAATCTCATCGTTCTATTGGACTAACCGCCTTCACTCTGATTAAGTGTGTCCATGGTGGTTGGGATTATGAAAATGATGAGCGCCTTGCCAACGGAGCAAGTTTTGGCGCCGTTCCCGTCTTGCGGACATAGGAATATGGCGATTCCCTTTTCTGCGTGCTGCGTGCAGGGGACGAGTTAACCGAGCGAACCGGAAATGGGAGACCACAAATCGCTCTGTAAAATGACTCGCTGAGGACCTTAGATTCTTAATGAACAAAAACATCACACGTCGCGAGCTGTTCGAAGGTATAGGAGCGCTAACAATCGCGACTGGCCTCCGATCTCTTCCTGATGCGCAGGCTGAACTGCGACCCGATCACATAGCAGCACCATTGAACACGCCCCCTCCTCCGCCGCAACTCGCAGGCACAGAACCATTCGCAATGGAGGGCGACATTGCCGCACAGATGGTTGATGGCATTCATCACTTCCTGATTAAGCAAACGGTAGCTTCGGTGGAAACCCGGCAGGCGCAATGGCATCGCAAGTATTCTTCCCGTGAAGCCTATGAATTATCTGTAACGCCGAATCGGGAGCGGTTCGGCAAAGTCATCGGTCTTATGGACCGACGGATTCCTTATGACGTTCCAAGTCTTGAAGTCACGCTGGGCGGATCTTCCGTAGTAGCTTCCGGCGATGGATACAACGTCTACAGCGTGCGATGGCCGGTATTGGATCACGTCGATGCCGAAGGTCTTTTGTTAGAGCCGGCCGGTACACCGGTCGCACGGGTCGTAGCTCTACCGGATGCTGATTGGTCGTCAGAGATGCTAACAGGTTTAGCTCCGGGAGTCCTTCCCGAAGCCCAATTCGCGAGGCGACTCGCGGAGAATGGTTGCCTTGTTTTGGTTCCGACCCTGATAAACCGAAAAGACACGTGGTCCGGGAACGAAGAGCTTGGCATACTCACAAACCTCACTCATCGCGAATATATCTATCGCATGTCGTATGAGATTGGGCGGCACATCATCGGCTATGAAGTGCAAAAAGTGTTGGAAGCCGTAGACTGGCTCTCACAGGGTCGCCAATCATCTCCGATCGGCGTGATGGGCTACGGCGAAGGAGGCTTGCTGGCACTCTATAGTGCTGCAGTCGATACCAGGATTGATGCCGTTTGCGTGAGCGGCTATTTCAAAGCAAGACAGGATTTGTGGCAAGAGCCACTTTATCGGAACGTCTGGACACTACTCCATGAATTCGGCGATGCTGAACTGGCTGGCTTGATTGCCCCGCGCACCCTGGTAGTGGAGGCGTCACAAGGGCCTGAGATTTCCGGACCTCCGCCTGCTTTGGGCGGTCGTTTGGATTCAGCTGCCTCCGGCGGCCTCGTTAGCCCTGCCCTTTCTGAAGTGCGTGCTGAAGTGGAGCGCGCTCACCCTGTCTTTCAGAAGTTGGGGGCGACCGATCATCTATCGTTGATCCTCAGCGGTAACGGGCAAGGACAGCCCGGATCGGACCAAGCACTTCGCTCTTTCCTGCGCGGGCTTGGCACGCGGAGCGGATTTAAACGCTCTGGCCGTGTGCCGCAAGACATGAGAACCGAGTTCGATCCCTCAGTGCGCCTCCGCCGGCAGTTTGACCAGTTGGTGGATTTCACGCAACATGCAGTGATTGAGTCAGAATCCGTGCGCAAAAAGTTTTGGGCCAATGCGGATGATTTTTCGCTAGAAAAGTGGCAGGAGTCTACGGAGCCGTACCGGCGTTATTTATGGGAAGAGATAATCGGAAAGTTGCCGGAGCCTTCCGAGCCCCTTGCAGCCCAGACTCGGAAGATCTATGACCAAGGGGCCTGGACAGGGTACGAAGTCCTTCTCCCGCTCGGGCCTGAGGTGTTCGCCTATGGCATTCTCCTGTTGCCAAGGGCCATGGAGCCTCATGAGCGCCGCCCGGTGGTGGTATGTCAGCATGGCCTGGAAAGCAGACCGCAGGACTTGATCAGCTGCCAGCGCGAAAGCGAGCACTTTTATCATCACTTTGCTGCTGACCTTGCTGATCACGGGTTCATAGTTTATTGCCCGCAGAATCCTTACATCGGTGGCGACAAATTCCGCAAACTCCAACGACTTGCCAACCCTCTGAAGCTCTCCCTGTTTTCTTTCATTCTTAGCCAGCACGAACGTACACTAGACTGGTTGATGGACCAGCCGTTCGTCGATCCAAAGAGGATCGGGTTCTATGGTATTTCCTATGGTGGTAAGACGGCAGTCCGTGTCCCGCCACTCCTGAACAAGTACGCCCTATCGATCTGTTCAGGCGACTTCAACGAATGGATCTGGAAGGTTAATCGGGATGACGCCTCTTATACGTACGTATTCACTCCCGAGTATGAGGTGCCCGAATTCAATCTTGGAAACACGTTCAATCACAGTGAGATGGCCAACTTGATGGCGTCTCGCCCATTCATGGTCGAGCGCGGCCATTACGACGAAGTATCGGTCGATTCCTGGGTGGCATATGAGTACGCGAAGGTTCAGCGTCATTATGACCTTCTTGGCTTACACGACCGGACTCGGATTGAGTACTTTAACGGACCGCACACGATCCACGCAGTCGGGACATTTGAATTCCTTCATAATTTTCTGAATTGGGGCGAGCCCTACCACTGGTGACGCGTGGCTAAGCAAACACTACGACACACGCTGCGAGAAGATTGCCAGTTCTGCGTGGTTGGCGATCTTGCCCACGTTAAACTCGCCGATGTAGTACTCGGGTTTGGTCATGCGGCTATACGGGCATAGGGACTGAAGAACTTTAACCCAGCCGCTAAGAAGCACATGAATAACTTGGATCTACCGATTCCAACTTTTATTCCGGAAATCTGATATTGAGGACACCAATGAAAGTAACGGAGATCAAGACGCAGATTGTCAACCTCAACTTCCGTAATGCGGTAATCGTAAAGGTTGAAACGGACGACGGCGTTACAGGTCTTGCGGAGACCGTGATGAAGCGAAATACTCTGACCATCGAGCAGTCAATCTTGGATCTGAACCGGTATTTGGTGGGGAAAGATCCAACCGAAATTGAGAACCACTGGGAGAGGATGTACCGGGATTCTTTCTGGGTTGGAGGGCCTCTGCACAGCACAGCGATCAGCGCAGTCGATTGTGCGTTGTGGGACATCCTTGGTAAAACGAGTGGGCTGCCCGTGTACAAGCTGTTGGGAGGACCTACGCGACTGCGGGTGCCGACATACTGCCATTGTGCCGCGGGCAACTCCCCGGAGGCATTTGCCCTGAACGTGAAAGCTTGCCAAGCTCGGGGCTATCGCGCTCTTAAGACCACCTTGCCAATGTTTTATGGAGAAGGAAACCAAGGGGCGCACGAGCAGGCGGTGAACGAAAGCGGCTACTCAGGGACTCAGGGAGTGATTGACGCGCACTGGAAGGAAACAGAATACCTGGATCCGTCGATATTCGGCCGGATTCGGGAATTTTTCATAGCGGCCCGCGAGGCAGGCGGACCAGAGTTAGGCATTGCAGTGGACTGCCACGGCCGCTTGAATCCGAAGGCGGCGCTTCGCTTGTGTAGGGCATTAGAGGATTTGAACCTGCTATTTTTGGAAGAGCCGGTGCCGCCGGAAAACGTAGAAGAACTATGCCTGGTTCAGCGGGAGACTACGATTCCGATTGCTGCGGGCGAGCGGTGGGCGACCATCTACGGGGTGCGCGCGTTTGTAGAAAAGCACGCGGTGGATTTGCTCCAATGTGACTTGGTGAACTGCGGTGGGATCACAGGTCTAAAGAAGATTGCAGCCTTGGCGGAGGCGCATTACATTGGGATGGCACCGCACAACCCCAACGGGCCGCTAGCGACGGTGATGAACCTGCACTATGCAGCGGCGATCCCGAACTTCTTTATATTAGAAATTATAGGTTCGGAGGCTGACGAGAAGCTAACAGCGGAGTTGTTGAAGAACCCGCTGGAACTCGTGGCAGGGGAGTTAAGCGTGCCGGAAGATCCTGGGTTTGGCGTTGAGTTGAACCAGAAGGCGCTGGATGCTCGTCCCTATATGCCATACGCAGGCCGACGTTAGAGGAAAGCACCGGGTCATCTACTGAATTTCGCAAAATGGTATGGTAACCGCTGCTACTGCCACGAAGTTCTGTGAACACCGAATGAAATAGGAACAATAACGAGGCTGTAGCCTGGCAGGCTGGTGGAAGCTGGATGAAAGCTGACCTCTCACCGAATCGTTTGGGAACAGACAAGTGAAAACCTCTGAACGTGTGTCTGCGAGAACATGGTGGATTTGCTTCCTCTTATTCCTGGCGACGGCAATCATCTATCTGGACCGGCAGGTGCTGGCGCTTACTGCCGACAGGATTATTGCTGACTTCGGGCTTACCAAAGAGGGCTTTGGAAGAATCATTGCCGCGTTTCGGTATTCTTACGGATTGTTCCAAATATTAGGTGGATTTCTGGTTGATGCATACGGTCCTGGAATTATGTTTCCAGTGTCTAGTGGAATTTGGTCGCTCGCTGGATTGTTAACGGGTATCGCCACTACTGTGAGCATGCTGACAGGGTTTCGCTTCCTTTTGGGATCGGGCGAGGCGTTCAACTGGCCTTGTGCTCTTAAAGTCACGAATGCTCTTTTGCCGCCAAAAGACCGACCTCTCGCTAACGGGATTTTTAACAGCGGAACTGCGGTAGGTGCGCTGGTAGCTCCGGTCATCGTCACTCTGATCACAATTTATTTCTCATGGCGGGCCGCCTTCGTTGTCACTGGGTTTTTGGGCGGCCTTTGGGTGCTCGCTTGGTTATGGTTGACGAGAGGAATCTCGGATAAACTTAAAGGAAATTCATTTCCACTAAAGAAGGCTTTCTCTGTATTGGTCCGGATTCTTTCGATGCCGGGATTCTGGATGCTTGCAGTTTCCGCTGTCATCATCAATAGCGTCTATTACTACCTGGCCGACTGGATTCCACTCTATCTAAAGGCGTCGAGGGGGTTCAGCTTTGCACTAGGAAATTTTCTCTCCATCGTGGTTTACGGTGGCATCTCAGTCGGGAACATCCTGGTGGGTATATCAGTCCAAAGAATGGTGGCACATGGCATGAGTACAATGTCCGCCAAGCGTTGGGCGCTTTTCGCAAGTTGTGTTTTGATCCTCTCGGCCATTCCTGCGGGCCTCACTCCATATCGCTACGTAGCCGTGTTTTTTTTGGCACTCACCGGAATGGGTGTGGCTGGCTTCCTTGTAATCTACTTGACGCTAGTACAGGATTTGGAGCCTGCCTATGTGGGGATAAGTTCGGGTCTGCTGGGCGGCCTAGGTAACCTTGCATATGGTTATGCCAGTCCGTACATTGGTCTTCTTGCCGATCAGAATAAAAGCTTTCTTGTACTCGTTTTGGCCGGACTTCTCCCGTGGCTGGCATTTGTGGCCATATTTTATGGGGTCGGTTTTAAACAGCGATGATGGATGCATATACTCAGCTAGATATGAGCACTACGTATCCGATTGAAGATCTCCGGCTGCGGATGGCCTCCGCGCGGATCGATCGCGCGTTGATCGTTGAAACCTGGGGTAAAGATAACTTCGTTTCCCTTCAGCGTTTGCTAGCTTCACCCTCGCCGCAATTCCGTGTCGCGTTGTGCTTTCGGCCCGAAGAAGAGTGTCAGGGCTTAGATATTCTTCGGCAAGAAATGGTTGGGGCGCTTCGAGTAAAGACCGCAGATATCCGGCACCTCGGGAGGCTGGCGGATTCGTTGGAATCCTCCGGGAAGTGGTTACTGCCACACGCCGAATCGGGCATCAAGGCGCTCAAAGATGAGCTGCTGCCGCTGGCGAAGCTCCATCCAAGATTGGGCATCTATTTGCCCCATTTCGGATGGCCTCGCCGCGATAAACAGGACGATACAGATTGGCAGGATTCTGTCTCCGACCTAAGCCGTCTTCCAACTATTGTCGTGGGCATTTCAGCAATCTGTTACTTCTCACGAGAGACCTATCCTCACAAGGACATTGAGCTATTTGCCACCCGATTACTCGATGCCTTTGGGCCGGATTCCGTTGTGGTAAAAAGTGACTACCCACTGTTGGAGAAAAACATGTATGCCCAGTACATCAAGTTGGCCCAACAGTGGGTTCGGCGCGCGGCTGCACCGTGGTCACGTCCAGCAAACCGGCGGCGCCGATTGAGAGTAAGTGTCTGACCAACACACCTGTTCGAATGGCGGGGTCGGTGTTGAAGTGTTCGGATGACTGCCGATGGAAAGACAGAGGGTGAGGCCGCGCCGCGAACAACAGAAGGCGTTAGCCTCCCTTCATTTGCTTACAAGATCAAGCAAAAAAGAAAATGACAGGACAAAAACATGCCCAAATATGTCATCGAACTGTTGGGCCATCGCTTTCCATGAGACCATAGAGGGAAACTAAGGTCAGTTCCTGGCCGTACCCCCTGCTCTGCTGCTCAGATGCCAGGAGAGGTACTTTCATCGTCGGCGGGACCCGTAACCAATGCACTGTGAGGCGCGGGCGGAGAGAAAAGGGATAGGACGCCGGGAGGTAGGGAGCGCGGCTAACGCGCTGGCGAGATCAAGGTGATTGGGACTAAACGCACAAAGGGAGAACCATGACCTTTCACATACGCTCACTCCGCACGAACCCACTGGCGCTCGGCGTTGCGATCCTCAGTCTTGCGCTGTTGCCGGCTTCCGCTCAGACCGATTCGGAACATAAGAAACCACCGGCACGCTGGATGAATAGCAGCCTTTCTCCGGACGAGAGGGCGGCGCTGGTGGTAAAGGAGATGACGCTCGATGAAAAGATCTCGCTCTTACACGGGACCGGCAGCGCCGACCTGGGCCCGGTCAGCCCACTGGCCGCGCAATCCAATGGCGGCGCTGGATATGTCGTGGGTATTCCACGGTTGGGGATTCCTGCCATCCAGATGTCTGACGCGGCTTACGGTGTGAGGAGCAGCGGGGAGAATGGCCGTTATTCCACGGCTTTGCCAGACGATCTCGCCGCCGCGGCAAGTTGGGACCTGAATGCGGCCTATGAATATGGCGCGCTGATTGGCCGCGAGTTACGAGCCCAGGGCTACAACATGTCTTTGGGCGGGGGCGTGAATCTGGCCCGTGAGCCTCGCAATGGACGTACCTTCGAATATATGGGCGAAGATCCCATCCTGGCGGGAAAGATGGTTGGCCGGGTTATGAGCGGAGAGCAGGCGCAACACGTTCTTGGCGACATAAAGCACTACGTGCTCAACGATCAGGAGAGCGGGCGGAACGCTGTCAACGTCAACATTGACAAGCGGTCGATGAGAGAAAGTGACCTGTTGGCCTTCGAGATTGGCTTGCGCGAGTCCAATGCTGCCGCCGTGATGTGTTCCTACAACCGGGTGAATGGTGACTTCACTTGTGAAAACAAGTACCTGTTGGCCGATGTGTTGAAGAAAGACTGGAACTTTAAGGGCTTTGTTTTGTCGGACTGGCAGGGAGCGCACAGTGCCGCGAAGGCGTCTGCCGCAGGATTGGATCACGAGGAACCTGGTGAAATCTTTTATGGGGATACCATGAAGAAAGCTGTGCAGTCCGGCCAGATACCCATGGCGGAAGTGGATGACCATGTTCTCCGGATACTGCGGTCCATGTTTGCGACCGGTGTGATTGATGATCCTCCGGAAAAAAGTGTGGTGGATGTAGTCGGCGGTTTCGAGGTGGCGCAGAAGATTGAGGAACAAAGCATTGTGCTGCTCAGAAACGAGCACTCGCAACTCCCGCTCGAAGTTTCCAAGGTTGCCAGCATTGCTGTGATCGGCGCGCACTCCGACGTCGGGATGCTCTCGGGTGGCGGCTCCGCGCAAGTTGATCCGCCGGGAGGAAATGCCATCATGCCGCCCAGGGAAGGCCGGACCACCTGGCAAGCTCATATTTGGTTTCCGACGTCGCCGCTGAAAGCCATCCGAGCCAAGGCTCCCGCTGCCAAAGTTCAATATAATCCTGGCACAGACCCCGCCTCGGCAGCAGCGCTCGCGAAAGCCTCGGATGTTGCCATCGTGTTCGCAGAACAGTGGGAGAGTGAAGGAATGGACCTTGAAAGCCTCTCACTCCCTAACCATCAGGATGATTTGATCGCCAAGGTCGCGGCCGCAAATCCTCACACCATTGTGGTGCTCGAGACCGGAAGTCCGGTAACGATGCCGTGGGCCGGCCAGGTCGCTGGCATCCTTGAAGCATGGTATCCGGGCAACCGGGGCGCAGATGCGGTCGCCGGCGTTCTCTTTGGCGACGTAAATCCAAGCGCAAAGCTGCCGATCACTTTCCCTAAGAGCGACGCGGATTTGCCGCATCCCCTCCTGGTGAAACCGCCGAAGCAGTCGACCACCGAAAGCGGTGATGCTGAAGCTTGGAAGAAGATCGCAAAAGGCCTACCCGCCTTTCAGGTCACTTATGACGAGGCGTTCAAGGTTGGTTACAAGTGGTATGACGCGGAACGTAAAGAAGTGCTATTTCCCTTCGGGTACGGGCTTTCCTACACGAGCTACAGTTATTCCGATCTCAAGCTGATTTCCGGGAAGATTGTTTGCCTGAGTTTCCGTCTGGCGAACACGGGTACGCGGGCGGGCGCGGAGATTGCAGAGGTTTATGCGGTCTTGCCGGCCAGTGCAGGAGAGCCACCCAAGCGTTTAGTGGGGTGGAGTAAGGTCAAACTTGATCGCGGAGAGAGTAAGGAAGTGACAATCGAGATTGATCCGTGGTATCTCTCCGTCTTCAACGTCGACCGAGATGCCTGGCAATTGCTACCCGGAGACTACACGTTCCTGGTAGGAAGCTCCTCGCGCGATTTGCCGTTGAAGGAATCGATCAATCTGAAATGACGAACCCTTCCAACCGATGAGGTACAGACCATGGCACAACAACCCGGTGGGTCGTGCCCGCGATGCTCAGGAGGAGACCGAACGACCGAACCCATGCGTGATCGCATTCGCAAGTTCCTCGCGGCCAACGTCAATCTGGTGCTCAAGCACACGGTTGACGAATGCCTGCTTGTTTGTGAGAAGGCCGGGTAAGCGGATCTTCAACGATCAACGTGAACACCGGCGTCGAAGCCGAAAAAGACATCCAGCCGCCGCACCGCCCCCGTCCGCTCGAAGACGGCGGCGCTGGTCTCGGCGTCAAGACTGAGGCCTTCCACTGTGCGGCGAGAACCGTCGGCGGGAGTGATCTCGATCCGCTGCGGTCCCGATTGGTGAGCCACGACGGGCACCAGGCAAGTGGTGAACGCCAGCGTGCCGGGCTCAAGTTCAAGGCTGCGCTCCTGGCCATCGAGATCGTAGAAGCGGAATGTCCTCGCCTCCGCCAGGAACTCGCCGCGGCTCACCAGGTGGGCGCGAAACCCGAGCTATCCACCTTCGACCGCGACGCCCATCTCGCCCAGCCGCGAGATGAGATCCTCTTTCACCTGGCCGGTCATTCCTGGCTGCTGCACTCCCGCGAAACCTGGCGTGTGAGAATAAGGATCGGTAGGCATGGCGCCGTAGACCTCCGGCGACTTGTGGACGCCAATGCCCTTGCGGATCTCGATATACTGGCTCCGGAGGCGCTCTACAACTGCGGCGTCCTCGCCGGCGCGCGCGGCGCGGTCCATCACCTCCTGAACCGCGAGCAGGAGCTTCGAAACCATGTGCCAGTAGATGCACCCCAGCCCCTCGTACTTATAGAACGTGCCCGAGCGGCCTGTGAAGGACTGATGATCGAATACCTCCTCATACAACGCGATGATCTGCGCGCTCTCCTCGTCTGGCAGACCGAGCGGCTCGAGCGCGTCCTTTAGCAGCGCACCGTTGCGGAAAGCCGCGATGAAGTGAGCCACGCCGTTCAAGTCCTGAACCACGATGCGCTGGTCGCCGCGCTCGATCATCTCGGACAGCGTTTCCGACTTCGCTAGGGCCGCAGCGGGAATGTTGTTCTTCTCGAAGAAGCCGGGGAGCTTTCGGTCGGGATACAAGAGGTAGCTGTTCTGGTCGGCGCGGTAGAGGTTGCTGCTCCGAAGCGCATCGAGCAGCGCGGCCGATTCGCTGGCGGAAAGCGCGCCGGAGCTGAGCACCGCACCTGGCCTTCGAGCATATTGTAAAGGCGGCGAATCACAATCCCGTCGCCCGCCAACCTCATCAGGTTGTAGGCATGATAGAGGCCGTCGCTGCGGCGGTTGGCGCGAATCGAGTGGTCGATGTGCAGGAGCGCCACGTCGCAGAAAGCGGCCAGCTCCGCGACGGTGAGCGGCGTTTGGTCTCCTGAAAACCCCTTGGCGTAGAGCCCGGCCCTGTAGTCGCTGCCGACCGCGCCCAGGGAATCGAGGACGGCCTTGCCGTTGCGG
>OBLU010004236.1_pt1 | contig 12934 bp, 12 predicted proteins | sample 1518681 | NCBI WGS metagenome assembly OBLU01 (sample SAMEA3539304, study PRJEB22396) | soil metagenome | biome: tundra; feature: field; material: soil | place: USA | collected 2010-05 | depth 0.15 m | reverse complement strand
TCTCATGCCCCAAAGGATTTCTTCTTCAGCATCAATAATCTCTCCTTCAGAACTTCGGATTTGCGTTGCCGCCACAACTGCCTCTTCGGTGCACCCTTCGGCCGCTGTTATCGGTTCAACATTTGATTCGACTAAGCTTTTTTTCGACACCACATTTTTCTCAACGCGCCTAAGCCAAGCCTCCTTCCAAAAAATAAGACAACTCGCTTGGCACCCGTCGTGCCCGGAACCATCGCACCGTACGCCCGCGAGATGGACCGAGTCTTTCATCCGCCGAATGCTCCATCCTTGGATATAGTTGCAGGTCTTGTGAGCACTTTTGAAAACTTGAAACTTTTGGCCACAATACTGAAACATCTCCGGCATAAATGGCAGGCTCTCCAGGCAGCCGAATTCATCCAGGCTCGCCAAGATTTCTTTTTTGCTGCGGATTTCAACCCACTCCCCGGCTTTGAGGTTCAAGGAAGCAGAGCTGTTTATGTCATGCCCGTACATCAGATTCCTTCTCTCCCCTTGCGCCAAGCCGCCAGCGATAGCATTCTCGAATCTCCCCCAGTAGGGACCAAACTTTGATCTTGCAGTCAAATCGTCGACTTGGCTCGACTGCGGACAACCATAGAACCGTCCACACTACAAGACGACGAAATAATCGTGATGGGACCCCCGCGACACACCACGCGGGATCTGGAACTCCAAATGCCTGGATGTCAGCACCTGCCTTATCAAACCACCACTGCAAGAAATAGCGCTTTTCGATACGGCCCTGCGGCACGTTGTGATACACAACCGCGGACGGTTCATAGCGAAGTCGTTCTCCGGCCAAGAGCAGGCGTGTGCCAAACTCACTGTCCTCGCTCTTCTGAGGCCGAGAGCTGCCGGCGCAAGGGCCCAAGTCGATCCGAAAGCCTTTATACTTTTCCAATACAGCCTTGCGAAACGCCATGTTGTTCCCAAAGGGAGCCTCCTTGAGCTCCCGCGGTTCGGACCCCATATCGAAAATGGCCAGGGGAGCCAACGCGTACCGCACTCTCATTGCAAGCCACCGAGGAGGTACGAAACCTCGCTCCGGTAGAGTGCGCCCTCCCGCTCCTGCCCATTCCTCGCTGTAAAGATCTGCTGTCAGTTCGTGCAACCACTTCGGATCTAAAGTCACATCATCATCTGTAAAGGCGACGATATTGCCGTGCGCTTCTCGGATCGCGCGATTCAATGCGTAGGACTTACCCTGCTGAGGCTCAAATATGTACCGGAACTGTCCCGGGAACCTACGACAAAACTCCTCTGCTATCTCGCGAGTCCCGTCTCGCGAATTGTTATCCACTACGAGAACTTCCCACGCGACGGACTCGGGAAGCGATTGTTCCGACAAACTGCCTAGCGTTTTCGTCAAGCTTTCCGAGCGATTAAAGGTGCACACTACAACGCTCAGGTTCATCGTCTTCACTACCCTTCCCAGTTGCTGGACCGCCCAGCTGGCAGTCGTAGCGGTGAGATAATTCGAACGACGTCATTAAACCTAAGTCTAGAAAACCTGGGTTCAGCCCGCATTGCCCTTCTCTTGAAAACCCGGAAGAAAGTTGGGATCCTTTTGTGAGCTCGTCTTCTTTCGCCGATTTTCGATGACCACCTTCGGATTAAGTGCCGCATCAATCAATTTGGAGATCACCGCCTTAGCCAAGCGAGCGCGACTGAAGCCGACACCAGCTTCCGTCAATTTTGCCTTGTGATACTCCCAAAAGTTTTCTTGCCGATGGCGAAATACGCTGGCTGCCAGGAAGGAATAGTATTCGTCCAGCTTCCGGCTCAAGCAGCCTTCGAATTCTTCTGCGCTGAGACAATCGGGACCGTGCGTGATCAGATCGTGCAGTCGTCCCGCTATGAATGTATTCATCTCAGTTGAAAATGCGAACAGAGAGCTCTCACGGACCCTGGTGAATGTAAGCACTTGATTGACAAAACCAAAGTCCGAAGTCTTCAGTAGGGCTAAACAGGTTTCCGAGTCGGAGTGGAGATTCGATTCGTTGAAGAAAGGATCGCGACTTCGAACGAGGTCAGCTCGAAAAAGTAACGAAGTCGCCGTACCGAAGACATAGAGATCCTCCAAGAAAAGCTTGCGACAGACGTCACGACCAGGAACCAGCCTGCTTGGATACGGGAGACCCGCCCACATAACCTGACGCCCTTGTAAGCCATACGCTCCAACGATTCCAACTGAGGGATATTCCTCAGCAACGCCAACCATCTGATCCAGACACTCGGGAAATATCCAATCGTCAGCAAATACAATCTTGCAGTACTTGCTGAGGGGAGAAATCCTCCGTAAAGCACCATTGAAGTTTGAAACTGCCCGCAGGAACTGCCGATTGTCTTCGACCCGGATCCGTGAATCCCTTGCCGCATACTCCCGAGCGATGCGCCGGGAGTCATCCGTACTGCAGTTGTTCGCGATGATGCATTCCCAATTTTGATACGTCTGTCGAAGAAGACTCTCGATAGCTTCGCCGAGATGCTTCTCCTCGTTGTAAACGGGAGTAACAATGCTAACCAGAGGCTGCTTTTGAATATTCATTCTGCGTTTCTCGTGCAACTCTCTTGTCTTGGTTGATCGTTCACTCGGCTACGTCAACGACAAGGCCTTCTCTTCGACCAATCGACGGCCGCCCAGATCTCGAACTAGGTTCACATAAAACGCCTCTTGTCCCATTACGTACAAAAGCATGACCAGGTACACGGCCACGAAGACCGTGACCCCTATGACGAGCCTGGATAGTGGCGAGAGAGCCTGACCGTAGGACACCTGCAACACAAGCGGAAGAATTCCGGCCACTGCCCCCGAGATCAAGGGCCGCCCCAGGGATTCCATAACGTCCCAGAAGGTGATGGCCGTGCCGCGCACGCACCAGGCGATATGCGGCAAGAGCCATAACGCCATCGAAACGGAGTAACCGAGTGCAACACCTTTGGGCCCGTATGGCAATCCAAGTACACATCCTCCAATGACGAGCGGCGCTATCACCAGCGCGATCTTCAGGCTTCGGTCCACCTTTCCTATGGCGAAAAGGAGCCAGGAAAAGGGGTTTATCATCGCGAAAATCATGATCGTAGGCGCTAACAGGCGAAAGATCGGAACTGCCTCTCGCCATTTTTCTCCGAGCAGCACGTAGATCGCATCCTTCGCAAAAATGGTGCAGACAATGGTAATGGGGATGGTCAACGCCAGGACCAACGAGTACCCCTTCAGAAAATAGGTGCGAAGCCTCGGAGGATCATCCTGGATTCGTGATAGAGCAGAAAACGCAACCTCCCCGACTGCGGAGTTCAAGTTATCCGTTGGGATATTAACGAGCTGGTAAGCTCGGCCATAGATGCCAATGGCATCGGCTCCCCAGAACCTTCCCAAGAGAACCTTTTCCAAGTTATACGCGATGTAAACAACGACTCCATTCAGCGTGATCGTGCCGCCAAATCGCATCATGGAACGAAGCCCGCTTCTTCTCTGCGGTAAACCCGGGATCCACGCTGCGACCATCCATAGGCCAATGGTTGAAGCCAGCGGGTATGTAACGGTCATCGCCACCAACGACCAGTAGCCGTAACCAACCTTCGCCATAACGATGGCAGTAGCAGTGCTGACCACGAGCGCACCAATGTTAATGACCGAAAGAGCTGTGAACCGCATGTCGCGCTGGAGAACTGCCGAGTGCTGCACTCCTGCAGCATTGAACAAAAAGCCGGCGGCCAAAACAACGGTAACCGAGAAAAGACGCGGCTCGTGGTAGAAGGTGACAATCACCGGCGCGAGTGCTATGGCAATAATCGCCAAACCCGCACCGAATGCGATGTTGATCCAGAACAGCGTTGATATCTGTTCTTCGGTGACAGTGGCCCGCTGGACGGTGGCAGTCGAAAGCCCGAAGTCCCGGAAAAGGTTCAAAACTCCGGTGAACGCGGTGACCATTCCCACCAGCCCAAAATCTTTCGGGTTCAGCAGCCGGGCCAAGATCATCAACGATCCGATGCGCAGCAAAAAGTTCGCAGCCTGCGCCAGGATTCTCGCGAATCCCCCTCGAATCGTCTTTTCTTTAAGATCTTTCATAAACTACTTGAGCGGCACCCAGCCTTCGCGGTTGCCTTTTCTCGAGTCAGTGTCTCCGATTACAGCACCAGCTTGCGGCCATAGAAGGCCTCAGCGTGGCCACTGGGAGCATTGCATTCCATTCCTCGCAAACGCATCAGCGCCATGAAAGTGCTTGCCTCGAACCAACGCTTCGACCGCTGTGACTGAAAAGCGTCCATAATGAAACGCACTTTCTTCTGACAGGTTTCTTGCGTGAGCGGAACGTAAACGCTCGGCTGTCCCAAGTCGCCATCATATTTCGGGATTTCGTATTCGAGTATCAGATGGTCGCGGAATGTATTCCAGGTCAACTCCGAGATCAAGCGGTGATCTTGATGAGCGTCTTTCCCGCTATGAGTGAAGATTAAGTTCGGCGAAATCTGCTTCAGCTCCGCTTCAAACACGGCCTTAACGTCGCTGCCCGTATAAGGCAGGAATCCGTCCTGGAACGTCTTTAGCAGCAGCCCCTTCAACCCTGCGCCAGCGAACAACTCAGCTGCGTTCCGCGCCTCGGTTTCTCGGACTCCCAGCGCGCTGAACACAACCCAATGAAACCGGCAGCCGGGGTATTGCTCAGCCAATTGCAAAAGTGCGCCGCCACAGCCAATTTCGATATCGTCAGAATGAGAGCCTAAACAGAGAACATCGAGTGACCGATGGGTCCCTGAGTCCAGTTTCAAATGCATCATATGCTTGCTGAGACCACGCGCGATTGGTTTGGCGATACATGATTCCAAACCTTCCACGGCGCCGAACCCTGGTTCAGCTCTTCGAGGTGTTGCTTGTCCTTGAAAGTATCCATGCACTGCCAAAATCCGGTGTACTTGTACGCCAATAGAGCTTGCTGCTGAATTAAACGGCGGAATGGCTCACGTACCAGTTCTTCGCCGGGCTGGAGATAGTCGAAGATGTCTTTGCGCATCACGAAAAATCCGCCATTGATCCAGGTGTCGCTGCTGGTTAACGGGCAAATGTCGTCGACTATCCCGCTCGCCCCAGCTTTCACCAGATCGAAACTCGCAGTAGGCTGCACTAGTAGAAGCGAAGCAATAGCATTGCTTTGGCGAAACGTCTCCATTACTTTCGGCAAAGGAGCATCACTGAGTCCATCGCCGTAGTTAGCCAAGAATATTTCTTCCCCATCCAGATGAGACTGTACAGCTTTGAGCCGCTGCCCGACGTTGCTGCTGGCGCCTGTCTCTACAAAAGTGATCCTCCAGTCATCAATATCACGACTCAAGAATTGAACCTGTTTCCCCCCTTTGGACCACACAAAATCGTTCGACACCGACTCATCGTAATTCAGGAAGTAATCTTTGATCACATTGCCCTGATGTCCGAGACAAAGGATGAAGTCCGTATGCCCGAAGTGGGCGTAATATTTCATCAAGTGCCACAGAATCGGCCGCGTCCCGATCTTCACCATCGGCTTAGGGACATCGTCGGCATATCCTCGGAGCCGCATGCCAGCTCCACCACAAAAGAGAACGACCTTCATGTATAACTCCCAACTTCCCTGTCTAGTAAAGAGTCACTTTTGGGATCGGCACGACAAAGCGACCGCCCCACTCGCGGATGTAACTTAACTGCTGCATGATTTCGTCTTTCAGGTTCCAAGGGAGGATGACCACATAGTCCGGCTTGGTTTGCGCGATGCGGTCGGGATGATAGATCGGAATATGATTGCCGGGGAGAAATCGGCCCTCTTTATAGGGGCTGCGGTCAACCGTGTATTCGATCAAGTCTTTGCCGATTCCGCTGTAGTGGAGCAGCGTCGCGCTCTTGCCCGGGGCGCCGTATCCCGCGACCTTCTTGCCTTCTCTTGCGGCGCGAAGCAGAAACTTCACCAGCGCAAATTTCGTCTCCTGGACCTGAGCGGCAAATTTTCGATAACCATCAGCCTGGTCTAGCTGGGCGCGAACTTCATCTGCCAGAACTTTCTCAACGTTGGGCTCGATATTATGAGTCCTGCTCTCGGCACGGCAGGCGTAAATGCGCAGCGAACCTCCGTGCGACTTCAACTCCTCCACGTCAAATACGCGAAGCCCGTGCGCTTCCATAATCTTCACCGTCGTGAGCAGAGAGAAATAGGAGAAGTGCTCGTGATAAATGGTGTCGAATTCATTGTGCTCCATGAGCTGCAGAAGATGCGGGAACTCGAGCGTCAGCACTCCCTCCGGCTTCAGCAGAACTTTCAGGCCTTCAACAAAATCGTTGAGGTCGGGAACCTGCGCCAGAACATTGTTGCCGAGAACGAGATCGGCGGAACGGCCTTCCGCGCCCAACTGTTGTGCCAGCTTCGTTCCAAAGAAACGCACGAGTGTTGGCACACCTCGCTGCACGGCAACCTCGGCAACATTCGCGGCAGGCTCAATCCCGAGCACGGGAACGCCTTGACGCACGAAATACTGCAGAAGATAGCCGTCGTTACTGGCCACTTCGACCACGAAACTCTGCTCGCCCAAGCCGAAACGCGTTTTCATCGCCTGGCAGTATTTTTCGCAATGTTTGAGCCACGAGTCGGAGTACGACGAAAAATACGCATAGTCGCTAAAAATCTTCTCCGCGCTTTCGTACTCTTCAAGCTGAACCAACCAGCACTGGTCGCAGACATGGACGTGGAGCGGATAGTAAACCTCGCCGCGATTCAGTTCGGCTGCTGAGGGATAGGTCTCGCACAGCGGCGACATTCCCAAATCCACAACGGTCCGGTGCAGTCCCGCGCCGCAGAAGCGGCAGGTCTTTGTCTTTGCCTCGGTCGCGGTCTGCAAATCAACCTTCGGAAGAATGGTCGTTGTCGTCATGAGTTATCTACGATTCCTCAAACGGCTAATGTGGTCTCGGGCCTTTTGCCGGCCCACTGCAATGCACTGTCTAGCTGTCCCGCCTGTTGCAAGCGGCGGATCTCGCTGATGCGAATGTAGCGCCCTTGCTCGATATCCTTGACCGTGAGCCCGACGGTCCGATATGCGTCGTAGAGCTCCTGAGCGCCTTGGCGGGCAGTCCATTGCGGACGAAACGCCGGGACCAGCCGGTTGATCTTGTCGAAGTTGACGCGATAGCAACGCAGATCCGGGCCACCGCCGGGAGCATACTCCACTCGGCAGCCAGGAACGACTTCCGCGACGATGTCCGCAAGTTCACGGATGCGGAAGTTCTCGTCGTTGCGGCCGACATTGAAAGTCTGGTTGTGAACCAGTTTCCGCGGTGCATCGAGGACGGCAATGACTGCCGCAATGATGTCGCGGATATGGACGATGGGGCGCCAGGGCGTCCCGTCGCTCTTGATGTAAACCCGGCCCGTGGTGAGCGCCGAAGCCACTAGGTCGTTCAAGACGATGTCGAGGCGAAGGCGCGGCGAAGCTCCGTAGGCAGTCGCATTACGCATGTAGGTCGGAGAGAAATCGTCGCTGGCCAGCGGCGCAATGTCGCGCTCAACTAAAACCTTGGACTCACCGTATGGAGTGACGGGATTCAGCGCGGAGGTCTCATCCAGGAAGTCGTCGCCCGCGGCGCCGTACGTGCTGCATGAAGACGAGAAAACAAAGCGCTTTACGCCCGCTGCTTTCGCAAGCTTTGCCAGGTTCACCGATGCGAGGTGGTTGATGTCGTAGGTCAGCTGAGGATTTAGATTTCCTACTGGATCGTTCGACAATGCAGCCAGGTGTACGACCGCATCGAAACCTGCAAGGTCGGACCTCGTAAGGTCACGAAGGTCTTTGCGGATTTCGGGTATGTCAGAACTTGCATCCCCGAAATCGCAGTTAGCGTAAAGGTCAGCATCGAGGCCGACTACGTCGTGACCGGCCGAGCATAGGATGGGGCCGGCAACAGCGCCTATATATCCCTTGTTGCCAGTTAATAGGATTTTCATGCCACTCTCGTTTCAGTGCGAATTTGACCATGCACGATGAAGGGCGTTAGACCGGTCGGCTACCGCCAAACGGTACACAGGGAGGAGTTCTGTGTGGGAGGACTTAATCATACCCGATCTAGGACGCAATGATCAACAACTCTATGTTAATGATTCCATTGCATTTAAGCATCGCTCTACCTATGCCAGCTTTTAGCCCGGACGCAGCCGTTTCCGGCTAAGCTTCTAGATGGGTCGCGAATCGACATGGGCGAATCGCTTCTTAAGCTTGAGGAAAGGTGTCTCCAACACCGCATACGAGATTGAAGCCAGCAGCATAGTGACTGCCAGGGCTGCGACCGGCCGCAAAGCCAGTTGAATGAAGGCTGTGTGCACCGGGATCAACATGCCTGAAAGGACGTTGCCTAAGGCGTGATAGACGTAGAGTCCGTAGGAAATCTTTCCCAGATAAAGCAGCGATCGCGGCATACGCAGTGTAATACCCAGCACGGCCAGCATGATAAGCGTGCAACTGATCGCCACGACTGGAAAGCCGACTAGCGTCGGAATCCATAGCAGGCGCTCGGGTTCGTGGATCTTCCAATAGTTAGCAACCAGCGCCAGCGGTATGATGCCGGCAACCAGCATGCTAAACCGTGTCCCCAGGCTGAAATTGGGTACGCCGCCGCGCAATACAGCCGCCACCAGAATTCCCGCCGCGATGGGATCGAGTCGGGCGAGGGTATTGCACCAAACTGAGTTCATGCCCCCATGAAGAGCAATCATCGCAATGCGCGTAGCGTTGGAAATGATCAGCATGCCAATCGCTGCCGACGCCAGCCTATTGCGAGAAAGATTGCGCACAATCGGCGGCCACATCAGGTAAAACTGCTCTTCGATCGACACCGTCCACAGCGGGCCAATGATCGAATGCAATGGCCAGCCCCAAGCCATGACACTCCAATTCCCTGCCAGCAACAGATACGCTACGGCGTGGCGCCAGGTGAAAACGTGATTCGGATTGAACGCGGGAACCAGCGCTAATCCAATGTAAAAAAAATACAGCGGCCAAATGCGCAAGATGCGTCGAAGGTAAAAGCCTTTGACATCAAGCGAGCCACACGCGTCTTTTTCGCGAAATAGTAGTTCGGTGATGAGATACGCACTGAGAACAAAGAAAAGATCCACACCGAACACACCGCCTTCGATCAGGCTGGTCGCCGACACCGCGATCCATCGCGGAATTCCATGTTGCACATACAATTCCACGGGACGGTTGAAATGAAAAAGGAAGACCGCCAGAAAGGCGAAAAAACGGAGTACGTCCAGTTCCGGCCGGTAGAATGACCGTTTTCGCGCCGTCGTTTGCGCGGGGACAGGTGGCGTCGCGGTCATAGCGGTCGTCATAAAACGTTCGCCTCGAGGGACTCTGTGGTGGGAGAAGAATGACGCAGCAAACGCAGCGCGGAAAGTGTGAGAGGAGTCAAAACCTTCGAGGCAAGGTTAATCTTGAAGCGGCGCCGCCTCGAACCTGTCCGGCGGGGGCAGGCGTCTCGACGGTCTCGGAAACTATCGCCAACAACCCGTTCTGATGGAGGAGTTCCGCAGCGTCGCAGATCGTCGAGAAAGACAACTCGGAACGCTGGGCAATATCCAGAAGCGAGTGCTCGCCGTCGGAAAAATTCAGGACCCAAAGACGCGCGTTAAGTTCCTGACCAATTGCTTCGCCTCCGCTGGACCGATAGAGATCTCGCTTGCCCAGTTGCGGTTCGCAAAACGGATTCAAGTTCCGGTAGCGGCGATTGCCTTCCAGCACGTCAAGAAGCGCAGCACACAATCGAAGTGACGCGCCGAGTTGCGCTGGCCGAATGAAATCGAGATTGTCAGCCGAGGTGTGATACTCCGGGAAGGTCCCCCAAACACTGCGCATGAGACAACCGACCGGAAGATTGAAACCTGGGGAACAATACTGCCGCTCGTCATACCCGTACGGGGAAAACTCGAGAATCTCAGACTCTTCTGCGTGGTGCCGCAGAACGTGTGCCACCGCCTGATCGATTTCCGCGTCTCCTCGGCGACTCTTCTTGTAGTGGAAGCCGCCGGCATCTCCGATGCCCGTTAGAACCAGTCCGTGGCGGATGCGCCCAACGTTCTCTCGATTGCGGGCGAGCCAGCTGATTGCGCCGATCGTTCCGGGAACAAAAAGAAAACGATACGAGTAGCGAAGATCACGTCCGCTGAGCAACTCGGCGAGAGCGGTCGCTACGGTAAGTCCTGAGAGGTTGTCGTTCGCCAGCGAGGGATGGCAGGCATGAGTCGAGATCAGCACTTCGTCGCTCGAACGACCGGGCACATAGCATTCCGCGTAAGTGAGGTGACCGTCGGCGAGTGTGGAATCAATGCACACTTCGTAGTCGCCATCGGGAAGTGCCAGCATCTGGTTGTGCGAAAGGCAAAATCCCCAGTTTTCCTTGTAGTAGGACGTACGGTAAGGAATTAAGTCCGGCTGTTCCGGCAGGGTAAACAGATGCTGTTTGAGTTCGCTGAGCGGCAGTGTAGCGCGCACCGGAATGCTGTAATTCAGGACGTGAAGATTGGAACGCTGAAAATCCACGACGCGTTTGCCCGTCGCGTCCTTGATATAAGCATCACGGATATTCCATTCTTTAGGCACAATCCAGTCGAATACCTCAGTGCCAGTAGGGACTTCCGAGATTTCAAGCGGAATACGCTGGTGAATCCGCTCCAGGGTCTGACGGATGCCGTCGCCTGTAATGCTGCGGCAGATCGGGTAAAGCTCGGCTGCAAAGCGATGCAGTTCCTCGCCGACTGTCACCGGGTTGCGGCAGTCGAATTCTTTCAGCAGGCCCATGCTTACTTTCAACAATTCTGATTCGCGACCGCTCAGGCAAAATCGGGATAGGTTCGGTCACGGTCAGAAATTACTTCTGGCTGGAACGGCCATTCTATCTGCAATCCCGGATCATCCCACCGCACTCCTCGGGATAGCTCCGGATAATAAAACTCAGACATCTGATAGAAAATCTCCGTCCGGTCCTCGAGCGTTAGGAATCCGTGCCCAAAACCCTCCGGGACATAGATCATGCTTCGGTTGGCAGCGCTCAAAACCACGCTTATCCATTCTTTGAAAGTCGTTGACCCGGGTCGCATATCCACCACGACGTCATAGATCGAACCCTGAGTGCATCGTACCAGCTTTGCCTCGGGATGAGGCTCGGCCTGGTAATGCATGCCGCGTAGAGTTCCTTTTTTTTCGTTGAACGAAACATTGCACTGTACAGTGATCGGATTCAGGCCGCGTTGCTCGAATTCGCGCTGGCACCAGGACCGCGCAAAGAAACCGCGTTGGTCACCGTTCGGTTCGAGGCGAATCTCGAAGACCCCGGGCAATTTCGTTTCATGAAAGATCATGCCGACCCGACCGCGCTGGGGCTGTCGCTAATGGCGTTATGTTCGCAGCGTTGCCCGGTGTCTCGCGGGGAGCACAATCGCGAGTTTCGTTAGCCTTCGACTGAATGTGGCCCAGAATTTTTGGTATCTCAACAGCATAATTCTGTGTTGGTTTTCGCTTCAGCTGACTAAACAGACGAAACAGAAGAGTACGGTCGGGAAAAGGTTGGAGGAGTTCCTGGACCAAATCCGGCTCGCCTTGCGGAATATCCGGGAAGCAACCGTTGAGCAAGTCGCGATTTCCAGCCCATGCTTGCGGGAAGTACGCGATCATGTCGTTCTGAGTTACCGGTGCAGTTTCCGGGACGGGCTGATCTGCAAGTTGTGCCCAGAGCGCGCCCGCCATGTCGCGTCCCTTGCCTAGCCGCAGATGACACAGTGGCGTCGTGCGTGGATTCATTTCGATCAGGTAAGCGGCGCCGCTTCCCTCTTCGATCATGAAATCCAGACCGAAGAAGCCCGACAACCCCAGACTGGATGCCATCCGTTCCGCGGCAAACATCATCTCGGCGTTGTCGACGATACGCACCACGCTTGCTGGCCCGGTCAACCCTTCGGAAACGACAACCTCGACCGCAAAGGCCGCCAGTACGCGGCCTTCCCAGCACACGACAGCGCAATTCGCCGGACGACCTTGAATATACGATTGGAGGCTAATTGGATGTTGCGAACCATTCCACCAGGACCGCAACCAGAATGGGTCACGGTTCACAACAATCCGCTTGAGGGCACGCCCCGGCCGAAACAACCGGGCCAATTGCATAAATGATTGCTGCAGTTGATCGGCGGTATGAACGATTTCCACGCCGCCGCCGCCCCATGTCCGATCGGCCTTCAAAACCCAAGGGAACGGCTCCAGCGCCTGCCAGGGCTCGATTTCTTCCGAAGTGTCGACCCGGCTCGTCCTCGGCACGCGAACTCCGTTCTCGCGCGCCAGTGTGAGAAGTTCGAAGCGGGATGAAACGACAGGGTAGCTTGCCGGCGATCCCAGCGAACGCTCGATCAGCGCCGCCGCTTTGCTTCCGCCCAGTTTGCTTCCTCCCAACCCACGGCTTTGGGACTGTGCATACAGTTCGTGAAGATGTTCAACTCCGCGATCACAGGACGGAACAATGACGTCGGGCTCGACGGCCTCAATGGCATCCGCTAACGACTTGAGAGGGTTAAGACCGCTATAGGGAAACGTCTGCCGGACGGCCCGCGTTTTCAAAAGCGCGTGACCATGGGCGGGACAAACCGCCGAAACGTCACAGCCCGCCTCGGACAGAACGATGGCAAGCCGTGCCGCCAGCGACCAGCGGTTCGTATCGGTCAGCAGGACTTTCGGGGTTACGCCTGCTGCGGCTTTTGTCTTGAGGTTATTCATTCGCTTTTTTACGTTAGAGCCATTTCAGAGTACGGGCCGGCGCACGTTATCTGGCCACGGGTTCGGCCGCTTCGCTCTCAGCTTTCGACTGGCCGCTAGACTCAGATTGGCGCCTCGCTGAATCCCT
>OBLU010004235.1_pt1 | contig 12934 bp, 16 predicted proteins | sample 1518681 | NCBI WGS metagenome assembly OBLU01 (sample SAMEA3539304, study PRJEB22396) | soil metagenome | biome: tundra; feature: field; material: soil | place: USA | collected 2010-05 | depth 0.15 m | reverse complement strand
TCAGCGTTCCTCTCCGTGACGGATCCACCAGCCAGTTTGCGTCTTGCATCGAAACTCGCTCCAATCCATCGGCTCAAAACGAAAGTCTGCGACGTTGTCAAATCTTATCAAGGCTACAGAAATCGTTATCTGGAGCCAGGACTGTCGGCCCAAGTCGACGCGCTGCTGCGCGACCTCGTGACGTGGGACCTAGTGGTTCGGGGTGCAGGAGACGATGCACAATCGTGGCGCCTCTCGAGCTGAGCGCTTCTCCTCGCCACGAGGTGGGCGGCGTGTCCTTTCACCATGACGCCGGGGGTCGTCCTGGATGCCAGCCGGACGTCCTCAGTTGTGATCAGATCAAGCAAACGCAACCGAACCAGGAACAGGGAAAGGGACGAATCGTGAGTGACAACGGCAACGGTTTCAGGTTGGAGGGGCGCAAGCTCGTGGTCACAGGCGGAGCCCGAGGCATCGGCTATGCCATTGCCAGGACCGCGGCTAGAGCCGGCGCGGCTGTGGCGCTCATCGATCTCGAGCAAACAAGCGTTGAGGCGGCGGCCGCGAAGCTGCGAAGCGAAGTGAATGGCGCCGAGGTGCTGACCGAGATCTGTGACGTCTCCTCGTACGAGCAGGTGTGCGCCGCCGCGAAGGGTCTCGAGGCACGCTGGGGTTCGACCGACACCCTCGTCAACAACGCTGGGATCGCCTATCACGCCCCCGCCGAGAAGATGAGCGTGGCGGAGTGGGACCGGATGCTGCAGGTGAACCTGTCGGGAGTCTTCTACTGCAGCCAGGTCTTCGGTGTCCCGATGATCGCGGCCGGCTCGGGCGCCATCGTCAACATCGCCTCGATGTCAGGCCTCATCGTCAACCGCCCCCAGCCCCAGGTGGCCTACAACGTGGCCAAGGCGGGGGTGATCATGCTGACGAAGTCTCTCGCTGCCGAGTGGGCGCCGCATGGGGTGCGGGTGAACGCTGTCGCACCCGGCTACACCCGTACCGACCTCATCGAGCACCTGGTCGAGTCCGACATGGCCCGCGACTACTGGATCGGGGGCACCCCTCTCGGGAGGATGGGCTCGACCGACGAGATCGCGAACACGGTGCTGTTTCTCGCCTCGGACGCTGCCAGCTTCGTGACCGGAGAGACCCTGGTGGTCGACGGCGGTTACACGCTCTGGTAGGTCTCGAACGACCGCGAGCTCCTGTCCCGATAGGGCTAGAGGCCGCCCACTCCAACGATCCGCGGCCCCAGCTTCGGGGCGGGAAGCCCAGAGCTTCAGGAGGACTCCACGGAGGTTTCGCACAGCCTGTGCTATCCGTTGTTCGTTCTCGATGAGAGCGAATCTGACGCCATTCTGGGCACCGTAGGGGGGCTCCGCAGCTCGTCGAGTAGGTCGGCGTAGTCGTCAGGCTTGCCGCCCGACTCGGCGAGGGTGACGGCGAGGTTCACGACTGGCTCGCTGGCCGCGTCTCGGCGGCCGGCCGATTCAGCCACTCATGTTGCTCGGGGTACTGCTCGGAGTGCCTCTTGTACAGACGCTCGTGCACTTCTTGCGTTGTGTGATGATGGCACGTTCGAAAGGTCGTGCCCTCCACCTTCAGGTGACCGATGCGCCTGCACCGCTTTTCTGAACAGTTGAACCGTTTGTAGACCCCAGCCGCTGAGACAAACAACCCGAACACCGTCAGGTTTGACAGGTCGCTCACCCATACCGGCTGGTCGGGTCCCAAGAAGAACTCAAAGATGACGTGCACTACGCCTCCCCCACGATCAGAACTTCAAGACCCCACGGAGGTTTCGCACAGCCTGTGCTATCCGTTGTTCGTTCTCGATGAGAGCGAATCTGACGTAGCCCTCACCCCCAGGCCCAAACCCACTTCCTGGCGAAGTCGCCACCTTCGCTTCGGTGACGAGGAACTTCGAGAACCCGAGTGAACCCATCTCCTGGTAAACGGTCCCTTGAATCTTCGCCCACACGAACATCGTGCCCTTGGGCTTGGGCACGTCCCAGCCGACGCGCGCCAGCCCTTCGCAAAGGGCGTCGCGGCGCCCCTGGTAGATATCGTTCACGAACTTCGGATAGTCCGGTGCCTCGTTCATGGCAACGATCGCTGCGATCTGGATCGGCTGGAAGGTTCCATAGTCGAGGTAGCTCTTGAGCTTGGTGAGACCCTGCACGATCTCTGCATTGCCAACGAGGAAAGCCACTCGCCAGCCCGCCATGGAGAACGACTTGGTCAGGGTGTAGAGCTCAACAGCGACTTCGGACGCGCCTGGGACCTGGAGGATCGAGGGGGGTCGGTATCCGTCGAAGGCCGTGTCGGAGTAGGCGAAATCGTGCACCAGGAGCACGCCACGCTCGCGAGCGAACTCGACGAGCCTCGTCATGGCCGCAAGGTCGATGCACGCCGTCGTCGGGTTGTGCGGAAAGGAGAGGATCGCGACCCGGGGCTTGGGCCACGCCGACTCCCACGCCTCGACCAGATTGGCGAAGAAGGTTTCGCCGGCGTCCGCCTCGTCGTGGCCGAGCCCCTCCAGCCTCACCATCCGGACATCGGCGCCGGCAAACAGCGGAGCGTACAGGTGGATCGGGTACGACGGCGACGGAACGAGCGCCGTGTCTCCCGGTCCCACAACGACCCACATGAGGTGAGAGAGCCCTTCCTTGGCTCCAATGGTGGTCACCACCTCGCGGTCGGGGTCCAGCTGCACTCCGAAACGCCGTAGGTACAAATCCGCGATCGCCTGCCTGAGCTTGGGGATCCCGCGGCTCGCGGAGTAGCGGTGGTTACGGGGGTTGTGAACGGCCTCGGCCAGCTTCTCGACGGCGACGTCCGGCGAGGGAATATCAGGGTTCCCGAAGCCGAGGTCGATGACATCGTCACCGGCGCGGCGCGCCTGCAACTTCAGCTGGTCGATCTCCGCGAAAACGTACGGAGGAAGTCCTTGAATCCTGCGCAGCTCCATCGTCCGACGTTAGTCCCTACTCTCTGCGGTCTTGCAACCCTGCCAGACACAGGGTCTCGGTGACGAGATCGATCGAGCCCGGCCAGCCCCAGATCGCCCATGTGGCCCCGGCGGCGCGCAAGCCCATCAGCTGGTCAGCCGCGGGGCGCGCCTCGGCCGGAAACGGGCCCGCCCATGTCGCCGGCCCGCGAGCCACTTCGGCTTCCAACCGGTCCAGGTCCACGTCCCACAGGTTGACTGTCGCTCCGGCGGCGCGTGCGACCTCGAGCGTCGCAGGAGCGGTCGCTCCCACCCAACACTCGATCCCGCGAGCAGTGAGCTCGCCGAGGATGGCGGCCAGCGACGCCCGTCGCTCCGCCACCGCAGGCCACGCGATCCCGTATGCCTCGTTCTCCGAAACGCTCTTCGCGTCCCCGATGCCGAGGGCCGCCACTAGACGATGCCCGCACAGCTCCTGCAGCGAAAAAAACGACTCGGCTATCAGCCGGTCTGGCAGGAAGCCTACGCGTGCCACGAGCGATCCGAGCCGGATGCGCCGAGTCCCTGTCGCGACAGCGGCCAGCACCGGGTACATCGACAGGGCAGGCCGCGACCTCCTGGCGCCGCGCCACAGATGATCGAAGACGAAGACACCGTCGATCCCAGCACCCTCCGCGGCGCGTGCGGTCGCGAGCGCTGCAGCAGCGGTCGGCTCGAACGTCGGGAGGGTGATACCGACCTTCACGCCATTAAGCCTCGCTGAGCCGCAGGCTCGTGAGGTTCACGGCGTCGACTCGACCCGCGCCTTCAAGTCCCGGATCGCAGCGTGGATGATGTTGCCCTCGGCGCGTCGCTTGATGAAGCCCGGCAATGGCACCCGTAGCTCGACGGCAAGCTGGTAGGTGACTTCGGTCCCGCCTTCAGGTGCGGACTTGAAACGGTATATGCCGTCGAGGCGGCTGGTGAGATCACCCTCCCGCTGGACCCAGCGAAGCTCCGTCGGCGCCTGCGAATAGTCGTAGGCAAGGGTGTAACTCGTACTGCGCCCGAAAGCAGCGGCACGAAACGCGACAAGAGAAGGCCGCCCCTGCTGATCGCGCTCGTGGACGTGAACCTCCTTCAGATCGGCGACCCATTCCGGATAACGCTCGATGTCGGCCACGACCTCGAAGCACCGCGTTGGGGAGCCGTCTACGACCATCCGCTCAATGGTCTGATCGGCCACACGTCCTCCTCTCTGCCCTAGTGGACTCCAGCCTCGCATCTCCTCGGGCCTTCAGCCAGCATTGGCCGACCGCTCACGCTGGTCCAGCCCTCACCAACAATCAGAACACGAACTGACGCGGTCAGCTACCCATCTCTACCAGGGTCTGGTGCAACATCCTGGCCAGCTTGTCGTAGTCGAATTCAGCAACGGCCCTGCGCCGCGCCTCCGCGCCCAGGCGCTCTCGAAGCTCCGAATCGTCCAGCAACCTCGCCAGCGCGGCGGCAACCGCGGTCGCGTCGCCCGGCCGGTCGACCACGAGACCCGTCTTGCCGTCGACGACGGCCTCGTCCGAGCCACCGCTTCGCCCCGCTAGCTGGGCGACGCCAGCGGCGGCAGCTTCGAGAAAGACGATCCCGAATCCCTCTTGCTCGAGACCGAACCAGCGGTCACGACAGCACATCGCCCAGACGTCCGCTGCGGCGTCGAGCATCGGCAGATCGTCGTCGGCGACCCGACCGAGAAAGCGAACCGGCGCGCTACAACGCCTCGCCGCCAGCTCCAGACGTCTGCGGTCCCGGCCCGAGCCGCCGATCGCGAGTGTCAGGTCCGGTCGCTCCGCGCTCAGCTGCCCGACAGCCTCGATCAGCACGTCCATGCCCTTGCGTGGAACAAGCCGGCTCACGCTCACGACGAGCCTGCCCTCGGTGGGCAGACCGAGCCGTCGCCTCACCGACATCCGCTCGTCGAATCCGAGCGGATGGAAACGCTCGTGGTCGACGCCGGGAGGCACGATGACGAACCGCGGCTTGCGCGCCCCGGCAGCGCGCGCCGCCTCCGCGGCCGGATAACCGCCCGCAGCAATTGCGAGCGATGCCCCGGACAGCACGGACCGCAGGAGCTGGCGCGAGACCGGTAACCGGCCCGGAACGGCCACCTCGGCGCCATGGAGCACCACACCGTACGGCACCTGCAGCCGGTTGCCGAGCAGGCCGAGTGGGAGGGCCGGATCCAGTAGCACGATCCCGCCGCCTGTGGCTTGCGACAGCTGCCGCACGGTCCGCGCGAGCCCGGGCGTCGGTAGCAATACTGGCGACCTCGAGCGCTCGATCCGAAAACCCTGCCGCCGGTCGAACTCAGAGGCACCGCTGTGCGCGCTCGTGAGAACCGTGAGCTCCTTAGCGGGCAGCCGGCGGAACAGCTCGTACAGATACGACTGGATGCCACCGACCTTGGGAGGGAAGTCGTTGGTGACGAGCATGTAACCCATCAGCTGAGCGCCTCAGACGCTGTGGACCGGGGACTACGCGGATCACCCGACGCGCCGACGGAAGCGCAGCTCGGGAACGAGGCCCGCTCGCTGGAGCATGCGGACGGCACGAGCCTCAGCGACATCGACCACGATCCCGCTGGCGGCCGGAGGACCCAGCACGAAGGTGACGACGCAGTCATCGCACGCCGAGGTCCCATGCAGCACACAGTCATCGCAGCTTATGGACACGCTCTCGGTCGGCATCGCTCCTCCTCCTGATCCTGGTCACGGCCAGGGCCGTCCGTCCGCCCCGGGAGGCAGCCGGCCGGTCAAGGACCACAGGAGAGATGATGCCGGAAGGATGTAACAGGCTCGTCAGGCTACCGGGCGATCGCGGCGCCGATTCCCGCTACGTTCGCCATATGGTCTCCGACCGGCTTCGTGCGATCTGGGAGCTCCACATGCCCGAAACCCGCGAGCTCGCGGGGCTGCACGAGTTCGACGGCCAGGTCCAAGACCTCTCGCCAGCTGGAGTAGAGGCTCTCCTCGCATCGCTCGGACGCGGCGCTCTCGAGCCAGATGCGCATGACGAGGCGCACCTGTCCGCTGCGGAGGCGGGAGCGCGTGCCGCGTTCTCCGTGGTCGAGATCCACAGATGGAACCCCTTGGTCCACCTGCTGAATCTTGACCTCGCTTGCTACGACCGCGAGTACGCGTCCGCAGACGAGCGTGCGGCCGCAAAGGCAGCTCACCTGCACGGGTGGCCAGACGCCATCGCCGGTGCCATCGAGTCACTCGACTCGATACCTGCGCCGGTGGCAGCCGCTCTGCTGCCTGCGGTGCGCGGCCTCGGCGAAGGCCTCGAGTTTGTGGCTGCCGATCTTGCGACACGCGACCGCGGCCGGGCCTGTCTCGAAAAGCTGATCGCTCATCTGGAGAACGCGGCAGCGAGCGGTTCGCCCGATGCGAGCCTCGGCCCGCAGAAGCTAGCCCGGCTGCTCGGCGATCCCGAGGCGATGACCGTGGATCTCGGCCGGCTCGAGGAGGTCGCGGACGCAGAAAGGGCCCGGCTCATCGACCGCCTCGTTCACGACTGCGATCGCCTGAGACCAGGTCTTTCTCCTGCGGAGGTCGTCCGGGAGCTCCTGTGTGACCATCCCGACGACGAGGGCATATACGCCGCCGCCCGCCTCCTGGTCGAAGAGCTGAGAACCTTCACCACCGAGCGCGGCCTTCTCCCCGAGCTCGGAGGCACCTGTCGTGTCGGCCCGGCCCCACCATCGAGGCGGCACGCGGTCGCGATGATGTCGTGGACCGGCGCGTATGAGCCCGAAGCGCCCGCGTGCTTCCATGTGAACCCACCCGACCCTTCCTGGGACCACGAGACCAAGGAGCGGTGGCGGTCGCTCTTCAGTGCTACGACGCTGCCCGCCATCACCGCACACGAGGTGACGCCGGGGCACTTCGCCCACGGACGGATGATCCGGCTCGCCGCCCGCGGGGACGTCCGCCGGTCGCTGTCCTCCCTTGGCTTCGTCGAGGGCTGGGCTCACTACGCGGAGGAATTGTTGGTGGAGGAGGGCTTCCGCCACGACGATCCGCGCTTTGCGATCGGAGTCTGGGTCGCGGCTCTCGTGCGTGTGACGCGTCTTGCTTCGGCACTCGGGATCCACCGCGGGACCATGACAGTGCATGACGCGGCGACGCGGTTCCGCGAGGATGCTTTCCTGGAGGCGCCTGCGGCTCAGTCCGAAGCCAGCCGAGCCACGTTCGACCCGACATACGGCCGCTACACGTGGGGCAAGCTCGAGATCCTGGCGCTTCGCGACGAGGCGATCGCGCGCTGGGGCCCGCGCTTCAGTCTCAGACGGTTCCACGAGGCAATGCTCGAGCTCGGCGCACCACCGCTCGGGACCCTCGGCGACGCGCTCGAACCGGTATAGGTCAGGCTGCCTGTCAGACAGGGCCGGCCCTCGCTTGCCACGCCGCGCCAACTACCAGTGCCGACTGTCCTGCCTGCCTACCAGGCCGCCGATGTTCAGGACCTCCACCAGGCGAACGACGCGCTTCACGCTGTCGAGACGGTAGATGACGAGCGCTGTCTCGACCCTAGTCGCCAGACGCCGAGCCAGGAAGCCGTGAAGCTCTACGCCTGACCCGATCGGGTCGATGAGCAGCTGGCCGAAAATGAAACGCCGGGCTTCATCCGCGACATGGAACTGGAGCTCATCCAGCGCCTTGCGCGCCGGTTCGCTCCCGACAAGGCCCCACCGGGTATCGGCACTCGATCGCGCCGCCGCGAGCGACGCTCCTCCGGTCACGGCGCGCACCACGAAGCGGGCATCTGGGTCGAGCGCCGCCAACTCCTCGCCCATGTAGAGGTTCCCACTCTGAAGCGCGGCCTCTGCCTCGAGGATGCGGCGCACTGTCTTCGGCTCGGACAAGAGATCGATCGTGTACTCGAGCCCTTCCAACTCACGAGCTGAGATGATGACGGCGGCTGGCGCGCCGTCTCGCTCGACGAGGACCCGCTCCCGTGTGGCAAGCACGTGGTCGACTACCTCATCCACGTTGTCGTCCTTGCCCGCGACCGCTGCCATTGGCCAAGCGTATCTCTCCTTCTGCGTAGCCTGGGTAAGTGAAGATTGATGCGCTCGCGACTCCCGCACTCGTGATCGACGCCGGCCGCCTCGGCCTCCCGTTTCGCCAGGCGCTCTTCGTGGACGCCACCGTGATCTCCAGCCGCGCACACTGGTCAGTGGCAGATGCCGGCCTCAAGGCGTTCGGCACGGATCACGGCAATCCGGAAGCGGAGGGAGCCAAGGTCTGGTTCTGTTCGGACGAGCACGTGACCTTCGACCCGCCGCGGAGCGTCGGCGACAGGCTCCGCCTCGTGCCCGCTCACGTGGATCCGACGATGGCCTATCACGAGCAGGTTCACCTTGTTTCCGGCGACGATGTCCTCGAGACGTGGCCCGTCGACTTACGAGGTTGGTAGCCGCGACGAGGAAGTCGGCGCGGCTGGGGTGCTTTGCTTGAGGAACGCCGCGAAGGAGCGGAGCGCGCGACCCCGGTGTGAAAGCTCGTGTTTCTCGGTTGGGCTCATCTCCGCAAACGTGCGCCCGCCTCCGCCCTCCGGCGCGAACACCGAGTCGTAACCAAAGCCCCCTACACCGCGCGGGGCCGGCACGATCTCCCCTTCGACGACACCCTCGCCGATGATCTCGGTGCCGTCGGGAAAGCGACAGACCACGACGGTACAAAAGCGCGCCCGCCGGTCGATCTCGCCCTCGAGAACGGCGAGCAACTTGGCGACGTTGTCGGCGTAGGTGGCGTCCGCCCCGGCAAAGCGGGCCGACCACGTGCCGGGAGCCCCGCCGAGCGCCGTCACCTCGAGACCGGTGTCATCGGCGACGGCGGCCTCCCCGGTTGCTGCGACGAGTGCGACGGCCTTGAGACGGGCGTTGTCCTCGAGGCTCTCCCCCGTCTCTTCGACCGCGCCGACGCCCTGCGGACGAGCAACGAGCTCGACCAGATCATCGAGCTCCTCTTCCAGAATGGCCCCTAATTCCGCGGCCTTGTCGGGATTCGCTGTAGCAAGCACCAACCGCATGCCGACTCCATCCTTCCTAGCTTCGCTCTGCTGCGGCGTCAGGCCGTGGCGGCGGGGGTGCGGTCCGGTGGGGGCGTTGCCAGCACTTCGGCCTGAGCTTCGAGGATCTGGTTGATGCCGAGCTCGGCGAGGGCGAGCATCTCGTCAAGCTCGGTGCGGGCGAACGGCAGCCCCTCGGCCGTTCCCTGCACCTCGACGAAGCGTCCCGAGGACGTCATCACGACGTTCATGTCGACCTCGGCAGCGGAGTCTTCGGCGTAATCGAGGTCGAGCATGCATACCGCGTCGACGATGCCGACCGAGACGCCCGCGCACGCCTCACGCACAGGATGTCCAGCGATCGCTCCCGAGAAGCAAAGACGTGAGCAGGCGTCGTGAAGCGCAACGTAGGCGCCCGATATCGCGGCCGTTCGCGTCCCCCCGTCTGCCTGCAGCACGTCGCAGTCGATCAGGATCTGGCGCTCGCCGAGCGCCCCGAGATCAATGATGCTGCGCAATGCCCTGCCGATCAGCCGCTGAATCTCCTGGGTCCGGCCGGACTGGCGCCCTCTCGTCGCCTCCCTGCTCACCCGCTCGGGCGATGAGCCAGGGAGCAGGGAGTACTCCGCTGTCACCCAGCCCCGGTGGGTCCCGCGCATCCATCTCGGGACGTCCTCGTCGAGCGAGGCCGTGCACAGGACCTTTGTGCGGCCCGAAACCGCAAGCACCGAGCCGGCCGCGAACTCGGTGAAGTCCCGGACGAAGAAGCCCGGGCGGAGCTCGTCGAGGGCCCGACCGTCGTGGCGTGCGAGCTCTAGGGCATCACGTTGCGGGTCGGTCATCCCGGCAGGGTACCCGGCCAGGGGCCGCGCGGCCAGGATCAGGAAAAGTCCGAGTGCCCGCGTACCAGAGGCACGACAGTTGCCTGTTGCAGTCAGGTCCCGACGGCCTCGATCGCCTCCTCGGTTATCAGGCCGTCGACGATCCGGTAGGAACGAACCGAGGCCACTTCGTGGCGCACTGAAACGACCACGTAGTGCCAGGAAGGGTCAGGCGCCTGAGCAACGTCAGTTGGCGACGGGTACGGATCGGTGTGGGTATGCGAGTGGAAGACGCCGATCACGGCCCGACCATCGGCCTCGGCCGCCCGGTCGATTCGAAGATGCTCGCCCGGGTCGACTTCGTAGACCCGGGCCGAAGCCGCCAGGTTCACCGTGGGGTGCACGGCAGTGACTGTGCCCGTAGCCGGGTCCCCGGAGAGGAGCCCGCAGCCTTCCTCCGGATAAGCACGCAAGCAGTGCGCAATCATCTCGTCGAGGTGAGAGCGCGCTAGCTGCAGGCCCGCCGTGCCCGGCGCCAGCTGTGCTGGCGCTGCTGGCGCCGACGGGGCCGGTTTGGAATCGCTCATCAGGGCCGCACGGTAGCGTTTCCGGCGATGGCCACGAGAAAGCCCACCTGGACTCAGCGCATCCCGGGCAAGTCCACGGCATTGGGTGACCAGCACGAGCCGGTGATCCGCAGCGTGGCACGCAACCGGCGCGCTCGGCACGACTACGACATCCTCGAGGTGTATGAGTGCGGGATCGCTCTCAAAGGTGCAGAGGTCAAGTCGCTTCGATTGGGACAAGCGTCGCTGCAGGACGCGTACGCCAGGATCGACGACGGCGAGCTGTGGCTCCTCGGGGCACACCTCGCGCCGTACGAGTACGCGTCCGGGTACGGTCGTTTCGAACCGGTCAGGGCCCGCAAACTGTTGCTGCACCGCCAACAGATCGACGAGCTCTCCGGTCGCGTCGCCCAAAAGGCGCTCACGCTCGTGCCACTCAGCATTTACTTCAAGGACGGCCTCGCCAAGGTCGAGCTCGCGCTCGCGCGTGGGCGCCGGCTCTACGACAAGCGACACGCCATCGCCGAACGGGACGCGAACCGAGAGGCCCAGCGCGTGATCCGGGAGCACGAGCGCCGGCGCTGAGGCGACGGCCGAAGCGGTATCCTCCTACCAGGAACAAATATCACCAAGGGGGTGACAGGCTTCGACTTCGGTCGTCGAGTTGGGAGAAGCGAGCCGTGGTCTCCGGAACCACGTTAAAGAGCCGGAAAACAACACAAACGCCGAGCCTCAGCTCGCGCTTGCTGCCTAACTAGCAGCAACGTCTGCCCGGTCCTAGTCCTGCGGACCGGTCCCAGGCGTCATCTTGCAGGGCTTACCTGAACGGCGCCGCCGGCGAGCAGTCAGGGACATCTCAGTCGGCTGGGGTCCCGCACCGGCGCCGGTGGCGTGGCGGGACCCGAGACACCTCCGCCGGATGCGCTCGGAGAAGTCCCATCAAGATACCGGGGGACGCGGGTTCGACTCCCGCCACCTCCACCCGATTTTCGCGACAAAAGTGCTGGTAGGAGCCCTCCTTTGGAGGGCTCCTGTCGCGCCAGGACACGCTCAGGACACACCAGGACACCGAAGCATCGGCGCTTGCGGGCAGACAGCGGTCCAGGATGGTCACGAAGCGTGAGCAACGGTCGGCACATCACGAACCGTTCAACCGAGCGCCTCCGCCACGGAAACTGTGAGGCGCCGTGCGGCCGAAGCCGTTTGGGCTCGGTCAGGATCGCCAAGCCACGGGTACCGGAGATGGGTGCACCGGACTGCGCCGCCCGAACCGTCGAGCGGCGCGGGTGGATCGCTTGCTTTGAGTGTCGTTCGATACGCCGATCTGCACTCCGACCGACCGGTTTCGAAGCTGTTAAAGCCCTTCCTCCGCGCCGATCGGTACGGGAGTAGATCAACAAATCTACTGAACGGTAGACTCCATCTTATGAGCACGACGATCAGAGTCAGCGAGCACACAAGGGACCGGTTCGCGAAGCTTGCGGATACGACGGGTCGGCCCATGACCCAACTCCTCGACGAGGCCGTCGACGCTCTCGAGCGCCAAGTCTTCTTCGGCCAGTTCTCATCTCGTTATGACGAGCTCCGCACTGACCCAGTCGCATGGGCTGAAGTCGAGCGCGAGCGAGCGCTCGAGAGCGGCGTATTGCACGACACCTCCGCTTGACGTGCGTCGAGGAGAGGTCTGGCTCGTCGACTTCGGTGACCCAGTCGGGAGGGAGCAGGCCGGTCTGCGCCCAGCTGTTGTCGTATCCGCGGACCCACTGAACGAGAGTCGTGCCGGCGTGGTCATCGTCGTGCCGGTCACGACAAGTCGACGTGCGCTCCCGTCGCATGTCGAGATCGAGACGGGGGCGTCGGGGCTCGACGCGGTGAGTTATGCGAAGTGCGAGGACGTGAAATCTGTCTCAGAAGACCGATTCGTCGCGCGCCTGGGAATTGTCGACACCGAGACCGGGTTTCAAATCCGACGCATTCTGAAGTTCCTGCTCGACCTCTGACGATCTTTAGATCCGGCGAAGAGGAACTCCAGAGCCGCCGTTCGGGATGTCCGCTAGCTTCATCCAAGCCGCGGACCTGGGCACCCAGATGAACCGTTATGTCGCCCGAGAGAGTCAACAGAGCAATGCTCGCCCGCTAACAACTAGCCCGCTGGCTAGGATCGGCCTGTGTTCGGGCACATGGTCGAGCGACGGTGCAATGCGTGCGCTACCGCATGGCTGCTCACGAGTCAGCAGGCTAGGTTCTCCCGCCGTCCTTCGCGCCGCGCAAAGGTCCCAGGGGCCATGGGGACACCGGCTAATGAGGAAAGTGTGCTTGGCCTTCAGGCGTCGGGATCACAGATGACATTCGACACCGATGAGTTGCTCGCTCGGTGAGCACCTCATCGGTGCTGGGGCGCCGTTGGCCAAGCCCCGGGTCTCAGCTCGACCTGGAGATGTGACATGACCGCCGCCAGCAACAACTGATACAAGACGGCTCAAGGTCTTGATGAAACGTGCCGATCAAATACCTCATGATTGACTCTCCTAACACCAGTACCAACAATGAAGGGCGGAGATGGTCGC
>OBLU010004233.1_pt1 | contig 12936 bp, 11 predicted proteins | sample 1518681 | NCBI WGS metagenome assembly OBLU01 (sample SAMEA3539304, study PRJEB22396) | soil metagenome | biome: tundra; feature: field; material: soil | place: USA | collected 2010-05 | depth 0.15 m | reverse complement strand
ACTCGTGCTGCAGGCACACCATGTCGATATTGTTGAAGTTCAGGAATTCAGCCGCTTCTTGATACGAGGTCACGTCGTCCTGGGCGAGCGACCATCTCACCCGCGCGGGATAGTCATATCCTTGTTCCGTGTCGTTCACGGGCAGCGCCAACAATCGGGCGGTTCCGTACTCCGCGGATATGGCCGCGCACAGGTCGGTGGTGAACGTAGCAATGCCACATTGTCGCGGAAGATAATTCCCAATCACCGCGATTCGACTGGGCAGCGATGGCTTCGACTGCCATCGTGGACGAGCCGCTGGCACCTCGTCTCGTACCAAGGGGCGCGGGGGGACGACTTCCAGGATCCCCTTGGCCAACACTGTGCTTCGTAGCGCCATTCGTCCCTCATGTGGTGAAAATGGTGAAAACATGTGCTGAAAGAGGCTACTTTTCAGATGCGCCCCAAGCCAGCACCGGCGTCTGGTTTGGGAACAGGATGGCTGGTCTAGTCACTTTCGGTTCCAGCTTGGTGTTTTCGCCACCGTTACAATTTGCCTCTTTCCAATATTCAACGAAAGTGGACTTGCGGACTGGTCAAAATTGACCAGCAATGCCTCGGGTGGCAACTGGGACCCCCGCGGGATCCTCCGAAGCACTCGCAAGACGGCGGGGCTAACACCCTTAATTCAGAGGCGCAGCCGACGGGTCGGTCAGAGCGATCAATTTTCCAACCGGATAGTCTTCCGGTGTGAGAGGAGTCTCAGGCTCAGGGTTGATAATCGTCAGCACATCGCCGCTGAGATTCCCCCGGATCACAAGACGGTCACCTTCGATGGCAATAACTCGGTATCGCTCGTCGAAGATTGACATCCTCTCTTCCATGATTGACATCCTCTCTTCCATGCAGTGGTTGGATGCGCAATATCATGTCGGCGACTCTTGCCTGGCCGCGGACACTGGTGGAAACGTGTTCGACAAACCACCAAGCAAGAATGTTGGGTTGATGTGAGTGTCTCTGGTCACAATTGACCATCTTGTTAACGGGCAACCGTGCATTATGTAGTTATGAAAGCCGAGAAGGAACCAGCCCTGTTTGTTCGTTGCACCACCTGTGGCGCCAAGCCGGGAGAGAAGTGCGAGCTTAACACTGGATTGCCCCGCACCGAGCCGCACCCAGCCCGGCGCTTGGCCTCTGAGAAAGAGTAACGGGTCTGCAAGCCGGGTTAGCCTGGCTCGACAAGCTCCTCCGGTGAAGCAGACCTAATGACTCAAGTCTGCCCAACTCACGACCACTTTCATAATTTCCAATCTCCGGGCCGGAGAACGCGCTCAACTTCTGGCCCATGCTGCATCTCGCTGGGATGATCGCCGGACCTCGGTGCCATCCAGGTAGCAGCTTTGTTGGACATGGCGCGAGTGTGCCGAAATGATGGCATAGGGCAGGCCCAGAAAACGCTTCGCAACGATTCCGGTCACTTCGAGGCCATTGAAGTGTTGCTGACTTACTTTGCCTAGAATCCTATGCAATGCGTGCTGGATCTTCTTCGCCCCAAGCGTGCCAAAGAACATCACCTTCACTTCCGACGCGATAAAGAAGAAATTCCATCCCGCGGCACGAATCTTGCGATCAAGAGCGGAGCCATCGAGCGCCTTGACCACGCTCCAGTGCCCCGAGTAGGGCTCACTCTCCAAGCCAAGGGACTGCGGCCATTCCGACATCAGGATCGTGCCCACTTGAACTTCTTGTGGCATGGAATACTCCTCCCGCGAGCCCACCTAATCATGGCAAGCTCTTGACTCCGAACGAGATGCAAGCCGCCTGGTTTGGCGAACCGCCCCCTCGCTGCCTCGATGCTCGTCTATTTTCTTTCGGAATACTGTGCAGAACGGCTCACTTGTAAGGACCCTAGCCAGAAGGATCTTGGCGGTGCAGTGTCACAAATTTATGAGGCAAACCACCGTTTAGGATTTAAAATTGTTGTTGATGGGTACCCTTGCACCAGCGAATAAGAAGGGCCGCGAGTTCAATCCCGACACCTTCCTCGCAACCATTGGCGAGGGCAGGAAGAACCTGACCTTCGCCAAGAAGCAGGGAATCTTCGCGCAGGGAGATGCGGCGGACGCGGTCTTCTATATCCAAAAGGGCAAAGTGATGCTCACCGTCGTCTCCAAGACCGGCCGAGAAGCGACGATCGGCATGTTAACGGACGGAAACTTCTTTGGCGAAGGTGCGCTGGCAGGCCAGGCCCTGCGCATGGGATCTGCGGCGGCCATGACGGATTGTGAAATTCTGCGGATCGACAAAAAAGCGATGATGAAGGCACTGCACCGCGAACACACGTTTTCCGATCTGTTCGTGGCGTATTTGCTGGCGCGCAATGTCCGCTATGAAGAAGATCTGGTCGACCAGTTGTTCAACTCCAGCGAAAAGCGGCTGGCTCGAGTCCTTCTTCTGCTCGCTCATTTTGGCAAGGAAGGTGTGCCCGAGACTGTGGTCCCCAAAATCAGCCAGGAGACTTTGGCCGAGATGGTTGGGACCACTCGTTCGCGGGTGAGCTTTTTCATGAACCGGTTCAGGAAACTGGGTTTTGTGGATTACTCCGGCGGCCCGGAAGGCGGGTTGCAGGTCCACAGCTCGCTGCTTAGTGTAGTTCTGCACGACTAGTGCCGCGACCGCGTAATTGTTACTGCTGTCGATCCAGGCTTGCTGTGGAGAGTCGGGCGTCCCCGCCCGGCTGGACGGGCGAGACGCCCGTCCCTCCACCGTATTATTCATCATGCGGTCACGGTACTAGCTGATCTCCGCAGCGCAATTTCCCAAGACGGTATCGCCAAGAAACATAGGTTGAGCAATTTGGAACAGCTTCCCGACGCTGAATGTTGAAAACTGAAGGGTACTGCAACCTATACTTTCCAAAGTCTTGTTCGTGACGCCAGAGGAAGACTTTCGTGGCGCCGAAGATAGCGAGGACTTGATATGAAAATGTTGCTGTTTGCAGGCCTGCTCTTAGTTGTGCTCGGCATCGCATCCCTGGTCGTGCCCATCCCCCGCACCGAGACGGAGGGCATCAAGGTCGGAAATACGAACCTCGGCGTTCAGACCAGTCACAGTGAGCGGGTTTCGCCAATGATCAGTATTGTGCTGATCGCGGGCGGGATCGCGCTGAGCATTGCCGGTGCGCGTGCGCGAAACTGACGCGCCCTTCGTAAGTCGCTAATGTATTTCTGCGGTGCCAAGGCTCGCGTCGATCGCTTTCGTTGAGTCCCATGGCGTAGGTGGAAAGTAGCGGGTCAGTCCCGGCTCGGATGGCTGGCTTTGCCGATGCCCGCACGACAGGCAGATCGCTCCCACTTCCCGGGAGGTCGGTCTCTTTCGATATTTCATTCTCGCGCACTGCGGTCGGGCCCGCTATGACCGGGCCCGCACACTTGTCACACGCATACTTGTCACAAGCATAAGCGGAGAGGTGCAGATACTGCTTTTTCGTTGGGATCCTCGAAAGCTCAAGCGACGGCCTTACACCGCACTTCGACCGCTCACCAGGTTAATGACCAGCACCACTAACGCAACCACCAGCAGCAAGTGAATCAGACCGCCGGCTATGTGGAGGCTGAACCCAAGAAGCCACAGAATCAGAAGCACAACGAAAATTGTCCAAAGCATATTGTTCTCCTTCGCGCATTTGAGCGTCCTGAAAATAAGCGTCCCCGGAAACTCATCTATCTTGTCGTGGCCGGAGCGAGCGACTTCCCACACTCCACGCAAGACGTCTTGGACCGCGACGTGATTAGCCCGCAAAACGGGCACATCCTTTGCGAGGCGAAACCGCGGGCCGGTGGCGTAATTGATGCAAACAGCTTGGAGACGGATGCATTAATGGAGGCAAGCCGCCTACGAAAACGATCGCGCAACCGACGAAAAGTGCTTTCCATCAGCGATCCACCTTCGTTCTTTCTCCCCATAAACGGATGATTCGTTATGAGGCAAGTAGCCGAAGTGCACTTGAGGAGGGTCTCCCTTTCCGCATCTCCGGCAAGCTGACGATGACACGTCAGGGCTCGTTATTCTGTACAAGATTGCTCACACTTGGGAGAGGCGACAACGCATGAGCACTAGAGGGGGTCGCAGGTGTCAGGTGTCAGGTCTCGGGTCTCAGGGAGAGTATTCAGGTTTCCTGAGAGCTTTACGGCAAGGACATGAGCTTCCGCAACATTCTTTCGGGCAAGGCGTCAACTCCCGCAAGCGCCGACGCGTTTGTGAAGGCAGTGTCCGACGCGGGCCACCAGGCCCACATCGCGGACGCAAAAGAAGACAAGCAGTAGTTGCATCAGGAAGCTGTCAGCGAGCCGGATTTGGGGATGACCGGAACTGCGTACCAGTTCCGGTCAGCGCTACAGAACTCCGGATGACGGGAACCGTGAATAACCAACTGCCTCTCAATCACCCTGTCGGCATCCAAAATCTCTGCTAACGCAATCCGGGCGAAGTCTTTTGGAAGTAGAATAACCAGGGATTGTCAATCTCGGATGTATCTTCCAGTCGACTCCACAAGAATCGAATGTCTACCCGATACGCCTGGGCGCGCCAGAGGAATTCCATGCCTTGCGGGAGGAACTTCCGCGCCTCGGATTTGTGCACTGCTTGCCTCTAGCGCGTTGGCGGACCAGCATACCGTTTTCACATTATTGACCTATAAGTGTGCCTCTCTATAATCACGGCACTTCGGTCCGGTGCGAAATTTCTTTGCACAGCCTTACACGTTCGGTGGGGAGTGTGTTCTGGCATCGGGGTTTCTGTCTTAGTGCGCATGTTCCCAGGAGGTCTGTCAAGCAGATACCTTGAGCACAAAACGTAAATTTGTTAAGAAAGTATTGGTCGGAGCGTTCGGCGTGATCGCTCTGGCGTGGGTGCTTGCCTGCGGCGCGCTGTACGAGGTCATGCGGCAACCGCCGGAAACATTTGCGCGGTTCATGGCGAGAATACCGGGTCCGGTCGCGTTTTTCGTCCTTCCGTTTGAAACCTTGTGGACGCACGCTCGTGCCGGCGACCTGCAGGTTGGCGACCCTGCACCGGACTTTTCGCTAATGAAGCTCGACAAGAGCGCCTCGGTGCAGCTATCCACCTTGACGTCGCAAGGGCGCCCCGTAGTGCTGATCTTTGGCAGCTACACTTGACCGCCGTTCCGGCGGGAGGTTCCCGCTCTCAACAAGCTCTACGAGCAATACGGGAACAAGGTCGCTTTCCTGGTTGTGTACATCACGGAAGCACACCCGAGCGACGTTTGGCAGATGCAGAGCAATATCAAAGACAAAGTTGTTTTTGCCAGCCCGAAAGACGAAGAGGAACGCGCGCTGGTGGCCGGAGCGTGTGTCCGAAAACTAGGCATCCAGATTCCCGCGGTGATCGATGAATTCGGCAACTCGACCGAACAAGCCTTCACCGGCTGGCCCGATCGTCTTTACCTGATCGACGCAACGGGTCATGTCGCCTACAAGGCCAAACCGGGTCCATTCGGTTTTAAGTCGGAAGAATTGCGCGCGGCGCTGGGGAGGTTGGTAAATTAAGCTGTCCGCATTGTATTCTCGGGGCGTGCTAAATTCACCCGCGCCCCATCGGTCTCCAACTCCCGGATTATTTTTGGGGCTAATCATCACGCTGGCGGCCGTGGTTGCTTACTCGGGATACATCACGCGGCAGATCTCCGGCTTGCGCGAACTGCAGAACAATCTGGTGGACCGCAACCGGAAAGACTCTCTGCAGTTGCTTCGCATCCAGAACGATTTGAACTCTCTGGCCCTGGCGATGCGCGACATGCTGGACAACGATGAGCCCTATCCGCTGACGGCGTGGTCCGCGCAGTTCCAGCGCGTTCGCACAGATCTGGACGACGCGCTGCGTCGCGAGCAGCAGGTTGCCCCAGTGAATCGGACTCCTGAACAAGAGCAATACCTGGAGAACTCAGTCACGCAGTTTTGGGACGCCGCGGATCGGACCTTTGCCTTGGCGCACGGCCCCAACCAGGCGGAAGCCAGGACGCAGATTCGAATCTCGCTGCGAGCCCGGCAGGAAGCACTGAGCACGGCCGTATCCCGGCTGCTGGTGCAGAACAATGAGAGCGAAGAGCAAGCTGCGTTACGCATTGGGCAGATTTATGACCGGGTTCAACGGCAAGTGTATCTGTTCCTGACGGCGACTTTGATTGCCATTCTCTTTACCAGCCTTTACCTGATCCGCTCGAATCGGCGATTGTTCGCACAACTGGCGGCGCTTTCCGCGCAGCGCAGCGAACTTGCCCAGAAGCTCATTGCAACCCAGGAATCCACCTTGCGTCACATCTCACGCGAATTGCACGACGAGTTCGGACAGATTCTGACGGCTGTTGGGATGATGCTGACGCGCGCGGGAAATCAGGCTCCGGAGAGATCGGAGCTGCGCGCTGAACTACGTGAAGTCTGTGAGATTACGCAAAGCACGCTGGACAAAGTGCGCAGTCTTTCACAGGCATTGCATCCGGTGATGCTCGAAGAAACCGGACTGGAGAGTACGCTCGACTGGTATTTGCCGGTGGTGGAAAGGCAGGCTGGGATTCACGTATTCTATGAGAAGTCGGGCGAATCCTTTCCCGTAGACGGCAACGCCGCCATTCATGTGTATCGCGTGGTGCAGGAAGCTTTGAACAACATGACCCGACATTCGGGAGCCAGGGAAACCTGGGTGCGTCTCCGATTTCTGCCGCAAGCTTTGGAAGTCGAGGTGGAAGATCACGGCAGGGGCTTCGAAGCGCAAGCCGCAAAACAGGGAATTGGCCTGGTGGCGATGCGGGAACGCGCGGAGTTGCTGGGCGGGACGGTTGAATTTGTGCAGCCCGCGCAAGGCGGAACGTTGGTTCGATTGAGAGTCCCAAGGGAGAAGCTTGATTCGTATGCCGGGTAAAATTTCAGTGTTGCTGGTTGACGACCATACCCTGGTGCGGCGAGGATTCCGGCGCATTCTGGAGGATGAGCCGGATATTACGGTTGCCGGCGAGGCTGGCGACGGCCTTGAAGCAATCAAACTCGCGGATGAGCTTCATCCGAAAGTGATTGTCATGGATTGCGCCATGCCCGGGATGAACGGGTTGGAAGCCACGCGGCAGATTATTGGAAAGCATCCGCAGGCTTTGGTGCTCATGCTCAGCATGCATCCGGAGGAGACTCTGGTGCGGCAGGCGCTCGAGGCCGGCGCGCGCGGCTATGTCCTGAAAAACGCAGTGGACCTGGAGTTGGGCGCCGCCATCCGACGAGTGGCGAACGGCGAAACTGTGCTTGATTCCCAGCTTAAGCGCCCGGAAGTGCTCAAAGGCAAGCGCCACGCGGCGCTCACCCCTCGCGAACTCGAAGTCCTGCAGATGATCGTGGATGGTAAGTCCAACAAGGAGATTGCGTCCGCGCTCGACCTCAGCGCCAACACAGTCGCTGTCCATCGTGCCAACATGATGGATGCTTTGGGAATCCACAAGGCCGCCGAGTTGGTCGTCTACGCGATCCGCAACGGGCTGGTTGATCTTCCGTGAATCGCCGGTCGTTCCTCTGGGGAATGGCAGGCTTGGCATCGACATCAGGCTTGCGGTTGGATGCGTTTGCAAGTTCTCCCTCGCCAGTCGCTGATCCGCGCCGATCTGATCCCGGTTTCCGTCTGGTGGACGTGACGGCCCAGGCAGGAATTCGGTTCCGTCACAACAGCGGCGCCTACGGCGGGAAGCTGCTGCCGGAAACCCTCGGCGCCGGTTGCGCATTCCTCGACTACGACCGCGACGGCTGGCAGGACATTCTCCTGGTGAACGGCATGGATTGGCCCGGACACAAACGGGGGCCTAAGTCGGAGCCCAGCACGCTGAAGCTCTATCGCAACAATCGTAACGGCACGTTTTCCGACATGACTCGCAGCGCCGGGCTCGACGTCGAGATGTACGGCATGGGGGTTGCCATCGGAGATTACGACAACGACGGCTATCCTGACATCCTGATTACCTGCGTCGGGCAGAACCGGCTGTTCCGGAACACCGGCAAGGGAACTTTCGTCGATGTTACTAAGTCGAGCGGCCTCGGCGGCCGGCAGGCTATGAGCGCGTCCGCTTTATGGTTTGATTTCGACCGCGACGGGCTGCTGGATCTGTTTGTCTGCAACTACGTCAAGTGGTCTCCCGAGCACGATGTGTTTTGCAGCTTCGACGGCAAGCACAAGTCTTATTGCACGCCCGAAGCCTACCGCGGAGAGACTTGCTGGCTGTTTCGCAATCGCGGCAATGGAACCTTTGAGGATGTCACGGCCACGAGCGGAATTTTCGACAGCAGCTCGAAGTCCCTGGGCGTCGCCATGCTCGACTACGATCACGATGGCTGGCCCGATTTGCTGGTGACCAATGACACGCAACCCAATAAGCTTTATCGGAATCAGCGCAACGGTACGTTTAAAGACATAGCCGTGGATGCCGGCATCGCCTTTTCCGCAGAGGGCAGGGCGCGCGCCGGAATGGGCGTGGACGTAGCCGACTTCGACAATTCAGGAGGCTCGGGCGTGGCCATCACGAATTTCGATAATGAGATGACGGGGCTCTACCGGCTTTCCGATGGCGGGAATTATGTCGACGTGGCAATGCAGAGCGGAGTGGGGCTGGCGTCGAAAGATAAATTGGGATTCGGATGCGTGTTTCTCGATGCGGATATGGATGGCACACTCGACTTGGCAGTTGTGAACGGGCACATCGACGACACGGTACGCAATGTCAGTGGTGTCGGTTACGCGCAGCCGCCGCAGCTTTTCCTCAACAGCGGAAAGGGAACGTTTCTCGACGTGGCCGCTGAAATCGGCGGCGGCTTCAGTCAACCAAAGGTCGGACGCGGGATTGCCTATGGCGATTTCGATCGCGACGGCGATCTTGATCTGCTGATCACCACCAACAACGGCCCCGCCTATCTCTACCGCACCGACCAGACTGCCGGAAACCGGAGCATCCGGATTCGCCTGGTTGGAACGAAGTCCAATCGCGATGCCATCGGGGCTTCGCTGAAAATATTTCACGGAACATCGAGCCAATCGCGTCTGGTCAAGGGCGGGTCCAGTTATCTGTCGCAATCGGAACTGCCCGTAACCTTCGGGCTGGGCAAGCGGGACAAGATCGATCGTCTGGTGATCCAATGGCCCAGCGGACGAACGGAAGAATACAAGAGCCTCGCAGCCGGCCGCGCATATGAGTGCGTGGAATCAAAAGGAATCACCGGTCTGCCGGGCTTCTAGAAATCGTTATACATGGCAGTTGCGGAGAAATGTCCTCTTCGCTCTATACCTGCAGAACGTCGCCCTCACGGGCAACCATCTCGTACAGCACGGGATTGACGAAGAATCCGATGAAGAGCCTGGAGATCAGGCCTGCCACGATGACGATGGCGAACGGCCGTTGCGTATCCGATCCAATGCCGGTGGAAAGGGCGGCCGGCAGCAATCCGAGACAAGCAACCAGGGCCGTCATCATGATGGGACGGAGCCGAAGCAGCGAAGCTTCCCGTGTGGCCGCGCGAATGCCCATTCCCTCTTGGCGCAACTTGTTGATGTACGAAACGAGAATGACGGCCGTCTCCACTGAAACCCCAAGCAGCGCTAGAAGACCCAGGACTGAAGAAACGCTGAAGGGAGTGTGAGTGAGTTTCAGCGCAACCAGCGCTCCCACCGGTTCCGTCATAATTACTCCCAGGGCAATGGTGACCGGGAATTTGAAATTTCCGTAGAGCGCAAACAAGATCATGAAAATCAGCACTACGGCGAGTGGACCAATAAAGTACATCTGCGATTTGGCCTCGAGAAACTGGCTGTATTCGCCGCCCCACAACATCGTGTAACCCTGCGGCAGGGGCACGGCCTTCTTCACGGCCGCCTGGCCGTCTCGCACCGCCCGCTCTAAATCGCGCCCTTCGATGCTGTACTGCACGCCGATGTAGCGCGAGTTATTTTCGCGATAGATAAAAGACGCTCCGTTCCCCTGAGTAATATTGGCGAGCTGACTGAGCGGGATCTGCTGCCCATCGGGTGTGCCCACCAATAAGTTTCCTATCTCATGTGCGTTGCTGCGGAATTGCGGCTGCATTCGGACCACCAGATCGAACAGCTTCTCCCCTTGAATGACCTGGGTGACCGCCTGCCCACCTACCGCGGCCGAAATCACAGCTTCTACGTCCGCAACGTTGATCCCATACCGTGCGATCTTGTCCCGATCGACATCGACCAGCAGGCTGGGCTGTCCCAGTTCGCGCACTACGGTAAGTTCGGTGAACCCGGGTACCTTGGACAGCGCATTCTTGATCTGGATCGCTTTGTCCTGAAGTACGTTCAGGTCTTCGCCATAGATCTTGACCGCCAAAGAACTCTTGAGGCCGGTGAGTGCTTCGTCCACGGCATCTTCCGCGGGCTGGGTATAGTTGAAAATGATCCCGGGAAAAGCGGTAAGTTTCTTGTTGATCGATTCGATCAGTTGTTTTTTCTCACTGATCTCGCCGGTCCATGCTTTGTCCTTGTAGGGCTTGAGGCCAACGTAGAACTCGCAGTTAAAAAAGCCCGTGGGATCAGTGCCGTCGTCGGGCCGTCCTAACTCTGAACCCACGACAGTAACCTGCGGATAAGACATCAGAATGTCGCGTATCTGAGGAGCGATGTTACTGGCTTCCTCAAAAGAAATCGTGTACGGCATCGTAGCCCGGACCCAGAGCGCGCCTTCGTCGAGGTGAGGCATAAACTCGCCGCCGATGAAGGGCACCAGCAGCAGGGTCGCAACGAAGATCAGGGTGGCGATCAACATGGTTGTCTTGGGCCGGTTGAGCGACCAATCCAGCTGAACTGCGTACTTCCGCTTCATCCATTCAAAGGCGCTATTCCGTTTCTCGTGTACGCCCTTCTTGAACCAGTAGGAAGCGAGCACGGGGATCAAGGTGAGCGTCAGGATGAGCGCGCCCACCAGCGCAAAAGACATGGTCTCGGCCATGGGGTGGAACAGTTTGCCCGAGGGCCCGCTCAGCGCGTAAATCGGCAGATACCCGGCGAGGATGACGGCCACCGAATAGAAAATCGGGCGATCCACATCCTTCGCGGCCGCAAGAATGACTTCGTTCAGGTTGTACTGCTGTCCTTCCCGCAGCGCCAGTTCGCGGTAGATGTTTTCAATCATGACCACGGTGCCATCGATCACAATTCCGAAATCAATCGCGCCGATGGAGAGCAAATTTGCGGCAACGTCGTGCGCATGGAGCACGATGAAAGCAAAAAGAAGCGAGAGTGGAATGGTGATGGCGACAATGATCGCCGCTCGGAAACTGACCAGGAAGAAAATCAGCACGACTAAAACCAGCACCATGCCGCGAAGAAGGTTCGCTTCCACCGTGTCCGTAGTCAGGTCGACAAGTTCACTGCGGTCGTAATAAGGATGAACCTTAACGTCAGGCGGCAGGATCTGGCGGTTCAGTTCCTCCGTTTTTGCTTCAACTGCTTTCAGGACGGTCTGCGTCTGCTCCCCACGCAGCATCAGAATGACACCCTCCACTGCATCGTCATTCTTCTGGAAGCCGAATTCGCCGAGGCGCGGTGCGTGCCCGATCGTTACATCTCCTATGTCGCGCACTCGGATCGGCACCCCCTTGTTGGCGCCAACCACGATGTTTCCAATGTCATCCGTGTTGCGCACCAGTCCGATGCCGCGCACGTAGTAGAACTGTCCGCCTTGGGAATAAAACCCGCCCCCGGCATTCGCGTTATTGGCGGCGAGCGCCGTCACCACTTGCGGAATCGTCAGGTGATATCCGTAGATGCGCGCCGGGTCGAGCAGCACCTGGTACTGCATCACCGTTCCACCAAAGCCGGAGTCATCGGCTACGCCGTGCACCGATCGATAGGCCCGCTCCACCACCCAATCCTCGATCGTCTTTAACTCCTGCGGTGTGCGGTCGGGACTTTCCAGCACATAGCGATAGACCAGACCACTGGGACTGAACAGAGGCGAGAGGCTCGGAGTTACTCCCGTCGGCAACGTCGCTCGCGCGAGCCTTTCAAATACGATTTGCCGCGCAAAGTAATCGTCTGTGCGGTCCTCGAAGGTCAGGATCACGTCGGACAAGCCGTAGAGCGAGATGGAACGCATCACCACCATGTGCGGAACGCCGTTCATCTCGAGTTCAAGAGGAAGCGTGACTAGCCGTTCGACTTCTTCGGCGGCATGGTCTGGCCACTGGGTGATGATTTCAACCTGTGGAGGCGAGAGGTCGGGATAGGCGTCCACGGGCATCCGCTCAAAAGATATTATTCCCCCGACCGTGATGAAAGCGGTCAGCATCAGCACCAGAAATCTTTGACGGAGCGCCGCTTGGACTATTCGGTGGATCATTCGGTTGTGGTGGACACTATCCTTGGCTTTATTCTCGCCAGAGTTGTTGTAACTTTTCTCAAAGCTTGCGCGATCCTGCTAGCGTTGCAGCGAGTTCGCAAACTGCAGGAACAAGCTGCCATTTCCTATGACTTGGTCACCAGCTTTCAGCCCGCTGGTAATCTCCGTCTGTCCGTTCAGGCTTTCTCCGAGCGTGACGGCGCGTCTGCCAAACTGTTTCGAACCCGCCGCGGCATAAACAAAAGGTTGGTTCTCGCTATCGCGCAGTACAGCAGCATCCGGGAGAGCAATGGCATTTGCGATCGCGCCCGCGTTTACGGTGGCAACCACGTACATATCTTTCTTCAGTTTCTCGCCGGGATTGTTCGTCTCGATGCGCGCCTGCAGCGTACGCGTGTTCGGATCGAGCGATGCCGCGACGTAGGAAATGCGGCCGTGGAAGACTTCAGGATAAGTATCCGTCTGGATTGCGACCGTATCTCCAACGCGCACGTGGGGCAAATCCTTCTGATAGACATTGACCAGCACCCAGACGCTGCCGGTATCCGAAA
>OBLU010004232.1_pt1 | contig 12939 bp, 9 predicted proteins | sample 1518681 | NCBI WGS metagenome assembly OBLU01 (sample SAMEA3539304, study PRJEB22396) | soil metagenome | biome: tundra; feature: field; material: soil | place: USA | collected 2010-05 | depth 0.15 m | reverse complement strand
TGGCTCGACGAGGCAGTCGACGCCGTGGGCTTCGGCGACGGAGCGGGCATTCTCATCCAGCTTCCGGATGCATTCCTCCGCGAGACATCTGGCCTGCCGCTCCCGGCGGCCGGCACGTATGGCGTCGGGATGGCGATGCTCCCCTCCGACCCGGATGAGCGCAGCCGATGCGAGGAAATCACCCTGCGCGCTTGCCGGGCGGAAGGCCTTCGCCTGCTCGGGTGGCGCGATGTTCCAGTGGCCGCCGGCGCACTGGGACGATCAGCGCGCTCGGCGCTGCCGGCGCTGCGTCAACTCTTCGTCGCCGCCATCGGTCTCGACGGCGCTGCCCTCGAGGGACGGCTCCTGGTCCTTCGCAGGATCATCGAACGCGGCGCGCTGGCAGCGGGGATCGGCCGGGATCGGTTCCATTGGGCAAGCCTTTCGAGCCGCACCATCGTTTACAAAGGAATGCTCACCGCGGCGCAGCTCGCGGGCTTCTATCCAGACCTCATCGACAAGCGGGTGACATCGACGCTGGCCCTGGTCCACGCGCGTTTCTCCACCAACGTCCTGCCACGCTGGGACCTCGCCCAGCCCTTCCGGATGTCGGCACACAACGGCGAGATCAATACGCTCCGCGGGAACGTCAACTGGATGCGCGCGCGCCAGTCGAAGTTCCGCAGCCCGCATTTCGGTGACGACATCGCGAAGCTGATGCCCGTCCTCGACGAGTCGGGCTCGGACTCCTCGCAGTTCGACAACGCTCTCGAGCTGCTGGCCATGAGCGGCCGGCCGATCGAGCATGCGGTGATGATGATGATCCCGGAGGCCTGGCACCAGAACCCGCTCATGGACGAGGAGCGGCGCGCCTTCTACGAATTTCACAGCTCGCTGCTCGAGCCCTGGGACGGGCCCGCGGCGATCGCCTTCACCGACGGACGCGTGATCGGCGCCACGCTCGACCGCAACGGATTGCGTCCCGCACGGTACCTCGTGACCGAGGACGGGCTCGTGGTCATGGCGTCGGAGGCCGGCGTCCTCGATCTGCCCGAGGAGCAGATTGCCAGGAAGTGGCGGCTCGAGCCGGGACGGCTGCTGCTCGTCGACACGGCGGCGGGCCGCATCCTCGACGACGCCGCCGTCAAGAGCGCACTCAGCTCCGAGCAGCCCTACCGAGAGTGGATTCGCGAGGGGACCGTCCACCTCGATGAGCTCGATTCCCCCGACCATGTGCCCGCCCCGGATCCGGGCACGCTCCTGGTGCGCCAGCAGGCGTTCGGATACAGCATCGAGGACGTCGAGATGCTGCTCGAGCCGATGGGCGAGACCGGCGAGGAAGCGGTCGGATCGATGGGCAACGACACGCCGCTTGCAGTGCTCAGCGACCGCCCGCTACCGCTTTTCAACTACTTCAAGCAGCTCTTCGCGCAGGTCACCAATCCCCCGATCGACCCCATCCGCGAACAGGCGGTGATGTCGCTCGTGACCACGCTCGGCGCCGGCGGGAACCTGCTCGAGCAGGGTCCGGCGCAGGCGAAACGGCTCGAGATGCCGCATCCGGTGCTCACCAACCACGACCTCGAGAAGCTCCGCCATGTGACCCAGCGTCAGTTCCCCGCCGAGACGATCTCGATGGTCTTCCACCGCGACGCGGGGGCAGCCGGGCTGGTCGCGGGCATCGAGCGGATCTGCAGGCTCGCGTCGAAGCAGATCGAGGCGGGCGCCAGCGTCCTCATCCTCAGCGATCGGCACATTGATGCGTCGCACGTGCCGATCCCGTCGCTGCTCGCCACCGCTGCGGTGCACCACCACCTGGTGCGCGAGCAGACACGCACCGGCGTCGGTCTGGTCGTCGAGACCGGCGAAGCACGTGAGGTGATGCACCTCGCGCTGCTCATCGGCTACGGCGCGGAGGCTGTCAACCCGTATCTCGCATTCGAGACCATCGCGGACATCGCGCGCCGCGACCTGATGCCGCCCACCGTCGACTCGGCACGCGCGGAAGAGCTCTACGTGCAGGCGCTCGTCAAGGGACTGCGCAAAACCATCGCCCGCATGGGGATCTCGACGATCCAGTCCTACTGCAGCGCGCAGATCTTCGAGTGTCTCGGCATCGACCGTACCGTCGTCGATCGCTACTTCCCGAACACCGCCTCGCGCATCGGCGGCATCGGGATGGGCGTCATCGCCGCCGAGGCGATCGCACGTCACCAGCGCGCATTCCCCGATGTGCGCATCACCTCACCAACGCTGGAGGACCGCGGCGAGTATCGCTGGCGCCGCGATGGTGAGCACCACCAGTGGAACCCCGAGGTGATCGGTGCCCTCCAGCATGCGGTCAAGTCCAACGACGAGACTGCATTCCGCCACTACGTTGCACTCGCAGACGACGAATCGCGCCGGTTGAAGAACCTTCGCGGTCTCTTCAGGCTGCGCGAGTCGCATGACGCGGTGCCCCTTGACGAGGTCGAGCCGGCGCTGGACATCGTCCGCCGCTTCTCCACGGGTGGCATGTCGCACGGCTCGCTGAGCAAGGAGGTGCACGAGCTGCTCGCCATTGCGATGAATCGCATCGGGGCTCGGTCGAACACCGGCGAAGGAGGCGAGGATGCCTCGCGTTTCGAACCGGATGCCAACGGCGACTGGCGGAGAAGCGCCATCAAGCAGGTCGCGTCGGCGCGCTTCGGCGTCACCGCTCACTACCTCGTGAATGCGGACGAGTTGCAGATCAAGATCGCCCAGGGCGCCAAGCCCGGCGAGGGAGGTCAGCTGCCCGGGCCCAAGGTCGATGAGGCGATCGCACGGCTGCGCCATTCGACGCCGGGAGTCGGGCTCATCTCCCCGCCGCCCCACCACGACATCTATTCGATCGAAGACCTCGCTCAGCTGATCTGGGACCTGCGCTGCGTGAACCCGGACGCGCGGATCAGCGTGAAACTGGTTGCCGAAGCGGGTGTCGGCACCGTCGCCGCCGGGGTGGCGAAGGCGCGTGCCGACCACATCGTCATCGCGGGCTACGAAGGTGGCACCGGCGCCTCGCCGCTGACGGCGATCAAACACGCCGGCGTGCCGTGGGAACTCGGACTTGCCGAAGCGCAGCAGGTGCTGACCCGGCAGCGGCTCAGGAGCAGGGTTGCGCTGCTCGCCGACGGCCAGATGAAGACCGGACGCGACGTCGTGGTCGGCGCGCTGCTCGGCGCCGATGAGTTCGCGTTTGCGACTGCCCCGCTCATTGCCGCGGGCTGCGTGATGATGCGCGTCTGCCATCTCAACACCTGTCCGGTCGGCATCGCCACGCAGGACCCGGTGCTGCGTGCGCGTTTCGCCGGTCGCCCAGAGCATGTTGTGGCGTTCATGCTCTTCCTCGCCGAAGACGTGCGCCGCTGGATGTCACGGCTCGGATTCCGTCGCTTCGAGGACATGATCGGCCGCGTCGATCTCATTGAGACGAATCCCGCCGTGGAACACTGGAAGGCTCGCGGCCTCGATCTCCAGCCGTTGCTCATGGTGTCCGACGTGGATTCCCCGGAGGATCGGCGGCACAGCAGTCACCAGACCGTAGACCTCGGCGACATGCTGGACAACGAGATCATGGCGCGTTGCGGCAATTCGCTTGCCACCGGCGCGCCCGTCCACATGCGATTGCCGGTGCGCAATGTGCATCGCTGTGTCGGTGCGATGCTCAGCGGTGAGATCGCACGGCGGCACGGTGCCGCGGGCCTTCCTGACAGCACGATCGACGTCGAGCTGGATGGCGCAGCGGGTCAGTCATTCGGCGCATGGCTGACGACCGGCGTCACGCTCACCCTGCGGGGGGAGGCGAACGACTACGTCGGCAAGGGACTCTCCGGCGGCAGGCTGGTCATCCTCCCGCCGGAGCGGGCCACCCGACGTGCCGAGGACAACATCATCATCGGCAACGTCGCCCTGTACGGCGCCACGTCCGGCGAGGCATTCATCCGCGGTGTGGCGGGGGAGCGCTTCTGCGTCCGCAACTCGGGCGCGGTTGCGGTCGTCGAGGGCGTCGGCGATCACGGCTGCGAGTACATGACCGGTGGGACAGTTGTCGTGCTCGGCGCGACCGGGCGCAACTTCGCCGCGGGCATGAGCGGTGGCGTCGCGTACGTGCTCGATGACGAGCGGACGTTTGCGGCGCGGTGCAATCGAGCATCGGTGGCACTCGAGCCGTTGAGTCTCGACGATCACGAGCTGGTTCGCGGACTGCTCGAGCGCCACACGGCGCTCACCGGCAGCGCCGTGGGGAAACGCCTGCTCCGGACGTGGTCGCAGGAGCGAGAGCGCTTTGTCAAGGTGATGCCGGAAGAGTACCGGCGCGCGCTGCGCGCCCAGCTCGAGCTGGTGAGCTGATGGGTGCTCGCACCGGATTCCTGGAGCACACAAGGCACACTGCGCACAAGCGACCGGTGGCGGAGCGGATCGCCGACTACCGCGAGGTCTACCTCCCCTTGCCACTCCAGGTCCTCCGCGACCAGGGTGCGCGGTGCATGGATTGCGGAGTCGCGTTCTGCCATGACGGCTGTCCGCTCGGCAATCTCATCCCCGAGTGGAACGACCTCGTCTACCGCGACGACTGGAAGGGCGCCGTGGAAAGGCTCCACGCCACCAACAATTTTCCGGAGTTCACCGGCCGTCTCTGTCCGGCCCCGTGCGAACCGGCGTGCGTGCTCGCGATCAACGACGACCCGGTCGCGATCAAGCAGATCGAACAGTCGATCATCGACAGGGCGTTCGATGAAGGATGGATCCGCGCCGAGCCGCCGGCGCATCGCACCGGACGCCGCGTTGCGGTCGTCGGATCCGGACCGGCGGGACTCGCCGCAGCCCAGCAGCTCAACCGTGCCGGCCACCGCGTGACCGTCTTCGAACGCTCGGACCGCGTCGGCGGCCTCCTTCGCTACGGGATCCCCGATTTCAAGATGGAGAAGTGGGTCCTCGACCGGCGGATCGATCTGCTCGAAGCCGAGGGAATCACCTTCGAGACCGGGTACGACATCGGCCGCGATGTGCAAGCTGAGCAATTGCGCGAGCGTTTCGACGCGGTCGTGCTCGCGGTTGGTGCCGATCGTCCGCGCGATATGGACGTGCCCGGACGCGGGCTCGACGGAGTTCACTTCGCCATGGACTACCTCGTGCAGCAGAACCGCAGGGTCGCGGGGGGATCGCGTGAACGCCACGCCAGAGATCACCGCGCGAGGCCGAAAGGTGATCATCATCGGCGGCGGCGACACCGGCGCCGACTGCCTGGGCAACGTGATCCGCGAGCAGTGCAGTGAGGTGCAGCAGCTCTACATCTACGCCCAGCCGCCCGACACGAGGCCCGAGGGCAACCCGTGGCCGCAGTGGCCGTTGATCCTGCGCACCTACCCGGCTCACGACGAGGGAGGTTCACGCGAATTCGGCCTCATGGTGACGGGCTTCGAGAGCGAGCACGGCGCTGTGCAACGCGTCCGCGCAGCTCGTGTCGAAGCGGTCCGTGAGAGCGGGAGGCGGACGTTCGTCCCGCTCCCCGGGGACGACACGCACCTCGACGCCGACCTCGTCCTCATCGCCATCGGCTATGAGGGACCGACACGATCCACGCTGCTCGATGGACTCTCCGTGCCCTTCGACAACTCCGGCAACGTTGCTGTCGACGAGGCATTCGCCTGCGCCACACCGGGCGTTTTCGCGGCCGGCGACGCGGTGCGCGGCGCATCGCTGATCGTGTGGGCGATTGCAGACGGGCGCGCAGCAGCGCGCAGCTGCGACGCGTATCTGACCGGAGCGGTCCGGCTCCCCTAGAGCGCAATCCGCGGGTTCGACTTAGACTGAGCGAGAGTTATGGCCACTGAGCCGGGTGCCGGCCCCAAGGAGCTGCCGCCGATTGCGAAGGATGCAAATACGAGCGGTCCGGTTTGGTCGTGGTCGGAGATACGCCGGGGGACACCGCTGCGCATCTTCATCGACCTCGTTCAATACGGCGTCGCGATCGTCCTGCTCGTGCTCGCCGTGGTGGTGCTGGTGCGAAGCTTCATCAGCTTCATCACGTCGCTCAATGCCGCGGCGCCCGACTACACGCTCTCCCTCGTCAGCGCGATTGACGGCGTGCTCGTGGTCATCATCCTTGTCGACATCATGCGAACCGTGCTCACCCATCTCGAGGGGTGGGGCTTTCCATTCCGTCCGTTCCTTGTCATCGGCATCATCGCTGCGGTTCGAGACATCCTCGCGGTCTCGACCCGGCTGACCCTGTCCTCCGGGGGAACGACGACTGGTGCACCGCCGATATCGCAGTCATTGCTGGAGCTCGGCACCAACGCCGGCGTCATCCTGGTTCTCGCCGTGGCGCTCTTCCTGACCCGCGGGCAGGACGTCGACGCGGAGACCGACGCCCGGTAACAATGCCCGGTTGATCAGGGTGGTCTCGTCAACCGGCTCGCCCATGGTCCAGTACTCCCACTCGCCCAGTTCGAGGTAGGTGTGGTGGTACCGGGGACTGGCTGCGTCGCGCGGCCACGGTTTGACCACCCCTTCACGACGAATCAGAGCGACGAAGGCGCGGAACTCGGGCTCGAGGTCCTGCCGCCACAACAACACCGTGTACTCGTGGGGCCACTGCGGCATCGTCCTGGCGAACTGCCAGCGCACCCGTGCGATATAGGCGCGAGCGTCTTCGATGGCGTAGGTCATTCCCACACTGTGCTCAGGGGAGGCGACATATGCCTGTCGCCCGGGTTTCCTGATCCTCAGCGGGGGTTCGGGCGATCGAGGTTCCAGTGTCGCGCGACGACCGCCAGCCACGCGCCGTTGGGCGTCGGGGACAGCCCGAACCGGCTGATCATTCGCTGACCATCCTCGTGATCGCCATAGAGCAGGTCGATCGTGACCGGTTTCGCCGAGGTCGCAGCGTCTCGGGCTGTGGCGAAGATCGGTTCGGTGGGTTGCGGAACGCGCCCTGCCAGAAGCCGGTGTCCCGGCGGGAACGTAGATGTCGCGGGTCAGCTGGCGGAAGTCCTTGCTGTCCGGGGGCGAGACGCCGGAAAGCCGTTCCGGGTAGAAGTACCAGCCGTGGAGCACGGCGATACCGGCCCCGGCGTTGCGCAGACCGATGACCAGATAGACCGCCTCAGGCCCCACTTCGAACGCCGCGCGGCCGCCCTCGATCGTCACCCGGTGCTGGTCGTAGAACGACACCTTCTGCGGGGGGTCCTGGAGGCGCGAGGGCATGAAAACCGGGCGCAAACCCGCGAGCAGCGATCGCTCCGCGGCGCGAGCCGCGCGGTTCGCGGAGCGCACCGATGAGAAGGTGGCGATCGCGAGCACCAGGGTGCCACCGGCAGTGGCGAGGGCGGAGATGGTGACCCAATCAGCCATGAAGCCGGAGCTTACCCGCCGGCCCCGCTGGTCGCGGAATCCGGCGTGGCAGTTGAGCGGCTCAGGAGATGGCGTGTTTCGCGCGCCATCTCCGCGTCCTCTCGCGCGGTGACCACGACCACCGCGGGCCCTGGGCCTGCGGGTGCGATCACCGCATCGCTCTCAGCCGGACGCATCGTCCCCGGGAGCCCGAGCAGGCTGAGGCGAGCACACACTCTGCTGCGTATCAAGGCTGAGTGCTCGCCGACTCCGCCGGTGAACACGACGGCGTCGAGGCGGTCGAGCGAGGTTGCGAGACCGCCGATGACGCGGCTCAGCGCGTGGACGTAGACGTCGAGCGCAAGGATGCACGCCGCGTTGCCGGCGGCGGCCTCGCGTTCGACGTCGCGCATATCCGACATGCCACAGAGCCCGAGGAGTCCGCTGGCGTGCTCCAGGGACCTGGTCATTGCCTCGACAGAGACGCCGCGGCGATCCTGGAGCCAGAGGAGTGCCCCGGGGTCGACCGTGCCGCTCCGCGACGCCATGACCGCGCCCTCCAGGGGCGTGAAGCCCATGCTGGTGTCGACGCTCCGTCCGTCGCGGATGGCGCACGCAGATACCCCTGAGCCGATGTGCGCGATCACGATGCGTACTCCGTCCGCAGGGCGATCCAGGAGCTCAGCGACGCGCCGGCTCGCCCATGCGTATGACAGCCCATGAAATCCGTAGCGACGGACGCCCCACTCGCGCCACGCTGCCGGCACCGCGTACGTGGTCCCGAACTCCGGGATGGTCACGTGAAAGGCTGTGTCCACACACACGATCTGCGGCCGGTCGATGCTCGCGCGCGCCGCGTCGAGGAGCGCGAGCGCCGGCGGCACATGCAACGGAGCAAGCTCGATCGCGGCGTCGAGCTGGTGTCGCACCGCGTCGTCGACGACGGTTGCCTGGCGGACCGACGCCCCACCGTGCACCAGCCGGTGCGCAACAGCGTCGACAGCTCCGGCTCGCGCGACGAAGTCATGCAGCGCGGCGATCGGGTCGGTGTCCGCGTCGGTCTGCTGCTCGTCTGAGATTCTGTCGTCGCGGTCGACGACACTGAGCTTCAGGCTGCTCGAGCCCGCATTCACGGCGAGGACGCGCATCGGTCAGTCCGGCGCCCAGGAGCGCATCCTGCCGGCGCTCACCCGGGCCAGCGCCATTCGCGGATCTCGGGCATGTCCTCGAAGTACTCGCGAACGTACGCGTGATGCCGCTGCAGCTGTGCGACGCAGTATCGGTCGAGGTCGTCGGCGCCGGCGGGAGTGCGCCGGGAGCGGCGCAGCGCTTCCATCACGAGGTGATAGCGGCTCATCTCGTTGAGCACCACCATGTCGAAGGGCGTCGTCGTCGTGCCGTGTTCGTTGTATCCGCGAACGTGGAATCGTGCAGCGTTCGGGCGGCCGTGCACGACCTGATGAAACGCCCGTGCGTAGCCGTGGAACGCCATCACAACGTCGGTCTCGTCGGTGAACAGCTCGGTGAAGCTGTCGGCACTCAACGCGTGCGGGTGGAATGATGCCGGGCTCATGGCCAGCAGGTCCACGACATTGACAACGTGGAATCGGAGATCGGGCACATGCTCGCGAAGGAGCGCTGCGGCCGCCAGCGTCTCCAGTGTCGGGATATCGCCGGCACAGCCGAGCACCACGTCCGGCTCGCCGTCGCCGGGGTTGGATGCCCACGCCCAGGTGGACGCGCCACGGGTGCAGTGCTCGATCGCCTCGTCCATGGACAGGTACTGGAGCTGGGGCTGCTTGTCGATGACGATCACGTTCAGGTTGTTGATGTTGGTGAAGCAGCGCTGCGCCACCACGAGCAGGCAGTTGGCGTCCGGCGGTAGGTACACGCGGACCACGTCGCCGCTCATCGCCATCACGGTGTCGATGAGCCCGGGTCCCTGGTGGCTGAAGCCGTTGTGGTCGTTGCGCCAGCAGGTGGACGTCAGCAGGATGTTCAGTGACGCGACCGGTTCACGCCAGCTCAGTCCGCGGGCCGCCTCGAGCCATTTCGCATGCTGGACGGTCATCGACGCGGAGACCATTGCGAATGCCTCATAGGTCGCGAACAGCCCGTGCCGGCCGGTGAGCACGTATCCCTCGAGCCAGCCTTCGCAGAGATGCTCCGAGAGCACCTCCATCACGCGTCCGTCGGCGCTCATGTGATCGTCGATCGGGATGATCGATTCCTCGAAGGCTCGGTTCTCGATGTCGAACACTGCCCCGAGCCGATTGCTGTTGGTCTCATCAGGGCAGAACAGGCGGAAGTTGCTGGGATTCTCGCGATAGATGTCACGAATCCATTCACCGAGGCGGCGCGTCGACTCCGCCACGGTGACACCTGGGTCGACGCTCATCGCGTAGTCGGCGATCTCCGGAAGACGAAGCCGGTGGAGGAGGATCCCGCCGTTGGCGTGAGGGGACGAGCCCATGCGTTTGTCGCCGTGGGGCATCAGCGACGTCACCGCCTCGACTGGTCTGCCGCCACTGTCGAAGAGATCCTCGGGTCGGTAGCTGCGCATCCACTCCTCGAGCATCGCGAGGTGAGCCGGGTTGGTCCTGACGTTGTCGAGCGGCACCTGGTGGGCGCGAAAGGTGCCCTCCACCGGCTTGCCGTCGACGAACTTGGGCCCGGTCCAGCCCTTGGGTGTGCGCAGCACGATCGCGGGCCATTCGGCGCGGCCCGTGCTCGCGCCGCTACGCGCAGCCGACTGGATCTCGCGGATGCGGTCGTAGCAGGCGTCGAGTGTCTGCGCGAACTCCTCGTGCACGGCCCGAGGGTCGTCGCCACTGACCACGTGCACGTCGTATCCGTGCGCGCCGAGGAGACCACGAACATCCTGTTCGCGAGCGCGTCCGAGCACGGTCGGGCCGCTGATCTTGTACCCGTTGAGCTGCAGGATCGGGAGTACCGCGCCGTCGCGACGCGGATTGAGAAAGCTGACCCCTTTCCACGATCCCTCGAGCGGGCCGGTCTCCGCCTCACCATCGCCGACGACGCACGCAGCGATCAGGTCGGGATTGTCGAAAACTGCGCCGAAGGCGTGTGCCAGCGCGTACCCCAGCTCGCCACCCTCGTGGATGGAGCCGGGCGTCGGGACGCTCACGTGGCTGGGGATGCCGCCCGGCGTGGAGAACTGGCGGACGAGCCGGAGCAGACCGGGCTCGTCGAGCGAGACCGCTGGATAGATCTGGGAGTACGTGCCCTCGAGGTAGACGTTGGCGACGATGGCCGGGCCGCCGTGACCGGGGCCGGCGATGTACAGGACGTCGCAGCCGCGCTGCTGTATCAGCCGGTTGAGCTGAACGTAGATCAGGCTCAGTCCCGGCGAGGTTCCCCAGTGGCCGAGCAGCCGCGGCTTGATGTGCTCCACGCGCAGCGGCTCTCGCAGCAGCGGGTTCGCCTGGAGGTAGATCTGCGCGACGGTGAGGTAGTTTGCCGCGGTCCAGGTGGTGACCAGCGCATTCAGATCGACGCCGGCGTTGGAGGGAGTCAGGGTGCTCACCTTCAACATCGTAGCCGGGGGAAAGGCCCGGCCTGGTTGCGAGCCGGTTATGGCCTCGACTACGCGGTATCGCGGAAGGTCAGGGAGTATCCCTTCCCCGGCTTGTTGACGAGGTCGCAGGGGATGGCGAGTCGCGACAGGATCTTGCGTATCCGCAGGACATAGTTACGCACCTCCTCGGGGTACAGCGCCGCATCCGACCACGCGAGCGCGGTGATCTGCGCCGCCGTGTAGAAGCGGTGGGGATGGTCCAGCAGGAATTGCAGGAGCTCGAACTCGCGTGCGGTCAGCACGGCTTCGTGCCCCTTGTGGCGGATGACCCTTCCATCCGGGTCGAGCCAGAGACCCTGGAGCTGCCAGACGCGTTGATACCAGAGGTCGAGGCGGGCGTAGTACCCCGCCATCTGCGCTTCGATGAAGCCGATATCCTCGTCGGCGGCACCCTGAGCGACCGGATGCAGTTTGGGGAGTTCTCGCTTCACGCGTTCGAGCAGACCCAGCTTGAAGCGGATCAGGTCGTCGTAGATGCTCATCCAGTGGCGGGCGTCTTCCCAGTGCTCGGTCTGGATGTCCTCCCCCTGGAGCGGGCGAGTTGGCGGTGTGGTTCGGCCGGTTTCCACGGCGTGACTATACGAAAGCTGTTGCTGATCTTCTTACGCCCCGTGGTGTATCAGAAGACCATGAACCAGAAAGCGGGCCTTGATCGACCCGACATCGTGGCCGCCATCAGAGGTGGCGACAGTTCGCTCGGCATGGAAGGCGAGGCGGATCCGGCCACGGCAACGCTGGAGCAGGCGCGCTTCTGGCGAACCATCTACACCGAGATACTTGCCATGGAGGAGTCGGTCCTCGAGCGCATTCAGCAACTGATGGCTGATCAGTCGCCGCAGGCGCGACAGGAGGTTGCGCTCACCAATGTCCCGGTGGTCGTGGCTCAGGCCGAACGATTCCGATCGCGTCTCGGATTCTGGGAGTCCGCATACCGGCGCATTGATGCCGACACCGAGCCCGCTTCACCGATCGTTCCCGGCTCACGCGGACCGCGAACGTCTGCTGTTGCTGCAATTGTTACGTCCGGCGACGGACACTGATCCGACGTGGGACGCATCCTGAACCGCTTTCAGTGTCAAGCGTCCCCGAAGGAGCCGGTATGAGCGATATGCAGACTGAGGATCAGTCCGTCACGAACCACGGATCGAACCGGACGGGGGTCAACACCACCACTCAAACTGTGGCTGATCCAGCTACGGGGGCAAGCCTTCGCCGGAGCACGACCAGCGTCTGGTCGGGCAGGTCTCCGGGAGTCGAGTTCGTCTGGCTCATCGCCGGAATCGTCGTCGTCTTCCTCGCACTGGATTTCGTCTTCCACGCTGCCGGCGCGAACGACGTCGGGTTCGCATCGTTCGTCTTCGCCGTCGGCAAGGCCCTCGCGGCGCCGTTCGCCGGCATCTTCAAGACGGCGTACGCGTCACATGGAAACCTGATCGTCTGGGCAGATGTCCTGGCCATGGTCATCTATCTGCTTGCGGCAGCGGTGATCGTCAAGGTTGTCACGCTGATCTCGGCTCGCAGCGCCACTGCGGCGCACTGACCGGCGGACCCCAATGCTCGCACTGGTTTCGGTGACGCTCGATCCCGGCTCGATCCTTGTCTGGGCCCTGATCGGTCTGATCGCCGGCTTTCTCGCGAGCAAGGTGATGACCGGCCACGGCAAGGGGATCGGCGCCGACATCGTGATCGGTGTCATCGGCGCTCTGGCGGGTGGCTTCCTTGCCCGCTTTGTCGGCGTCACCAACAGCGTCACCAGCCACTCGATCATCGTCGAGATCGTCGTCGCCTTCGCCGGCGCGGTGATCCTGCTCGCCATCCTGCGTCTCGCCGGCTTCGGGAAACGGCGCAGCTTCCTCCGCTGAGGCACAGCTCCCGCCGCTGAGCGGCGTCATAGCGCCACACCGACAGGTCGCGACACGCGCAGAACCCGCCGTCGCGGGATCCTGCATGTCACATTGTCTCCTGCGCCAACCATGCACGAGCGACTCGACGACGAGCCCGGCGAG
>OBLU010004230.1_pt1 | contig 12945 bp, 15 predicted proteins | sample 1518681 | NCBI WGS metagenome assembly OBLU01 (sample SAMEA3539304, study PRJEB22396) | soil metagenome | biome: tundra; feature: field; material: soil | place: USA | collected 2010-05 | depth 0.15 m | reverse complement strand
GTGCCGCATCCCCGGCCGGCCACCGGCCGGGTCGCTTTACCCAGCCAGGTCTGAGCTTGTCGTTTAACCTGCGCGTTCGCGTCTTGCTTCAGCGTGCGTTCCCGTTTGGTGGTTTTCCCCACGTCACAGTGGGGTGCTGGACGGCGGTTCTTCGATCCTGGCGGGCGTCCGGGGCCGGGTTTGCCGGGTTTCGGTGCACCGGCGGGCTGGGCGGTCTTCGCGCGGATGTTCCTAAACCCCCGGCGGACGCGGGCCGGGGTGAGCCGTCCCGGCGGGGCGGGACGTTCCCAGGGGCGGCGCAGGTCAGCAGCCAGCGGCCGGGCGAGGCGCAGCTGGGCATGGCAGGTGATGATCAGCCAGGTCCACCGGTCGGCAGCGGCGGGGTCGCGGATCTTCGGGGCGGTCCATCCAAGGACCTGCTTGAACAGCCGGAAGGTGTGCTCCAGGTCGAAGCGGCGCAAGAACGCCTGCCATAGCCGGTCCACGTCTTCTGAGAGGGCTCCGGTGCGCGAAGACCACAGCCACACCGGCTTGGGGTCACGGTCACCGGGCAGGTGATCCACTCGCAGGCGGATCAGGGTGCCTTCGATGACGGGCAGGTCACCGTCGTGGTCCAGCCAGGCGGCGCGGTGGGTGAGCCGGGGGTGCACCCGGTCCCAGGCCTGCGCCACGGCCATCCCATAACGGGAGGTCACGGTGCTCGTGGTGATCCGCGGGGCCGGGCATCCCGCCGGGTCAGCGAGAGTCAGTTCCCCGCCGTGCTTGCGGGTCCGGCCCACGGTGCCGGGCTGGCGCGGCGGCGCCGGTAGCTGCATCACCCGGTCGGAGCGCAGCCGGCCCAGCAGTTCCACGGGCAGGTCCGCGAGCAGGAACGAAAGCCGGGTCACGTCGTAGCCGGCGTCGAATACGACCAGGATGGCCGGATCACCCGCACCCCAGTGCCCGGCGGCGATCAGCCGGCCCACGACATCGCGGACCTGCGCGGCGGTGACCGCGGTCTCGTCGTCATCGGGGCCCAGGCGCACCGCGTCCAGCACCGCGGTCCAGGACGTGCGGCCCGGCTCCAGGGCGGCGACCACCGAGTACGGCCAGCCCGGGATCATCTGCGCCTGGCCTTTCCCCCGCCCATAGACATGACAGAACAACCGCTCCGGGCTGGTCGCCGCGCCCGGCCGCAGCCAGTTGCTCACATCGGCGGCCAGCACCAGCCGCCCATCCGCGGCACGCGGTAACGGCAGCCCGGCCACCACCCGGCGCAGCCGCCTGACATCGATCCGCCCGTGATCCACCGCGTCATACAAGGCACCATGGCCGCGCCGGTGCTCAGGGGCCAGCGACAGCCCGGCCAAGGTTCTCACCGGCCCGTCCGTGCACAGCACCGCCTCAGCCAGCTCGAAGAGCTCATCACCGCGGCCGGTCAGGCAGGCATGGAAATCCAGCCGGAACCGCGACAGCACGGCGAGTGGCCCGGCACCGGCATCCTCTGGCAAGCTGTCCATCACGGCCTTCGCTGGTGATCATTGTCCTTTGGCGAGAACACATGATCACGCGGAGGCCGCACTCATGCGCCGCGACACGCCGGGCACACCCGACCAAGATCCGCAAAACAGCCGGACGTCAGCCACGCAGGTTAAACGACAAGCTTAGAGCCTGTTTGAGAACCTGTGTGCGCGTCGCGTGCCGGGCGTCGAGTGATGTGTGACCCGCCGGGAGATTGTGTTGTTGATCTTCGGTGGCTGGGCCGGGGGTGGTGGTCAGGAGCAGACCAGGCACCCGCTGTGAGTCCGGACCCGGAATACTCCCTGATCATTGCTGGGGACAAGGCTGCCCACGGCTGCGGCGAATGCCACGGGGCCGGTCAGGTCCTGGGTGATGGCCATGCTGCGCACGTAGTCTTCGACGGGCCCGGGCGCGGGATGAGGAGTTCGCCGGTGAAGTCGTGCCGGGTGATGGACGTGAACTCGCTGGCGAGCAGATCCTGGCCATCGCCCAGGCGCAGCCGCTCCCGGAGCGGCGGCTCCCCGTTCGTGACGTTCTGGAGTGCGGCGGTGATGAGGTCGCGTAGCTCGCGGAGGTGATCCTCGCCGTTGAGCACCACGAGCACCTGCCCGCCGGGGCGGGTAATCCTGCGCAGTTCCCGCACTGCCGCTGATGGTCCGGGGACGTGGTAGAGCATGTGCATGGCCAGGGTCAGGCCGCTGGCGTCATCGCGCAGCGGCAGGGCAGCGGCGTCCCCGGCGGCCAGGCCCGCTCGTGGTGCGCGGCCGCGGGCCGCGTGGAGCATCCCCGCAGAGAGGTCTATGCCCAGCACTGGGCCTGCATGCCCGCGGCGTGCCAGCTCGGCCAGGTATGCGCCGTTGCCGCAGCCCACGTCGGCGACGGTCTCGCCGCCGCGCAGGGCGGCCAGCCCGAGCACCAGCGGCGGCAGGTCCAGCCGCGGGTGCTGATAGGCGTAGATGGACTGCCGGGCGGCCAGGTTGGCGTCCGTCCGGTACTGGACACCTTGAAGGCAGGACCGGCCGGTCCACAGCCGGGCGTCATCACGGGTCATCAGCAGGCACCGTAACGCAAGGGCCCGTAACCGGGGGGCCTTGTGCCGCCCGGTTGCGCATACGGCCGTGCGGTCAGGGTGAGCCAGTCCAGCGGCTGAAGGGCGCCGGCCCCGATGGTGATGCCGGCCACATCAAGCGGCGTGGGCGCCGCACCCTGTGACAGGTTGTGATGTCTTGTGAGACTTGCGCGGCGTGTTGCCGTGATCATGAAGGGGGCTCCTGATACCGGCTGTGGTGTCCAAGCCAACGCCGTACCAGGAGCCCTTGCATGGGGTTGTACCTTGTCTCGCCGGAAACCGCATCTTCCCAGCCCACGCCGCGCGTGCCATGCCGGTGCTGCCCCGGCGGGGTATCCCGGAGCACCCGTGGGCGGTGCTATCCCTCCGACATGACCGATGCCGAGTGGGCGGTCATCGAGCCGTTACTGCCCGCGCCGGGCTGGCTGGCCGGCCAGGGCGGCTGCCCGGGCACCTACTGCCGCCGCGGCATCGTCGATGCCATCCGCTACCTGGTCCACAACGGGTGCGTATGGCGGGCGCTGCCCGCCGACCTGCCCCACTGGCGCACCGTCTACGGCTACGTCCGGGCCTGGCAGGCCAGCGGCGCCACCCGCAGAATGCACGATGAGCTGCGCGGCCAGGTCCGGATGCTGGCCGGCCGCAGCACCAGCCCGACCGCGGCGATCATCGACTCCCAGTCGGTGAAGGCCGCCGACACCGTGGCCAAGACCAGCCGCGGGTATGACGCCGGGAAGAAAATCGAGGGCCGCAAGCGGCACATCGCCACCGACACCCTCGGCCTGATCCTGGTGATCGTGGTGACCGCCGCCTCCGTGCAAGACCGCGACGCCGCCCGCCACCTGCTGTGGCGGCTGGCCGCCGGGTTCCGGCGCGTCAGCCTGATCTGGGCCGACGGCGGGTACGCCGGCAAGCTGGTCACCTGGGCAGCCAGCACCCTGCACCGCACCCTGCAGATCGTCAAGCGCCCGGACAACCTGCACACCTTCCAGGTGCTGCCCCGCCGCTGGGTGGTTGAGCGCACATTCGGGTGGATCATGAAATACCGGCGGTGCGTCCGCGACTACGAGCGCCTGCCCGAACACCACGAGACCTATCTCTACTGGTCCATGATCACTGTCATGGGACGGCGCGTGGCCCGCCGCCAGAAACCCGCCGACACCCCACCGGCCGAGCCCGCCCTATCCCACGCAGTATGAAGTTCTCAAACAGGCTCTTAGTCCTAACCCACCAGAACTGGTTGATCTGGCTGCTCGCGCGGGGCCCATCGGACGCGCTCACAGTGTGTAGTGCACGAGGTAGTGGACGCCAGGACCGTATCAGGTCTTGAGGCTGAGGTGGCCGTGGCTTAATCTGATATATCTGGTATAAATAAGGTGTGCGAAACCGTTCGTCCAGCTAGGTCCCGGACGGGCCGCCCGAGCACAATGGGTCCCGGGCAAGACATGAGGAGCACGACGACTGTGGCAAGCAAACTTGCGGCCTTACCCCCGGGTACCCGGGCTGACCGGGCACTTGAAGCGTCGCTGCTTCCTGGCACCCTGAGGAAGCACCTGTACCGGGTTCAGGAGGCCGCGCAGGCGTTGGGCCAGAGCCGGAGCACGATCTACGAGCCGATGCGGTCCCGGCGATTGCAGTCAGTGAAAGTCGGCCGCTCCCGCCGGATCGCCGCCGAGGCCATCACCGAGTTCGTCGAGCTGCTCAGGCGCGAGGCGGAGGACGCAGCCTGATGGCCAATCGCTGGATCAGCACACTGGCTGCCCGCTCCCGGCGGGGCGCAAAGGCCCACAGCGAGCAGGGCACCGCGCTGGCGTACTGCATGCAGCGCACGCGTCCTTACACGTGGGGCCGGGGGTGAGTGTGCAGGCATACACAGTCGAGCAGGTAGCGGAGCTCCTCCACGTGGGCCGCGACAAGGTGTACCAGTTACTGCGAACTGGCCAGCTCCGCAGTATCAAGATCGGGAAGCTGCGCCGAATCACCGACCGGCACCTTGCCGAGTTCATCGCCTCGCGCGAGGACGTCGCCTGACCAGTAGTCATATGTAGTCATATTGACTACAATTCTGCCATGTACAGCACCAGCATCCGTCTCGACGCGCAGACGCGGGCGAGACTTCAGGTCATCGCCACCCGCGATGATCGCAGCCTCGCCTACGTGATCAAGAAGGCAATCGCCGAATACCTCGACCGGCAAGAACAGAAGGAGCAATCCCCATGAGTGAGCCCCCAGCGAAGAAGCGCCGTGAACGCGGCGATGACGGCATCGCGTGGGACAAGATCAACAAGTGCTACGTCGGCACCATCTCCCTCGGCCACGACGGCACGGGCAAACGCTTACGACCAACCGTCCGCGGCAAGACGAAAGCAGTGGTCAAGGACAAGCTCAAGAAGCTCCACGAGGAGATCAACCAGGGAATCCGCACCCCCGCGACCTACACCGTGGAGCTCTGCGTCCGGGACTGGCTCGACGCGCTCACCCTCGACCCAGATACCGTCGCCGAATACCGAGGCCAGGCCGAGAAGTGGATCTACCCGAAGATCGGCGCCACGAAACTCAAGGACCTCAAGGCCCCCGACGCCGATAAATTCTTCAGGGAGCTCGGCCAGGCGCTCGGCAAGCGATCCCTAATGATGATCAAAAGCACCCTCCGCCGTTCCATCCGCCGAGCGCAGAAGAACGACCTGATCGGCCGCAACGTGGCCGAACTCGCCGACCTGCCCGAAGGTCAGCCGGGACGCCCGTCCCGCGCCATGACCGAAGACCAGGCGGGCAAGCTCCTCAACGCCGCCAGGAGGACCACGAGCGGATACACCCAGGTCGTCACTATCAGCAAGAAAGCCGGCCAGGGCGCAGCCCATGGAGCACATGACACCGGCGAGCTCGCCTGCGGAACCAAGCCCCGCCAGAACGCGGCCATCACCCAGATCGGTACCGACCTGGCCGCCACGACATGCCGCTCCTGCCGCTCCCAAATCGGCCTCGACGATGACGGAGCCGCCCATCTGCGGCTAGAAGCGCTGTTCGTCCTCGCGATCACACTCGGACTGCGCCCCGGCGAACTGCGGGCCGTCACCTGGGACCACGTCGACCTCGCCGAAGGCATCATCTACATCTGGAAGTCCACCAAGAGGGACGGCGATGTCAAGACCAAGAAGTCGAGACGATCGCTCCGGCTCCCCCGGCGCGCCATCGAAGCCCTCAAAGCGCACAAGAAGCGCCAGGCCACCGAGCGCCTCGCGGCCGGGGAGGCCTGGCAGAACAACAACCTCGTGTTCTGCCACGAAGACGGCCGCCCCTACAGCAGGGACGCACTCAACTGGCGATTCGGCAAGATGACCCGGCTCGCAGGCCTCGGCCACTGGCACGCCCACGAAGGACGCCACACCGCCGTGTCGATCATGAGCGCCAATGGCGTCCCCATCCAGGACATCACCGACACGATGGGCCACAAGAGCACGCACGTCACCGAGACCGTCTACCGCAAAGTCATCGTCCCGACGATCCGCGGCGGCGCCACCGTCATGGACACAGTCTTCGGCAACGACCAAGCCGAAGATGGTTAGTCACTTGATTAGTCACTAGTTATCGAACGTAGGTCCGGAAAACCAGTGGAGCTACGGGGATTCGAACCCCGGACCTCTTGCATGCCATGCGATCGGACTGTTCAATTCAATTTATGGCGAGACCCCATTTTTCTGTATAATCGCAGTTAGAAGCCATACGGTGAGTATCGCTCGATACCGTCGGATGCCGACTGCTGACATCCCGTCCACGGTCAGATGACGGTCAGGTGATCATGGTGGTGACATGGGGTTCTCACGCAAGCGCACCGGCCGGGACGGCAAGTCCCGTTACACGGCCTACTACTTAGACATCCGGGGCCAGGAGCGGTCGGCGGGCACCTTCTCCAGCAAGAAGGACGCCAACGACGCCTGGAAGAAGGCCGAGGGCACGGTCAGCGCCGGCAAGCAGGGGGACCCCGGGCGCGGCAAGCAGACGTTCCAGGCCTACGCGGAAGGCAAATGGCTGCCGCATCACCAGCTGGAGCCAGGCGTCCGCAGCAACTACGCAGGCCAGATCACCAAGCACCTGATCCCGTTCTTCGGGCCGATGAAGATGCGCGACATCATGCCCGAGCACGTCCGCGAGTGGGTCACCAGCATGAAGGCCAAGGGCGCCTCAGCGCGGACCATCGAGTACTGCAAGGGGTCGATCCTCAACGCCATCTTCACTACTGCCCTGGTTGACGAGGTGGTCACCATCCACCCGAGCCATGGCGTGAAGACACCACCGGTCCCGGCCAAGCCCCGCAGCATCATCACCGCCGCCCAATTCGACCGCCTGTACCAGGCGCTGCCCGACGCGGACGCGCGACTGCTGGTGGAGACGGACATTGAAAGCGGGATGCGCTGGGGCGAGCTGACCGAGGTGCGAGTCCGCGACCTCGACCCCGCGACGTGCATCCTGACCGTCAGCCGCGCCGTCGTCGAGCTCACCCAAGACGACCACCCCGACGGAGGGCGGTTCCTGGTCAAGGACTACCCGAAAGACAAGGAGTACCGGCGGTTCAAGCTCAGCCAGCAGATCACCGCCAAGATCTGGGCCCACGTCACAGCCAAGGGTCTTGGCGAGGATGACCTCCTGTTCACTTACCAGCCACCCGCGCAGCCCAGAAGCAGGCCTCTCAGCACACCTGACTCTCCGCCGCCTGGGATGACCGAGCCGAACGAGAAAGGGCGGCAGTACCGGCATGGCACGCTCACCGCATACAACGCGGCGAAATGCCGGTGCGAGCACTGCCGGGGGGCCTATGCGGCCTACCGCGCGGCACGCCGAGCCGGTGGAAGGGACGCTCCCCGCACCCCGCGGGCGCGGGACACCGACGGCCATATCCCGGACGACTGGTTCCGTCATCAGGTGTGGTACCCGGCCCGGAAGAAAGCCGGGCTGGGCAATGCCAGGATTCATGATCTGAGGCATGCGCACGCTTCGTGGCTTCTCGCCGGAGGGGCCGACCTGCAGGTGGTGAAAGAACGGCTCGGCCACGCGAGCATCGCGACAACGGAAAAATATTTGCACAGCCTGCCGACCGCCGACGAGACAGCGCTGGACGCCCTCACCAAGATACGCAACCCCGCGCCGGCCCGGCGGCCGGCGTGAACCCGCGGACGCGCCGGGCGGCGCTGTATGCAATCGGGGCGATCGCGATGCTGGCGAGCGGCAACGCCCTGGCCCACAGTTACGCGGGGCTGTATGACTGGGCGGTCCACCACCGGCTCACCGGCTGGCAGGCCATGTCGTGGCCTGCCGAGATCGACGTGTTCCTGGCCATCGGGGAACTCGCCCTCTACGTCGCCTACCTCGACGGCTGGCCCGCCCGGCAAAGAATCTGGCCCTGGGCAACCGCCCTAGTCGGCCTGACGGTCAGCATCGCCGGGAACATCGGCCACCTCCAGCCCCAGCCCGGCCACCCCGTCATCCTCGCTGACCGCCTCACCGCAGCCACCAGCCCGGTCGCCGCGTTCGCTGGCCTGGCCATCGGGCTGCTGGTCTTGAAGATGACCCGCCAGCATGCCGACGTCCCTATCCGGGGAACAAGCACTGGCGCGGCGCTTGTGCTGGCCAGGCCCCTGGACACCAGTGACGTGCCTGCCCGTGCCGCGGCTGGCAGCACGGCCGTCCCGGCTGCGTGCCCGCCGCCCGGCCCGGCCGTTGATCCCGGCGAGCCTGACCGCGGGCTGCTGCGTGATGCGAGCGCCCTGTACCAGGATGCGGCCGCGCGCGGCGAACGGCTCAGCCAGCGGATGCTGGCCCGCCAGCTGCGCGGTCACGGCCACCGGTTCCCCAACGAGCATCTCCGCCAGATCGCAGAGACCATCGGGCTTACCGCGGGCAGGGCTGCATGAACGGACATGACCATCAACGCAGCACCGGCAGCAGGCCAAGACCGGCCCGCATCAGCATAGGGAGGTGAATGACGTGCGGCAGATCAGCAATGCCGAGACCCGACTGCGGGAGGCCACTACCGTACCGGGCACGCTATCGGCGAGCTTCGACGCGTTCGAAGTCATCCGGTCGCTGGCCCGCGGGAACGAGAACCGGGTACCAGGGCTATTCGCCGCGTTCATGATGGCGGCGGACGCCGCCGTGGACGGCAGGGAAGCAGTCACGATCGCCCCCTCACTCCCCCCAGCTGCAGGCAGCAGGATGCCGGGCAGGCCGACGGCGGGCACCGACGTCGGCGAGATCGCGGATGCCATGGCCGCTCTCGGCGCGCTGCTAGGTGATCGCCTCTCCCGCGCCGCAGCCACGGCCGCGACGCCGGGCGACCGGACGGCATGCGAGGAGGCGGCCGAAGCTGCCGGGCGGATCTGCGAGCTGATGACCGGTGGTGACGGTGACACCCGTCTTCGGTGAGTTCTGGCGCCCGGCCGCAGAGCACATCACAGCCGCCGTCTCCTGCCCCGGCGAGCTGCCAGATGACGCACGACGCGGAGTCATCCGGGAACTCGGCCGCCTAGTCGCGACACTGGCGCGCTACCTGGGTGACCTCGTCCTGCCGGATGAATTCGACCCCGCCCTGAACGATCCGCTGATACCCGAGGTCCAGGCCGCAGCCGACGCCAGGCTCGCGCTGCGCTGGGCAGTCGAGAGCCTGCGCCCAGACGCGATCACAGCCCAAGACGGCAGCGCCGGTGACAACCACCTCGTGGTGCGGCACCTGTCGGACGCGGCCGATCTCCTGGCCGCCGGGCGGGACCTGCTGCAAACCCACTTCGCCAGCGACCCGGCCGGTGAGCGGATCCGGAATTCCTACTGGGCTCCGGTCATCACGTCATGGCCCGTGACCGCCGCCCTGCTCGCCGACCTATCCGGCCACCTCCGTCAGCTAGCGCCCTGGGCAGCACTGCTCTCAGTGACCGGCGCACCCGGCCCCAGCGTGCCGACCTCCGCGTCGGCAGCGCTGCAAACGGCCAGCCGCTGGCTGCAGGTAGCAGGCGCAAGAGTGAAAGCAGCACAACGGCAGCCCGCACCCGCAGAAGTCCGGCAGCTGCTGGACGCCATCCCAGCGAACATTCCACCCGCCCCGCAGCCACGCAATACCACCGAACCGGTCCACGGACTGTGCGAAGGCATCACCATCACCGCCGAACGGCTCCGCCACGCAGCCTTAGCATCCGCCGCCGGCGCACGCTGGTCACCCGACACCACATCCATATCGTGGCGACGCGACGCGCTGGCATCAGCCATCACCACTCACAGCAGCGCATTCATCCTGCGGATACTCGCCCAGCGCGCCAGCCAGCTCAGCGCCGACCCAGCCATCCGGGCACAACTGCATACCGCAGTGGCTGCCATGAACAAGGCGTGGCCCAAGTGGCACGCCGTCGCCAGCCAGTGGGACATCCTCAGCACCGGGTTCCACAAGCCCGGAAGCATCACACCGGTAGCCGCCGAAATCGCCGAGCTGGCACTGCGAACCGGGCGCCTGGCCCGCCGCAACCCGCACTGGACACCAGCCCGCACCGGCTACGGCCTCATCCGCGACCCCGCCACCCTCGCCCCCTCCGCTGACGACATCACGATCGTGCTGGGCGCCGTCCACCACGCCGCCGATGCCATCACGCGCGTCGCCGCCGAAGACCGCAACGCCGTCCGCGCGGCCGCTGCCGACAACCGGCTCTACATGCCCACCCACTTGCTGCCGCCCAGGTACGCCATCCCCTACCAGCATTACGAACATGCGCCGATCGCCTGGCCGCGTGCCCGCAGGCTCCTCGCCACCTACGACACAGCGATCCAGGCAAGCATCCGGATCGCCGAATCCCTCGACGACCTCGCCGCCGCCATAGGAGCCCCGAGCCGCCACCTGAGGCATGCCCGCGCGTTTTCGGCCACCCAGCCCACCCAGGATGAGCCAGCGCCGCACGAACTGCGGGACGAGGAACGGCACGCTCACCGGTCCACCGTCCAGCCGCAGCCCGGACCCCTCGCAGAGGTCGTCCACGACCTTGCGATCAGCGAACCAGCGGCCCTCCTACGCGCGGCCGCGATCGACGAGGCGACCCGCGCCCTGACCGCGGAAGCCAGGGCCCAGTCACAACGACGCACCGCCGCCAGAGACACCCCCACCCGGCTGGCTACCGATCCGCACACTGCGACAGCCCAGCAACCAGCCCGACGCTCCGCCCGAACACTGCCAGCGCGCCCGGCGCCCAGACACAGCCACTGAAACCCACTTCCTGTCAGCCGGGTCTCTGCGCCGTCCGACAGGTCGGTTTTGGCTGTGTTCCCGAAGACGTCGTTTCTATGCGCCTCTATGCGCTGACGTTGGGCTGGTCTTTGCGGCGACTTCGCTAAGCGGGCTCACTGCACTCGGGCACCTGAGTTTCTATGCCCTCGATGTCGGGCTGGTCTTTGCGACACCACTCCACAAGCTCAAGACACCTAGGCGAAAGACACGTTTCTATGCCCTCGATGTCCGGCTGGTCTTTGCGACATGGCAGGTATTGTTCGGTCACGTAGGAGTGTTCAGGTTTCTATGCCCTCGATGTCGGGCTGGTCTTTGCGACTCGAACCGTAGGCTCAGGCGACTGGCAAGCCAGTACCGTTTCTATGCCCTCGATGTCAGGCTGGTCTTTGCGACACGTCCTGCAACTTTGAGCGGTAAGCCCTGATCATCAAGGTTTCTATGCCCTCGATGTCGGGCTGGTCTTTGCGACGGTCGTCGATGTCTGCCTCGTGCACGGCGACGCCGAACCAGTTTCTATGCCCTCGATGTCGGGCTGGTCTTTGCGACGGCTGGGAGGTCGGTAACTCCCCAAGCGGGACGTCCATCAGCGTTTCTATGCCCTCGATGTCGGGCTGGTCTTTGCGACCTCGACTTTGCCACTGGTGGCCACGTTGTACCGGGGTTTCTATGCCCTCGATGTCGGGCTGGTCTTTGCGACGTGGCTGCGGAAAGCGCGAGTGTGGCTGATCACGATGGAGTTTCTATGCCCTCGATGTCGGGCTGGTCTTTGCGACGGATGCGTTCTGACGGTACCAGTGACCTGCGGGTTTGGTGTCCGTTCCGCCAACCGCCCGCGACAGGTGCTCACGGGCAGCGTGCCCGACCTCGCCTGACCAGCTCGCAGGGTCTTGACCTGCTGTGTTGTGGGTGCGCCAACCTCGGCGGAAACGCCCTGCGGGCGCGAGTGCTGTACGGGCGGCTCACGTGATGATCCAGAAGTCTTGCCGTTCCTCGATAACGCGGGCCCCGATGACGACTACGTTGCGGGTTGCGCGCTCGTCCAGCGGATACAGGCGGACCTGATCCTCGACAGGGTCGATAAGCGCGCGCAGTTTGGCCTGTAGCAGCGCAGACTCATGCATCGACGGCAGGTCGCACTCGAAGACGCTCAGCTGGACCCTCGGCCCGTAACCGGACAGCAGCGTCGCGACATCGTCGCGGCGCCGGTCGTCAGCGATGTCGTAGGCCACCAGCAGACGCATCACCGGCGCGCTCCGGGCATAGGGATAAGCACCCTATTTCCAGCGGACCGGGCGGTAGCGCCGGTCAGGATCCATGACGACGCGCGCGAGGGCCTTGGCCTGCAGCCCGAGCCCGACCCGGTAGGACACCCGGCGCCCGGTCGCCTCGTGGGTGAACAGGGTGAGCATGCGGCGCTCGTACGCGGCAAGGAACGTCTGCCGGGACCGGTCGTTCATCCGGCAGCCGACGTCAGGGGTCGTCTCGAATTCCTCGAAACGAACGATCCCCGTTGACAGGCAGCGGAACACCATGGCGTCCACTACCACTGGCCGGAACTCTTCCATGAGGTCCAGGGCGAGGCTTGGCCGGCCCCATCTGGCCTGGTGCAGGAAGCCGACCGCAGGGTCGAGGCCGGCCGTGCCGAGCGCGGCGACCGCCTCGTGGGTGAGCAGGGTGTACCCGAAGGAGAGCATCGCGTTCACCGGGTCCGGCGGCGGCCGGCGCTGACGCGACGCGAAGCCCCAGTCCTTGCCGAAATCCTGGTACCAGGCGCGGAAGTACTCGCGGCTGCCGGACCCCTCATGCCCCATAAGCTCATCGATCGTGGTGGCGTCAGCCAGAACCAGCCGGGTCGCGGCGAGAGTCTCCGCGATATCCGCGCGCTGGGCGTCCGGGCCGCGCCGGTCAGCGCGCAGCAGTCCCACCCGCATGTTCGCGATCTTGCCGTCCACGAACGCCCGGGCCAGCTCACGGGCCGCTGGCGGATCGTCTGCCATGCGGTACTGTGCCCGCCGGGCGGTGGGATCCGAGTGCTCTAGGGCGTGTTTAAAAAGCGGCGTGTGGGCCTGGGTTACAGGCTGGTGTCAGTGCGGGGTTTGTCCTGTGGCGTAGCGAGGCC
>OBLU010004229.1_pt1 | contig 12947 bp, 7 predicted proteins | sample 1518681 | NCBI WGS metagenome assembly OBLU01 (sample SAMEA3539304, study PRJEB22396) | soil metagenome | biome: tundra; feature: field; material: soil | place: USA | collected 2010-05 | depth 0.15 m | reverse complement strand
TTTCAGCCCTTAAGTGCTTCCGAGATGCAGACCGTCCGGGAAGCGTGCCGATTTGCACATCGCTTACCGCCGGGACGCGGGCCACAGCTTCTGAATGAAGTATTCATCCTCGTCCGGGTACCTACCGCGAAGGTGGCCATCGATCGAGTAAGTGCGAATCTTGTTTTTTTGGCGTTTTTGGCTGACGGCGATGGTGAAATTGTCGCTGCCGCCAATCCGTTCCGCTAGGTGTCGGGGCCTCCCAGGTAAGATGGCAATTTTCTCTCCTTCGATGTTGATCGGCGCGGTTTTGTTTTCGTTTACCCAGAAGATGGTCACCGAGGGGCGCCCCAGATCAGGTCCCGAGAGTAGCGCGATCGCCAATGAGTGACCTATAGATAGGTCAGATAAGTCACCTGCCGCCGACGCCGAGATTATCGTCTCTTTCTCTTTCCAGTTGGGCATATCCGCCGGTTTGTGAGCTTCCTTGATCGAGAGGGTGCCGTAGTTATCCACCTCGTAAGACCAAAAAGTGAAACGTCCGCGATTATTATACAAGAAAATTGCGCCGCTCCCTGACGATCGCGACTCGGTAGCGGGTTCGGCGACGCGGCTCTTACCGGCAAAGAAACCAATATCGGATGATTCTGAAGAATTCGGGACCGACCGACATTCCTCCGATGAGACCAATAAGGTCTCTGTAACTTCCGCGCCGTCCACGCCCCTGGCCGGTTTGACGGCACAGACCATCCACAAATGGTCAGCGTTCTGACCGACAAACAGATCTCGCAATGGCACCGGAGGAAGAGACCAGGCTTTCTTAATGTTGACTTGAGTTGGTTCGGTGCGGCCAGGGATAGGCGGCGAAATTGTTCTACCATCTTCCTCGGTTGCGTTAACCTTGATGGCTGCACGCGGGACGGATGCTTCAAAGCTAGCGATGGCACGCCAAGCCGACCAGAAGAGGGCACCATCTGGCATTGCGAGAAGTCTCGTGTTGTCATCGCGATCACTTGCCCCGGCTTTCGATAACCACTTATTCACATTACGTTCCAGGTTCTGTCCGTCCACTCTCTGTTCGACTGCTAGTGAACGTACAGCCTTTTCGTGAAAGTAGCTATCCCCCCACATCCAGGCCAGCGCTAAGACACCGACACCAAGCAGCGCCAGGCACACGGTGGGCAGCCACTTTTTCACCTTAGGCCACATTCTGTCGCGCAAGTAGGCCTCATTTTCTTGCACCCACTTCGCCACCCAGGCGTGAATTGGCTTAACCAGAAAATCCTGAAGTATCGTATAGAGCGGTTCCGGGTCGCCGGGAATCTCCTGCAGAATGCGGCCGCCGCGTTCACCACCTGAAAGCAGGGCGAGGAGATCTTGCACCGTTTCCGAGTCCAAAGGCTTCCTTCCTGGACGGTTTCGGTGCACCAGTTCGCTGTGCGACTGCGGCAGCGACCGCGCGGCGGGTGAGATGAGGTCCGAAAACACGATCACGGCGGTTTCCTGCAGATGCTCCGGCAACTTGTCGAGCCGCTTCTGGACATATTCTTCCAGAATTGCTTCGCGACTTGTTCCTCCGGAAAGCGACACCGGACCCAACTTCGTTTTCTGGCGGTGCGCGTCACCCCAAAGCCTTTCCATCATCATCTGAAGCAAAGGTGCATCGTGCCGCGCCTCGTCGGAAGCCCGGTACAGCCCTTTCCGAGGACTCCGGCACGCGGCCAGCACGTGCTCCGTGAAGGCCTCACGGGAAGCCTCGTCGATTTCCACTCGATCGTCCGAATAGCTCTCGTTCCACCAGCGTATGGGCCCCGTTATCGCCTCTCGCGCTCCTTCGTGAGTGAGCTCCCCCAGCGACAGCCAATTGCGTTTGGCGGCCGGTACGTAGTCTCCCAAATGATCGAGCACGGACAGGGAGTCTTCCCGCACGGACAGCAGCAAGTTGACCCGGAAATCGGAGCAGTCGACCAGTCCCGCGAGCTCTTCGATGAAGCCGTCGATTATTTTCGGATCAAGACGGCCGGTGTAAAGTCTCTCGAACTGGTCGAGGATCAGCAGGACGGGGCCGCGCATCCATTTGGACCACGCAGCCACCCGCGATTCAAGTCCAGGCTCCAGTTTCTCAATGGGCAAAGACCCGTCCTGCATTGCCGCGTCGATCATCCCTTCCAAACGACCCAGAGGATTGTCCGTCCAGGTATTCATCAGGAGCACTGCCTGGCTGGGAGGGGAATTCTCGTCGGCGCGCCTGGCATTTTTCCGAATGTCGGGCACCACACCGGCCGCGAGGAGCGACGTTTTGCCGACGCCGCTGGGGGCGTATAGCACGGTGAGGCGGTTAGCCTTAAAGTTGGCAAGGCAAAGACGCCGTTCTGTTTGCCGCCCGAAGAACAAGGGTGCATCGCCTTCTTCGAAGCTGGCCAGACCTTTGAACGGCGAACGAATCTGATGTTGTCCGAGTAGGATGGAGGCTGTCTGGGCAGTCATGCCGTTGGAACTTGGTCTAAGATCATCCTGCGAAGATCCGGTATGAATTCCGAGAGATCCGCCTCTATCATCTGAATTTGGTTCTGGGTCCCCCATTCCGATTCAAAGTCCTCAACGGGCTTCTTCACGGCCCAGATCTTGGAGTCTCCGGGACCTATCCAACGGCTTCGCTTAATCTGGTGAAGCATGACGCGAAGGTTCCAGTCTCCAAGGCTGTGCCCAAGAAAAAGGTAGTGACATTCCGCGAGATGTTCGCCAATCATAGCCGGGAAGAAGTCTTCCCACCTGACGGTTGCGAGGTAACGTATATAATCGTCTTCTGTCACGACGGAGTCCCGGCGGGTTGGCCGGAACGCAGCGCAGGGCGGCACGCGCTGCCATGAATCTTGACTATGCACGTGCGCTGCTTTGTGCTAACGGCGGAATATTTAAGGTTGTTCCTGATCCGCTTAGGTCTTGACAGCTTCCCTGTTTCGTTTCGGTATTCCGTGTGGAACAAAGCGACTTCCTGGTTGGGCGGCAACTCATCGTAGGAAAGCAGATCGAATTCGATATGCTCCGTCGCGAATGCCTGCTCCAGCAGATCGTCGTAGTTTGTAGTTATGAACAGGGGAAATCTGAACCGCTCGCTGCCAGCATCGGCGTCACGCCGATCCCGGCGCCATTTCGCGAAACTGGCGCAGAAGGTGTGCGCAAGCAGCGGATCAATCGGCCGGGAAAAGATCTCATTAATTGCGTTCCGCACACGGCTTTCACCTTCGAAGGTTTCGACATACTGGGCCGTCAAAGAGAGGCGGTCGGATTGCGGCATCTTGCCGAGCCTAGCGAGCCAAGAATTCAGTTGTCCACCGCTCGGCATGTTGAGGATAGTGGGAGTCCAGTCACTCTTCGGGTCGTTGGCCGGATCGAGGCTCGCACCCGCTCCGAGGACGATGGTTGCCGCGCTCCCACTCAAGGCGTTTGCGATTCTGGCGATTTTGTCGCGATCCATCGGCATCGGCAACCAGCAGACGGGGTATTGCGCCGACACGTCGGCGGCTCTCTGATATGATAGCCGAAAGCCGCGGCAAAGGAAACAGCCATTTTCGACGAATTGTCCGGGGACGGTGGTTGTCGCCGGAAGATCGCAAATCCGCCGGCTTTCGGCAACTCGCGGAAAACACAGGGCAATGGCTGTCTCCCCGCATCCCAAAGAGCCGGACGGGGCGGCACCGGGCGGCCCGGCGGTTGCAAAGGAAGGAAAGAAATGTGAAAATTCTTGGATCGATGTCCCGTAACGATCTTCTTTTCCGCTTCACTATTATATAAGGCCGAGGAACGGCAGGCGATTAGGAGGGCATATGAACGACGATCCAATCACCGGATCTGGCCGGTGTTTCCCCCGGGTTACGGAAGATTTCGATGCCAATCAGCCCGGACTTCGAGATTCTTCGACGGCGGCCGGGCTGAAAGCGGCGTTCTGGTCCCGCAAGCTATCTCCCGCCGCGAAATTCGGCAGGATAGTCGATCTGCATCGCAGCGCCTTCGAAGCGGAGGAGGCGGCGGTGTGGGATCGGGCGGACTTTTATTGGAAGGAGCTGTGGAACCTGGTTTTGACGGCCGCAGACGCCGACGCCTGCTGGGTGGCTGGGAAGCCGTCGGCTGGCGCCGGCGACATCACGGGGCCCGAGTTTCGAAGCCATTTTCTGAATGAAGTGGTGCTCGAGTCGCATGCCGGTTTTTTTCGGGGCGAAGTGGCGGCTGGCCTGAAACCCCTCGACCGGCCAAAGTTTCATCTCCAAGCCCTTTCGGATCTCATCCGCCAGTCGCCAAGCATTACGGCGGAGCAGGAACGGGTACTCATCGATCCGCTCGCCGTGTGCGCTATCGAGCAGCACGGTGGCGAGGCAGGAAGGGCTGCCGAGGGTTTCTGGGCGATGATGGCGCAATTGTTTCCGCGGCAAGCGCACTATCTCGACGCGGCTTTGGCCGAAATTCATGCCGCCACGATGGGCCAGATTCAGGCGGCTGCCGAAGTTAGGAAACTTTCCATCGTGGAAACGGGGATCGCGCAGGTGGAGGACTTGCGGCGACGGTCGCCGGCCAACTTGGGCTGCTATCAACTGCTCGGACTTTTTTATCACGAACAAGCCATTCATCTTGCGAATGCGGGCGCAATTCCCGCCTCTTTCCTCGCTCTGAAGAAAGCGGAGGTTTACGGGGGGCGCAACCCGGTACTGGCCGAAACCGAGAGTCAGCTCAATGCGGTTCTTGAGGCGATGCGGCAGAAGTCGGATAGGATCCGCGAAACCCTGAGGCAGAAACCTGGAGCAAGCCTCACGGCGCAGGGCCGGAGCCTCGTGAAAGATGCCGCGACAGGGTCGTCGGAAGCGGCCAATTGGGATCTGTCTCCCGAGGCGAAGCGGATTCGGGCCGAGCGCGAAGGCGCGGGGCCGTCTCCCGAACGGACCCTTGCCCGCGCCAGTGAGGAGACTGGGCCGATGGTGCGGGTGAAGGTCACATCGAAAAAGCCGGGCGAAGAACGGCTCGCAGATTGGCTGGGGAGCGCACAGGGACGGAGGCTTAGATGGCAGATCGTGGCGGCCGTGGTGCTCTGTTTGATAACGACGGTACTGTTGGCGCGCGAAGCATGGGGAGGGTACGCACGGGAGCGGGCGTGGCAGCGGACGGAAGCCGCGATGAAGGCGAGCGACGACGCGGCCACTCTGGACGCTCTGGGCGACTTTTTTTCCGCTCCCAGGCCATTACGCGCAGACCGGCAATCCGATTTCGACCGCGCTGGGTTGTACGGCCGCACCATGGCACGCTGGATCGCATCGAAATCGAGCCGCCTTACTAATGAGGAGCGGCGGCGCCTTCTGAAGTATAAGAAGCAAGTAGTCGATCGGAAACTCGATAAAGACACGGGGGGTAGCAAATGAAACGGATCGTGAACGCAATCTCTTTGGTAGCGATCGTCGCGAGCCTTGGTGCGCTGTTTTGGTTGAACCGGCCGGCTGACGAAGGCCGGCAAACAAGAGACACTGAGTTCGCCGTCAACGCCAATCGCGTGGTGCATTTTCATCCCAACCCGGAAATCATGGATGGCTTGAACGAAGTGGACCTTGAGGATCAACTTCGCGACTGGCTGCTTTACGCGGTGATGGGCGAGAGCGGGCTCGACAGTGAGGCGTTACGGAAAGCCCTCTATGACGTTCCGCCTTCGCGCGCTGAATACATTAAGCCCGTGGCGTCTTTCGAGTTCGGCGAGGCCCGGTTCCGAGTAATCGACGGGAGCGGTACCACCGTCGCGCTGATTCCGGCGAATAGCCCACAAAGGCGCGATCTTCTGGCCCAAATCGCAGACGCGGTTCGAATCAGTATCGGATCGAAGCCCGGAGCACTGCGTGTCTTCGAATACTCGATCGATCCGGTCGAGCTGACGGCTACGGTCACGCGGACGCCCGATGTGCCGGGGACCAGCTTGTTTTCGGACGCGTATGGATACGCAGAAGCCGAGGTTCATGACGCGTCGCAACTTGCGGATTTGATGGGGCGTATGGACGATGTGACGTCGGCGTCTCCCGCGGGCAGCGGAATCCGCATTACGGGGCGCAGGGTGGAAGGCAGCAAGGCGCACAAGCTTCGGGTAGAGGATATCGCGGCGCTGTGGCAGTCGGAGAAGCAACTGGCAAACGATCGCGTACGCATCGATGCCTTTAACGCCCGGTGGCAAAGCGAAGACACGATTCGCTCGATTGTGGAGCCGAAGTATCAGCGAGAACTCAACGCGATCTTGGCGAAATATCCAGAGCCGAGCAAAGCGCGACCACCATTGTGGCGGATCTCGCCCAGCCTTCCCAACGAGACTGGCCTCGACGGTATTCCCAGCGGAATGAGCCCGGGGACTGCGGAGGCGCTGCGGAAAGATTTTCCATCGCTATTCAAGCGAAGCTACGGTTCCAAGGGCGGAGTCGTGCCGCTTTTGCGGCCTCGAAAGAAGGATCCGTTGCTTTCGTTTGAGAACGACTCGGACGCGGAAGCTCCGGCGGCGGATCCGGATGCGGGGAGCCGCGAGGAGGCGCTCGCAAAGCTGAAGGAGAAATGGAGTGACGAGAGCTACCTCAAAAGTCTCATCCAGCCGCAACACGACCGGGAATTGGCCGAGCTGAAGAAGCGCCTGTCATCGAAAGGAAGCGCGGGCATACCGGATGGCAGCGGCTTCTCGCTCGACCCGTCATTCGACTACGTGAAGCTGGAAAAGGTTTTCGAAACTCTCCACCCATTACTGCAGGCTATCGGGAAGCCGGAAGAACTGGCGGACGCCGAGCGTAGCATCCAGGAGGGAAAAGAGGGCCCGTTTCTCGACCTGCTCTATCGGGCCCAACAGGGCAAGTCCGGTCTCTCGGCCCTGATCGGCCCCGTAAGCGAGCAAATGATTCAGCGCGCGCAGTTTCAGCATGCCCGTTACGACGGCAGCCTGTCGGGCACGGAAGCCGGCATGGTGCTTTTCTATACCGATCTGCTGGCTAAGCTCTGGGCGCTCGATTACCTGGAGAGGGCTCCGGCAGAGCAAGTACGCGGTTTTGTCCCACTGCTGAAGGTGGCGGTTTCGCCGATATACGAGCAGGAGATTCGCGATCTCTCCGGGACGCGGTTGTGGTTCGGCGCCAGAGACAGTGCATATTCGAAAACGCCGGGTGAGCTTCTGTTTGCGCGCATAGCGACGCGCGTCTATGCGGCGTCGAGCAACACCTTGCAGCCGGGAAAGGAAGCTGAGCCGAACGCGGCTAGCGCCGACTTTCTAGGCTGGTGGAACGACCATTATGCGCAAGTGGCGCAGTTTGAGCCGGAGTACCAACGACTCAACGAGATCATGAAGTGGAGCGTGATCGTGGGCTGGCTTTCGGCGACCGATCATATCGACAATCTCGACTATTTGGTGGGAGTACCTGTCAAGCGTGACAACTGGTTTCCCGACTGGGCGCGCAAGAATCAGGCGCTGAAATTCCGGGACTGGGATCGCATGGAGTTCTACGAACGCGGGTACAAGGGGGTCGAGACGGAATCGATGCCCATCCTCTACTCACGGCCTTACGGAGTTCCTTCGGGTATGCACTCTTTGTCGGGCGGGGTGTCGCTGGGTTCGCGCCGCGAAATCATGAGCCGGCCCGACCTGAAAGTGGAAATCGAGACTCTTGCACGACGCCCCAATGTGGAGGAGATTCCGGGGTCGGTGAAAGGAAGCGCGTTCAAGTCGTCTGAGAACACGGTTTTCAAATTCCGGCCGGTTGAAAAGGAAACGCCGGCGGCCTTCGAGGTGAACGCGAAGCCTGCGGCAAAGCTGCGTGGGCCGGACATCGAACTGAAAAACGCGGCATTCGAGGTAGGATTCGATGAGCGAAAAAGCGGCCTGAGGGTCACCGTCGCCACGGACCACCATGCGATTGGGGAGCTTTCGATCGAACGCCGCGCGGGCGGCCGCGATATCGACGTGTTATTTGCGCCGCGCGACGTGGAATACTGCCGCGCGTACTCGAAAACGATCAGCGAGGCCACAGCCCGAGGCGAGAACCCGCTCGCAGCGATGGCCGCGCGGCCGGATGTGAGAACCGTGATCGAACATGACGGATCTTACTATGTGGAACCGCTTGGGAACCGGAGTAGTTGGATCAAGATCAGTCCCGAGGGCGACCCAAGCGCGAACATCTCGAACCAGGCGGACCTTCGATTCGGCAAACTTGGGACTGGCGTGAAGCAACCGATGTCGCGATGGAACATTGCGTTCGTCGACCGGCAAAGGGTGGACACGGAGATTTCGAAGACTGGCAAGTACATCGTACACCCCCCGGAAGCATCCACCCGGCGGGGCGTAGCGTTTTCGATCATGAACAAGGGACCCCCAACCGGCGAGAGCGTACCTCCTGATGGGCACAGCATGCTGGCGGCGATCGATAAGGCCCGGGGCGGCAACGGTCCCGGAAACGGGGGCGGGGACGAAGGTTTCAGGTTCGCGTCGTTCAGCGGTAACGATGGTCCGAGGAATCTGGCGCGAGAGGCGGCGCTCGATCCGGAAGGGACGCTCGCACTCCTTGCCCGCCAGCGGAAAACGGCTCTGGAACATAGCGACTCGCTGATTCGCAGCGGCGATTTCGAACAGGCGCGGATTGAACTCGACGATCTGTCGGCTGTATTTCCGGATAACCCGGATGTGCTGATGAGACGAGTGATCGCCTATGCAGGCAGCGATTCGCAGACAACCGGCGCGGAAGCCGCGCGGCTGAGGATTGCGCCAGCACAAATTCCGGAATTTCTGGACGCCGCCGATGCCGCGTTGCCTAAGCTGGCGATGGGATCAAAAGCGCGGGCGAAGTTGTCCGCCGTGGTGCGCGGTACCGTGGCGAAGGCGCAGGGCAAAGACGTCCACTATCTTTACTTCGGTCAGAAGGCCGAGCTTGGCGTAGAGATACGCCTGTCGGATTTTCGATTGGAGTCCGTGAGCGCCGATGAAGTGGTGCCGGGAGGCGCACGGTACACATTGGAGAATCTTGATACCAATCCGACCGGCTTCTCGATGCCCATGCCTCCGCCGTCAGAGCCAATCACCGCCAAACTGCGGGACGACACCATAGCCTTGGTTCAGCCCGAGGTGATTGTGGATAGCCGTACGCACAGACGGTACTGGCGCTTCAGCGACCCCGACACACAGACGGCGCCGTCTTTCCGCGGGCGCTACGATGCATCGCGAAATAACTGCTCGGACATGCCGGAGGAGGAGCGTCGCAAGCACCAGGAGTGCCAGAAGGACGTGTATCTTGCGGGCCGCGATCAAGATAAGATCGCGTCCAGGTAGAGGGAGCGGTGGTTGCGGCGGCTGAGATCCGACGGCGTGCCGGCCAAGCCGAATACGCATGGGCGGCCGGCAACTGGCCGGGAGCGTTCCAAGCGTATTCGGAACTGTTTCGCGCTATCGTTGACGCCGGGGCCAACAACGGTCAGTTCGCATATAACGAGTTTCTGGTGATGGACCGCTACGCGAATCTGGCCGTGCCGTTAGGCCGGATCGAGATGGCCCTGGATCTCTATCATGCGCTGCATCTGATGGAGTCCGCCGCACCCGAGGCGCGCGTTCTGGCCGCCTGCAAACGGCTCCAAATCGCTGTGGAGGCGGGGGACAGTGTGGCCGCGCAGGATGCGCTTGGCTGGATCGTGGACAAGTTATGGGAGGGCAGGTTGCCGGAGGCGACGCTGCTGGACCGATGGGAAGCGACGGTTCGCTGGCCGCAGGAAGAAAGCGCGGCCACCATGGTCCAGATGTACCTGGCGCTGGGCAGGTTGTACAACGCCCTGCGGCGGCTCACCGAGTCGTCGATGTTTCTGGAGCGCGGTTTGCGTCTCGCAAGCGGGTCGCTTCGCGCCCGGCTGGGGGCGACGCCAATACACCTGGCGCTGGCGAATAATCATCTCTGCCTCGGCGATTTCGCGGCTTGCGAGGAGAGCCTGCGCCGTGCACGGGCGCTCGCAGAGGCCGAGCAATCCGCCCAGATGTACGGCATCTGGCTGGATGCTGCCACGGCAAGGCTGGATCTCATGCGCGGACGGCTGGCTAACACACTGGAGGCGTTAGCAAGAATCGAACTGGCCTGCCGGGAACGCGGTCTTGTCCGCGCGCTATGTAACTGCCTGTTGTCGCGGGCGGAAGTATTCATTCTGCTCAATTTGCTCCCTGAGTCTGACGCGTGCCTTGAGGAGGCTATGGCCCTGGCGAGGGATGAGGGCATCCGGGAAATTGAGGCCGATGCAGCTCGGGTACGCTTCTTCCGGCTCTCTCGTGCGCGTCTCTTTGGCGCTCTGGAGCCCGGCACACCCGTATGGGATATGCAAAACGGAACGGAACCAGATCCCGTTCCAAGAGTGCGTGAATCCGGACTCAGACGCGACGCGGTGGTGTGGACGGGCGATTGCTTGAGAGACTACGAATTGCGCGAAGCGCTGGTGTATGCCGGCCTTGACGAGAGCGTACGGAAGTCCGCAGACGTGCGAACGACCGACGAAGTGCGGGAAGACGCGGTGAATCTTGACAGCGATTTCAACGGCGTCGATTCGCCGCTGATCCACGCACGGCTGCGATTGGTTAGAGGTCTGTTCTTGGGGAGCCGGGGCGCAGAAGGATCGGCGCGACCCGAATTGGAGGAAGCCTGTGCCTTATTCGCCACTATCGGCGCGAAACGCGAGTTGTACCAGGCCACTGTGCATCTCGCACGGGCCATTGAGACCACCGATCGCGAACGTTATGCGGCGCTTCTGGCAGACAACGAAAAGCGCCTGAATGTCCTTTCGGAGGGCCTATCCATTGAGCAGCGAAACGCTTTCGAATTGAACAAGTACACGCTGGCCCAGGAGATTCGGCGTGTAGAAATGGAAAGGATTGTCGCACTACGCCGCGGCGCGATGGAGGCGGCAGGGTGGAAGCGCTGGTTCCGTAAGCTGCACTATTGGAGGGCGCTGCACGAGTTCATCCGGCAAATGGACGCTGAGCAACAACGCCGCCGCAAAGCCGGCCTGGAGGCTCCGGTGCGATGGAGTTCCGCTGGATTCCCCGGTCTGTTACGACGCGTTTGGTTTCACCCCAACCGCAACCAGACGGTGGGTTACATCGTTTTGCCCGACAGGACTTTCCTGTTTTCTTTGCGTCGCTGGCATCTCGACTGCCGCATTCTTGAGATCGGCCGCCCAAGAATTGCCGCCCAGGTGCGCGAGCTGCATCGGTGCCTGGCTGCGTTTTCACAGACACCGGCCTATGAGATCTTGGCGCAGGCCACCTGCGATGGTTTGGGGTTGCGGGAGATCCTTGGTCCGTTACCTGAACGAATCGACTCGCTGACGATCGTTCCGGACGCAGAACTGAGCCTGGTGCCGTTCTGCGCTCTCCGGTTGGTGAACGGCGACGGGAGCGCGGGGTACGTGGTGGAGCGCTTCGCGGTAAACATGGACGACGTAAGCTCTCACCGTGTGCCGCCGGTCAACGGCCAGCCCGTCGCCCTGGCGGCCCGCTATTCCGGAGAATCGCAAAAATTGGAATGCGCTGCAACGGCTACGGCGAATGCTTCGGACTGGATCGAGAAGACCTGGGGCATTCCCTGCGAGAATGTGGACGAAAAGGCAAAGTGCCTGAGTACGCTAAAGGACGCGGCGATTTTCTACTACTTCGGTCACGGGTATTTTAAGGATGGGGACCCCGACGGAACGGGCATCGAGTTTCGCGGTTGCCAGGGAACAGAAATATTGTCTATTCGCGACTTGGACCTGGTGGACTTTTCCCGCTTAGACCAGGCGGTCATTCTGGCCTGCCACGGTGCGGATGCAAGAGTCCTAGCCGGCAGATGGACAGTGAGCCTCCCTGAGATACTTATCCGCCGCGGCGCCCGGTCGGTACTGGGGGCGGTGTGGCAGCCGGAAGAAGGGATCGCCAAGAAAGTCTCGGACGGGTTCTTCGGCAGGGCAGCCACGGTGGGCCGCGCCATGGCTCTTCGGGCGATTCAGATCGATCTGCTGCGGGACCGGCCCTCCGGCGACCCCTTCGACTGGGCGCCCTTTCAAGTTTACGGTGAAGCTGGCGTGTTGAACAATCCGCGAAGGACGAGCATATGGCGCAAATGGCGACGGTCTTAAAGGTTCTAATCAGCAGCAAACAACTGGAGTTCCAAGCGGAACGCTCGGATATCCTGAATATCATGAAATCTCTCCCGCTGCTAGCCGCGGACGCCGCGGAAGAATGGTCTCCGGAAGCTGAGGCGGTGCAGAACGTATCTGTCCGGCAAGCGAGTGGCTGCTCGATATACATTGGATTGTTCGGCTGCATCTACAGCTATCCCACCATACTCGAATATGAAGCGGCTGCGCAAAACCCGTATCGCGAGATGTTAGTTTACGTAAAAGACTGCCCGAATCGCGACGAATCGCTTGCTGCCTTTCTCGAAAAAGTAAAGGATCCGACAAATGGACGTACGCTGGTGACTTATCGCGATTGGGAGTCACTCCGAAGCCGCGTGGAAAAGCATCTTTGGGATGCGGTTGGGCGGATGGTGGAACATCTGCTTCGACTGGGCCATCCTCCGGTTGCTTTGGGGAGTGGAGGAGCAATGGAACGAAGATGGCGGCACGAAAGGCAGTGTTTGATCGATCTGGGTCTTCCCTCGGACCGGGAATTGGCAGTGCGATTCGCAGACGGTCTGAGACAGCAGAGGCCAGGGTAGAAAGGCCGGCGGCGGCTGCCGAGATCAGTCCATCATTAGCGCGATCCGGATTGTGCCAGCCGGGAACGCGCGATCGATGCGGCCGGAACGGCCGGTGTCGAGCACCCACAGCTTCTTGGCGGGCAGGAAGCGTACCTCGAGCAGCGCCGCCGGTTCCCGAGTAATCGCCCGCGATGTTCAAGGTGACCGGGGAATTCGTAGCTTGAACACGAACATGAGTATCAAGAATCTCTCTCAGCGGTTGGA
>OBLU010004226.1_pt1 | contig 12953 bp, 18 predicted proteins | sample 1518681 | NCBI WGS metagenome assembly OBLU01 (sample SAMEA3539304, study PRJEB22396) | soil metagenome | biome: tundra; feature: field; material: soil | place: USA | collected 2010-05 | depth 0.15 m | reverse complement strand
CGTCTTGCCGACGATTGCCGAGAATTGACTTTCAACGTTGGCCGTGTTGATGGCGATTACCGCGAAATGCCAATTACCCGGCGACAGATTGGTAATCTCCACACCCGTTGCACTGGCGGAGGCGACGGACATTTTGTTGTTGAGGGCTGTGGTGCTTGTTCCATAGCGGATTACATAGCCCGCTAAGTTAGTCAGCGGCGTTCCATTGGTATTTACAATGGGCCGGGCCCAACTGAGGGACGCGGTGCCTGGGACGGACGGGGTGGCTGGCTGGACCGTGATGTTGAATGCCGGCAGGGCCGCGCTCTGCGCACCGTTCGATACGCTGACAACGATATTGGCATCGGTTGCTACGCTGCCCGTGGAGGGTGTGCCGGATAGCGCGCCCGTCGCCGCGCTGAACTGCGCCCAAGCGGGCTTATTCGCCACCGCGTAGGTCAGAGTGGAACCAGCCGACGCCACGACGGTTGGGCTGAAACTGTAAAACTGCCCCACCTCAGCCGTTGTCGCCGGCGTGCCCGAGATCTGCAGCGTCTGCGCAACCGGCGCGGCCATCGACCCTGGCGCGCCCAGCGTGAACGTAAAGCCCCCGCTGGTGATCGATGTTCCAAGCAAACTCGCCGAATACGCGTAACCGCTGTAATCCCAGCCCCCCTTGGCCAGCGCCGTGCCGTTGCTCACGATACCGACCACGTTATCGACCGCCGCGAGATTAACGCTCACCGGCGTCGCCCCCCTCGCGCTGACGTCAATGGCCAGCACCATCACATGAGGATTGTTCGGCAACGTGAGGCTCTTGACGGTCTTCGCGCTGTTGATCGCAAAGCTGTAGCCGTACACGTACACCACCCTCTTCTGGATGCCTCCGGTCGGGGTGACCAGGTACGGCATCGTCACAACTACCGATTCGCCCGCGAAGTTTTGCGATGGCTTCCACCAATCGCTCAGGCTTTGCGTGATCGTGGTCGTCGTGCCATCCGTGTAGGTCACGACGAATTTCTGGTTCGTCTGGGCGCCGTACGCGGCGGCGCCCAACAAGTTAATCGTGGCGTATTTCCCCGCCGGCAGGGGTATCGTCGTGCTGCTAACCGCGTCGGGTGTTCGGCCGGAAACCGTAGCGGCCGCGTTAAAATAGGTCATCGATAACAGGACGCTCATCAATGAAGCACTTACGATGTTGATTTGTGGCATTGATCGCCTCCAGAAATGCGTCTGCCGCCGTATTTCCTTCACACGTGGATCAAGTGATTGAGCGGCGATTTAAGCGACCTTAGTCACATCATGCAAATGTCGCGAGGTGGCGACAGGGCGTGCAATTTTGGCGGTCGCTGAAACGAAAATGCCAAATGGATTTTTTGCGATCTGCTTGGAACCAAGCGATTCTATAAATCTAACCACTACGGCTTACAGGATCACCTGGGGAGTTGGTTCCCAGGGCTGGTGCGTGCCCCACTCGCAGATGCTGTACAGGATCGGGCGACCCGTCGCCCGAAGAGCATCGGACATGGTCGCGTAGGCCGCACGTACTTCGAGCGACTCGCTGTTGCACCAGTCGTACCTCAAGTAGTCGACACCCCAGGCGGCATACTGTAGGGCCTCCTGAAATTCGTGCCCGCGGCTACCGGGTTTGTTCTCGCAAGTCTTATCACCCGCATCGGAGTAAATTCCAAACTTCAGGCCCTGAGCGTGTACGTATTCGGCCAAGGCTTTGATGCCCGAGGGAAAGCGCACTGGATCGGACTCGATATTGCCGGCCGCATCTCGCTGGCCCTGCCAGCAGTCATCCACCACCACGTAGCGGTAGCCGGCCGCCTTCATACCGGAGGAGACCATCGCATCCGCCTGTTGGCGGACCGTCGTCTCATTGATGTCGCAGCGATATTTGTTCCAGCTGTTCCAACCCATCGGCGGCGTCAGCGCGAGGCCATTGGGCTTGCGTGGCATGAACTGCTGCTCGGCCCGGGCCAGTCCGCAACCGACCGCGAACAGCGGCAATCCCGACAGCGCAATTAAGAGCACTCGATTCACGGACTTAACCCCCACGATTAGCTTCGGTCAAAAGTGGTAGCACCGCACAGGAAAGTCCGACACGTTTCTCTGATTCCCTTAAACAGAAATTTGTTCCGGAAATCCGTACTGGCGTCCGTACGTGGAACATTTGGTGCGGCAAGGATTAGATAAGTATTTGATTTATATGGTGGGCGGTACAGGGATTGAACCTGTGACCCCTGCCGTGTGAAAGCAGTGCTCTACCGCTGAGCTAACCGCCCGGAAATGGCGCGCGAAGTATGACATCGACCTTTCGCTAAAACAAACGGCATGGCGGTCGCGTGCCTGCTTCTGCGCGCCTTTCGGGGGCTCTGCTAAACTTTGCGCCCCTCAATTATCTCCGGACCAGGTCCATGACTGTCCGTACACGATTCGCCCCCAGTCCCACCGGCTTTTTGCATATCGGTGGACTTCGGACCGCGCTCTTTTGTTGGCTGTACGCGCGCCGGCATGCGGGGCAGTTCGTGCTGCGGATCGAGGATACCGATTTGGAGCGTTCGACCGGCGCGGCCATCCAGCAGATTCTGGATGGCATGGAGTGGGCGGGCCTCGAACACGATGAAGGTCCCTTTTATCAAACCAAACGCTTCGACCGCTATAAGGAGGTCATCGAAGAGCTGCTGGCGAGCGGCAACGCCTACCGGTGCTACTGCACCAAGGAGGAGCTCGCGCAGCTTCGTGCCGAGCAGATGGCCCGCGGGGAAAAGCCGCGCTACGACGGCCGCTGGCGCGATCGCACGGACTCGCGTCCCGGGGTTGCGCCCGTGGTGCGCTTCAAGAATCCGCTCGCCGGAGACGTGGTGGTTCACGATGTGGTGCATGGCCCGGTGGTCTTTCAGAATGCCGAACTCGACGATCTGATCATCGCGCGCTCCGATGGCTCCCCTACCTACAATTTTTGCGTGGTGGTCGATGACATGGACATGCGAATTACGCATGTCATTCGGGGTGACGATCATTTGAACAACACGCCGCGACAAATGAATATGCTGCTTGCGTTGGGGCATCGGCCGCCGGTCTATGCCCACCTGCCCATGATCTTGGGTCCCGACGGCACCAAACTCTCGAAGCGTCACGGAGCGGTCAGCGTGCTCGAGTATCGGGATGAGGGCTTCTTGCCGGAGGCCGTCCTCAATTATCTGGTTCGCTTGGGGTGGTCGCATGGCGACCAGGAATTCTTCAGCATCGAGGAGATGATCCAGCTGTTCGATATCGCCGACGTCAACAAATCGGCCTCGGCTTTCGATGTGGAAAAATTGTCCTGGCTCAATCAACAGCACATGATGCGCGCTCCCGCCGCCCGCATCGTGCCGGTGCTGCGCTGGCATTTGAATCGCGAAGGTATCGAGGTGAGCGATGACGCGCAACTCGAGCAAATCGTGCTCTCGCAACGCGAGCGTGCCAAGACGGTGCGCGAAATGACGCTCAATAGCGTGTTTTTTTTCCGGGCTCCCGCGGCCTACGACGACAAGGCGGTGCGCAAGCATGTGACGGCCGAAGTACTGGTGCTGTTGGGCGAGGCTTCGAGCGAACTTGGCCAACTGGCGAACTGGTCCGCGCCGGCGATTCACGGCGTCATCAGCGGCCTCGCGGCCGCCGGGGGACTTTCGCTCGGCAAACTGGCGCAACCGATCCGCCTCGCGGTATGCGGCGGGACGGTGTCGCCTCCCATAGACGCCACCCTGGCCATTTTGGGGAAAACCGAGGCTTTAGCTCGTTTGGCCACGGCAAGAGCACGTTGGAGCGCGTAGCCCATTCATTTTCTTGACGAATTGGACCCCGTCAGGTAACGTGCCGCGCCTCCATGTGGGGCCATAGCTCAGCTGGGAGAGCGCTTGCATGGCATGCAAGAGGTCGGCGGTTCGATCCCGCCTGGCTCCACCAGTTTTAAGGTTTCGTTCGATCGATTTCAAGGCCTGCGTCCCCATCGTCTAGAGGCCTAGGACACATCCCTTTCACGGATGCGACCGGGGTTCGAATCCCCGTGGGGACGCCATTAAATCAATGAGTTATGGCATCACGTTCTAGCTCGTACGAAAACCGTACGAAAAGTTGCGCGGCGCGATGCGGCTCATATCCTTCGTGTTGCGCTCGTGCGCGAGGACGACGATCGGGAGCTAGCGTGCAATGCGCGTGGCCGTATGGATACGGCCAATCGCAGAATTTGTAATCTGGTCGCAATTTGCGGTTGCAAATCGGATCGGTTGACAGGCTTTGGGTTCGGGGTAAGGTAAACCATATGGCCAATTCGATCGTTTCAGCAGCTCCCGACATCATGGGCGGAACTCCGGTGTTTGCCGGCACGCGCGTGCCCGTGCAGACTCTGCTGGACTACATTGAAGCCGGCGATACCATCGACGAATTTCTCGAAGGGTTTCCCTCCGTTTCGCGTGAGCAAGTCATCGCCTTTCTTGAGCGCGGTGCAACGTTGGCCGTTATCGAAGCCGCTTGAAACTATTGCTCGACGAGTGTGTTGATCGCCGACTGGCGAAACATCTGACGGGATTATCGGTTCGAACAGTGGCCGAGATGGGCTGGTCGGGGATTAAGAACGGCCAATTGCTCGCGTTGGCTCAGGCCGAGTTCGACGTCTTGATTACCGTCGATCGCAATTTGGCGTTTCAGCAGCATCTGCCCAAATTTTCGGTCGCCGTGCTCCTGATCGTCGCGCCATCTAATCGGCTCGCCGATCTCGTAGCGTTGGTTCCGTCGATTATCGCTGCTCTTCCGACCGCAATGAAAGGGACTGTCAGCAAAGTCAGCGCTGCGTAGTTGTATCGCCGCTGACGGCGAGGTGTCGCGCAATACTGGCAATGTGTAAACCAGCGCGCAATATTGATCACTTTTTGGAAGCTGCCGCCGTTGTGATTCAATGCGTCGCGGCGCCGGTCGGCGTCCAACGCTTGCGCCTGTTCACAGCCTTTCCGCCAACGGGTTATTACGCGGCGATTTTTGTCTCTGCGCAGGCAGTCCTAAAGCTTTTCGAGGTGCGAAAAGTCTGAGTCGGCATGTTCAAGCTCGACTTGGTGGTGCCGCGCGCATGCGGCGATCAAGATGTGTGTAGCGGGGACCGAGATACCGGCGGAACGCGCGCGTCGTGCGAGATCAAAGGCGGCACTCCAAACTGCAGTCGATGGCGAGTTCCGGCAGCAGCCGTTCGAAATCCCTAAGTACCTTCTTATCACGATCGCCACCTGCGCCATTCCATAACTCCAACCGGGTGATGGGGCACCAACAGGCCTCACCGGCATCGAGTGCGCGCGTCACCCGATCTCTGACAGCCGCGTCTCCATTCGGTCGAAGCATGTGAATCCAGGAGGAGGAGTCGACCAGGATCACGGCAACTTAGCTTTTGCGACGTTGCTGCAAGAGTTCCGCGACGCTCACCAGATCCTTGCAGGTTCCCGCGTGCTTGGTGAGTTCGGCCATGCGCTTACGGCGGTTAAATTCCTGGATGGCTGTGACGATTGCTTCGCGCTTCGTCTTTGCCTTAGTGAATCGAATAGCGTCTGCAAGGTCGCTATCGGGAATATTAACGGTGGTCTTCATGATTCCATTTTATCGACACCAATATTCCTTATCAATGACGACAGGAATACTGTGGGCCGCGTGCGGATTTGCAGGGTCACTCTGTAAACCGGCGCGCAATATTGATCACTTTTTGGACGCTGCCGCCGTTGTGATTCAATGCGTTGTGGCGCCGGTGGGCGTCCAACGCAGGTGCTTGTTCACAGGGTGAAGCAACCGGCGTTGATCGTCGGCGGGTCAATTGGCGACGATTAAGGTACAGATCCCCAGTCGCGTAGCGCGGCAATCATCCCGTAGCGTCCGGCTTTCATGTAGTAGCGGTCGTCTGCCGTCACCAGCAATGCGTCCTCGTTCTCAAGCGCGACGGCGTGATATAGCGTGTCAAACAGATGATGATTGGTCTCGACCGCAAGGTTAGTTGCCCGTCGCATCACGTTCGGGTCATCGGTCGTTGGAAACTCCAGCGCGGCGAGCATTTCCACATCGCGGACCGCCGTTTGCGGGGTGAGGCGGGCAGCCACCGCCGCCACTTCGGCCAACCAATGCACCGGCTGCAGAATCTCCAGTCCACCATGTACTACGGACTCGATGATGGCCAATGCCTTCTCGGTATCAGGTTGGCGAGCGGGATCCTCAAGCAGCCATTTGAGAACCACGCTCGCATCGAGCACGACGATCACGGTCGTTCGGCCGCGCGTGTCCGGCGTACCTCCTCGCTGGTGAAGGACGGCCGGCTTACGCGCGCGCTGCTCAATTGGCGGAACAGCCGTTTCCGTCTAATTTGGAGCTGCCGCTCGCGCACGGCCCGCCGCATCAGCTCAGCGATGATCGAACTCTTGTTCTGATCGCCGAAGGCCTTGTCGAACTCCGCCTTCACTTCATCGGGTACGCTGAAATTGACGGTTGCCATTGCCGGCCTCTATTGTTGAAATCTTCAACAACAAAACTATACCCCGGTCGCACCTAGCGTCAATGGCGATTTCGGGGCGTTTTGGCCAATTCTCATCAATTCACGCCGGCTTTAGCCGCCCCAATTGCCGACACTCACAGCGGTCTCGACCCTTTGCGCGTTATGGCTCAAATTGAGTCGACTTTAGGCAATATTTCTGATTGTTTTCGAGCCTTTCAACTTCCCCATGTTCCCTTCTCGGGAAGCTTCTAATCGATAGCGCCTCGCGCGACGATTCGCCGCCGCAAGTGGCCGTACATACTAATATGTAGTAACATTATGATATGTCTATGCGGTCTGAATGAGATCCTGCCAAGGCAGCCATCAATCTGCGCAAGCACGCGATCAGTTTTGATATCGCCGTGCGAGTATTCGCTGACCCTTTCGCGCTCACCGAGCAGGTGGGCGTCGAGAACGGCGAACAACGCTGGCAAACGCTCGGCATCGTCGAGGGGTACCTGCTCGTCCTGGTAGCCCATACGGACCGGGATGACGACGAGGACGGCCAGCCGATCGAAGTCATCCGCATCATCTCGGCCCGACGGGGCTGACCGGAAGGAAAGGCAACGCTATGAGCAAGAAACTCGTTAAGCGCACGATCGATCTTACTAATCCGCCTTCTCTGACCAAGAAACAGAAGGTGGCACTCGCGGCCTTGGCTGTTCGGCCGGACAGCGAGATCGACTTTAGCGACATTCCTCCTTTGACTGAAGGGTTCTGGAAGAACGCGGTTCGAGGCAAGTACTACAAGCCCATCAAGACGTCGACTACTGTGCGGATCGATTCCGATGTTCTGGCCTGGCTCCGGGCGCAGGTAAGGGTTACCAGTCCCGCATCAACGCCATCCTGCGGCGCAAGATGCTGGAGTCGCTCAAATAGGGAGAGTGGTGATGCCGATTGATATCGACGAGTTAACGGAGTCGGAGCTGATCGACCTCAATCACCGTATCGTGGCGCGGCTGCGGTTTCTGCGGCAGGCAGATTGCCGACGGGCCGCATCGCTACGTAGCGCGTCCTGACTTGGGCGATGCGATACGGATATGCGCACACGGAAACTACCTGATTGTTTTCGAGCCCGTTGACGACACCGCACTCGTACTGCGGGTGCTCCGCGGTGCTCGAGATGTGCCGGAAACTTGCGGCAGCCCCTGATCTGAGCCGCATGCCGGCGCCGATTGATTGATCGCTCGAACGGGGCGTTCATCCTCCATGCAACCCAGCGCCGCCTGACCGCGGTCGCGTGCAACGTCGCCATGAAGCGGGCCGCAATGCGATTTTTTTGCGCAACTCCGGCATCGCATTCGCTCAGGCCCACGTTGGTGTCGTACCGCAGCGTACTCCAGCGAAGTCCAGCGTAGGCCGATTGCAGAATTGATTTTTGGATTTGCACTGAAACGTTTCGCTGCCTATTTTGATGACGCACGCCCAGGCGTTCACACCTGTACCCGTTAGTGTATGGAGACTTCCATGTCATCGATCGAGCCGCTTCCTCAGCTCCGTTTTGAAATTGCTGAAGCCGCAAGAATCTTGCGCATCAGTCGCGCAACGCTCTATCTGCGGATCGGTGCGGGTTTAATCGAAATACTGAAGGATGGCCGGCGCACATTTGTGACTGCAACCGAGCTGCAGCGCTATGCGAACTCCAGTCATTGAACAGCGCACCACAAGTCGCGTAAGAGACGGGGGAGATTACCGAATGCGCTGCATTGCTGGAACGCCAGAGCGCCGCGAAGGCAGCATGAGAGCGCTCAGAGGTCACCACTGCCGCTGCTCTGCTTGCCATCTGGAGTTCAACTCCACCGCAGCGTTCGATAAGCACCGAATAGGCAAACATCCCGGCAGACGTTGCCGGACCATCCCCGAAATGCGACGGGCGGGAATGATCCTGAGCTCGACAGGGTGGTGGATTACCTCAAAATCCGTACGTGCACACCCTTGCGTTGATCGTAGGAGCGGCGATCGAGTCCAGGCCGCTACCCTACTAGCACACCCCGGCCCTGAACCGATTTTGGAAAGCGCCGCTACTGGGCGCGACTCGTTCTACGTGTCGATGGCAGAGTGCGGTGGCGAAGCGGCCTGATCGGAACTGCGTAGTACCCCCCTCTGGACACCTTGAGACTGAAACTACGCCTGAGCTCGCTGTACTACGAATCAAGCAACGTAAGCGTGGTTGGGTCCCGATCCCGCGTGCATTGATCGATGATGCGCGGCTGCAATTCGACACTCGCGCGGTCGCGAATTGGCTGATCGCAAAGCCCGATGGCTGGCAGATTCGGCTCGTTGCGCTCCCGTACTTGTTGCAGCAGCGGGCGGGACCGGGGGAGCGAATGGGCCGGGATCGGGTGCGGCGGATGCTGCGCGAACTCGAGAATGCCGGATATCTCACTCGAGCGCGCTCCAAAAAAGCTGATGGTCGATGGGCGTGGCGAGTCGAGCTCAGTGATGCTCCAATGCCCTCGCATCGTAGTCCCACCATGGACGGCTCAGGCGTCGATCTACTTAATACTCTGAATCATTCAATACTTGATAAATTAATACCTACTACTACGCAGGCCGCAGCTCCGGAAAAGGCGGTGGTAGTAGTGCCGGTGATGGAAGTCAGATACCCGCAGATCCTGCAGGGCGAGTATCTTGAATCTGCACGCAAACTGATCGAAGCGTGCCCACCCGAGCAGCGGCAAGCGGTCTCGGATGAGATCGGTGCAATGCACGCGCGGGGCAAGGTGCATAGTCCCCTAGGCTTGCTGAGATCTTTGGTTGAAAGGGCCAAGCGCGGTGAGTTTTCACCGAATTACTCGCTTTCCGTTGACCGGAAATCCTCTTCGAAATCCCGAAGTCCCGTGCACAGTGGGCAACCCTCGACCGACATCCGTACTGCGTCAAAAGGACCCGTTCCGGTCTCTGAGATCGCGCCCAGGTTGCTCGCGGATTGGCGCGAGAAGTGGAAGCCCGATGGTGCCTAGGGCCAACACTTCATTGACCAAGATTGCGTCATCGGCGCGCATATGGCGACTCATGCGGTGAGGGTCGAATGGCGTTTCGCGAGCGACGATCGAGGGGCCCGCCGGCGCTTAATCTTTGCAAGATTTGGTGCGGCGAAAGATTGTGCAGACCTTGCGCCTTGACCCCGACGAGAGCGGTCATCAAGGGCGGGAGACGGAAAGCACGGAAAGCAAAAAGTGAGCGAAGAGGGCAGGGCAAGATTGAAGGCGCTTGGCCGTCGCCCGCTTCGATCATTGTCTGCACATGGGTTTTTAAAGCACGGCGCCGAGATCGGCGCCAAAGGCAATTCGATATCTACTTGATCTGTTCAACATTCGCGCGGCACCACTACGCTCCTCTGCGCTCAGCTACACCGAGGAATTGGTCATGACCGGAAACAAGAATGATGAGATTCGACCGAAGCTCGGCAAGTCAAAGTCGGGGAGCGATCCATCGTCCCGGAGGTTGGTGTCGCAGCTCCTCGCCCGCGGTGTCAAGGTGCGGCGCGTCAGCCCGATGCCGCGTGCGATCTCGCGGCGCAATGTCACCGACTTTCATCGCGGGAAGGCCGCGATGAAGCTCAGCGTGCGCACGCCCGGTCCCAGGTCCCGACGCGTGATGGTAAAGACCCGGATCGTCAGCTTAAAGCGCGCGGGCCCTCGCTCGATCGCCACGCACCTGCGCTACATCGAGCGCGACGGGGTGACGGCGGATGGGACGCCTGCGAGCGCCTACGGCGCGGATCTCGATGCGGTGGATACCCGTGAGTTCGCATCGCGTTGCCGCGAGGACCGGCACCAGTTTAGGTTCATCGTATCGCCCGAGGACGGCGTCGAGATCGCGGACTTGAAGGACTTCACCCGCGAGCTCATGACGCATATAGAGCGGGACCTCGGGACCAAGCTCGAGTGGGTAGCGGTTGATCATTGGGATACCGATAACCCGCATACCCATGTCGTGCTCCGGGGTAAGGATTCCGGCAAGAAGGATCTGGTCATCGACCGGGAGTACATCACCCATGGCATGCGGGCGCGTGCAACGGAAGTCGCTGACAGCTGGCTTGGGCCACGCACGGAGCGGGAGATCCAGGAAAGTCTAAACCGGGAGATCGATCAGGAGCGCTGGACCCGTATCGACCGGGCAATTCAGGTGAAGCTGATCGATGGGATCATTGACCTGCGCCAACGTCAAGGGAGCCCCGCGACCCAGGTCGAACGGAACCACATGGTGGGCCGACTGCAGCATCTTGAGCGCATGGGGCTCGCCGAGGAGTCGTCCACCAGCGTCTGGAGCGTCAACCCGCAGGCAGAGCCGGTGCTCCGGGCGATGGGTGAGCGGGGCGACATCATCCGCACGATGCAACGAGCATTCTCCAATGAGCGTCGGGATTTCAATATCGTCGACCCGGCGAGGCCCGGCGCCCCGATCGTCGGACGCATCGCCGCCAAAGGGCTCGCCGACGAGCTCCAGGACCGGCGTTACCTGATCATCGACGGTATCGACAGCCGGGCTTATTACATCGTCCTGCCGGGTCAGACGGACGAGGTGGAATTACCGATCGGCGCAATTGTTGAAGTGCGTGCCAACGATCGACTGCGGCCCGCCGATCAAACCATCTCGAAGCTCGCGGACAACGGCGTTTATCGCACGGCGAAACACCTGGAGGTGGCTTATCGTCGCCCAACCTCCGGCCTCCGCCCTGAGGTCGTGGTCGAGGCGCACGAGCGGCGCTTAGAGGCTTTGCGTCGCGCTGGCATCGTCGAGCGCGTCGAAGCGGGTGTGTGGCGGGTACCCGCCGACTTGGCGCAACGCGGCCTCGCGCACGACATCCGGCGGCAGGGGAGCGTTGATCTCAATATCCTCTCAACACTTCCCATCGATCGGCAGGTCCGTGCGATCGGCGCCACCTGGCTCGATCAGCACCTGATGGGGGAGGGTCCGGACAGTGTTGGACATGCGTTTGGCGCGGAGGTGCGAAAGGCGATGCGTCAGCGGCTCGCCTTCTTGCTCGAACAAGGTCTGGCCGAACGGCAAGAAAATCAGGTGACTCTTAAGCCCAACCTGCTCTCGACCTTGCGCGATCGCGAACTTGCTGCGGTGGGCAAATCGATCGCGGCCGACACTCACCTGGCCTATCGCAAAATGCGGGACGGCGAGTCGGTCCGCGGCGTGTATCGGCGTTCGCTTGACCTTGCGAGTGGGCGCTTCGCCATGCTCGACGATGGAGTCGGATTTAGCCTCGTCCCGTGGCGGCCGGTAATGGCGGAGCACCTCGGGCGAGAGCTACGCGGCATCGCAGTTGGATCAAATATCAGTTGGGATTTTTCTAGGACGCGGGTGTTAGGACGATAATCGAGTGCATACCTAATCGAGCGCGGTATACCCTAAGATTTTCAAATGGGCCAGGAGACCGGCGACACGCAGAAACCGCAGCCACGAGCCGTCATTGGCATCTCGAAATTGACTGCCACTTAGCTGGCGTTCGCGGCACGCGTTAGACTGCACGAATTCGACCCTCGCGTGGTACGCGACCACCTTCAAACACAGCAGCATTTGAGGTGAAACCAATGAAACTCAGGGGACCGCAAATGAGGCACCACGTTAGCTTACTCACGAATCTATCGCTGCTTGGAACTATTGCTTTGGTCACCCTGTCAGCGGCGAAATCCCCTGCGGCTCTGACTATTGTTTCGCCCAGCGCCGGTCGCACGATTCAGCTGGGACAGGCAGTGGCAATATCCGTGCAGGTTGCTTCCGGCACGTATCCGTATGGCGTGGGAATTCTTGGGCAGGATCCTCTCGGCTCCGCGGGACCCAGTCCGGTTGTTGGATCGACGGTGTCGTTCACTCTAACAGTACCCGCACGCACGGCTCCGGGCCCCTACGAGATTACGGCAGCGAGTGCGGACTCTACCGGGGTTTTGGTCTCGTCTGAGCCCGTCACTATCGATGTCGAAAGAGCGGATTTCCCCACCGCCTTATTACTCGATCCGCCATCGGTGACAATGCGGTTTGTAGGCGATACGCTGCCATTGAACATTCGCGGGATATTTCCAGGTGGGCCAAAAGTCTATCTCACTCACTCAACTAAATTGATATTCAATTCTGAGAACACAAGCGTTGCCGTCGTTCAGAACAACATACTGTCCGCAGTGGGCGTTGGTCAAACTAATATCGATGTGCAGTACGGTTCGGTTAGCGCCAAAATTAGCGTGACGGTGCCGACTGGCACGCATTGATTGTGTGCACTGCTGATCGGCTCTAGTCGGCTAAAACGCACATACAAGGCCGATTCGACGTGCCTAATAGCCGACCTTCGTGGCCGGCAGAAACGGGTCAAGTCCCGCGGTTGTCCGGGACCGCCAAATTTCGAAGTGATAAATACCCCAATTTGACCGGCAGCTCTGGCCTCCAGGTACCTGCCGTTCCGCGACGCGACCGGCCA
>OBLU010004225.1_pt1 | contig 12956 bp, 17 predicted proteins | sample 1518681 | NCBI WGS metagenome assembly OBLU01 (sample SAMEA3539304, study PRJEB22396) | soil metagenome | biome: tundra; feature: field; material: soil | place: USA | collected 2010-05 | depth 0.15 m | reverse complement strand
CGCCAAGCGTGACGCCGACGGCAAGCGCACCTACAAGGTCACTGAAGGCGAGCCGCTGCCCACCAGCTACGGCGAAGACTCCTACCGCAAGATCTTTGGGCAACGGCTCGATACCGCAACGATCACCTCTGCTAACTGATTGTGCCGGCGCTGCTGACCCTGATCGGGGTCCGTTTCGTCACCGGTTGCGCTCATCTGGGACCTGAGCAGCCTGCTGGCCGTAAACCGCAACATCCCACCCGCTGATCAGTCGTCAAACGAGAACAGCTGGACCCGCCTGGTCAGCTCAAACAGGCGCTGAACGACACGCGGCCCTTGCCTGAGGGAAAGCCGATGGCCGTTCTGGCTCGCGCGCTCGTGCGCTTGCACGAGGGTGTTCAGGCCGCTTGAGTCGATGAACTCAAGCCCGGTGAGATCAACTATCAGACGCCCTGGGCGGGACGCTTCGGCGGAATAGAGCTCACGCTCGAGCAGAGTTGACGTAGCCAGATCGAGCTCCCCGCTCAGCGAGAGGATCAACATGTCTGCGCGGCGCTCCCGGCGGACCGCAAGCTCGCCTGTCCCAGTCATGCATCGTGCTCGCGACGAGCGAGCAGGTGAGAATCGGCGATCGCGTAGGTCGGAGGGCTGCACTGCAATTCCGCCGCCCGTGGGGTACTCGTGCTCGAGTTGCATGCTGCTCCAGACGTTAGGTCCCGGTACATGAGCCGTCACCAGGGTCTGGAGCGAGGCGAAAGCGAAAACTACACGCTGACGGCGATCACGATACTCCTCCGCAGCGCGTTTCGCCACAAGAAGAGCGATTTTCAACGCTCTATGGGAGAAGCTCTCCAGCGGCGGTCTTCCCAAGTACGGCGGCATCCAGCTCGCCGTCGATCAGCTTGCGCGCGACGTCGCTCAGCCGGCGATTGTGGTCCCGCGCGTGGACTCGCATCCTGGCGAAGGCGGCGTCCACGCCGATCTGCGCGCGCTCAGCCAGCACGCCCTTGGCCTGCTCGATCACGACCCGGCTGCTCAGCGCGCCCTGGAGCTGCTGCACCACATCGCGCGACTCGCGCACAGCGCGCTCCTGAAGCAGCGCGATCGCGGCGATATCTGCCATCCCCTGCGCGAGCGGCAAGTCCCGGTCAACGAGGCGGCCCGCCGCGCCGCGGAATAGATTCAACGCGCCGACCGTTTCGCCGCGGACGCGCATCGGGACAGCCTGCACCGATCGAAACCCTTTCTGAACGGCCATCGGCGCGAACGTCGGCCAGCGACCGGTATCCGCCCCGAGGTCCGCGCTGAACACCGGCCGGCCGCGCTGGTAGCACTCAAAGCACGGTCCTTCGTCGTTCTGGTATTGCAGCAGGTCAAGCGCGTCGGAGCGCTCACTCGAGGACGCCATCACCCGCAACGCTCCCGCGGCGTCGGCGAGCAGCAACCCCGCTTCCACGCAGTCCAACAGCTCCACGCAGCGCACCGACAGTCGGTGCAGGAACTCGACGACATCGAAGTCCGCGACCATCGTGTCGGCCAGCTCGACGAACGTCGCCACGATCCGTTGCTCTCGTGTCATGGTCTCATCCCGATCGAGCATTATCGCGCGCGCCGTTCGACGATGGAGCGCACGCCTCCTCTTCAGCCGGGCAGCAGCAGGTGGGTGTTCTGGTCTCCGACGGCAACGACGTGCCGGCCAGAGGGAGCAAGTGCTCGGAGGCTATGGTGGCTGGGGATCGTGATCGGTTGCCAGTTGTGCCCGTCGGTGGACGCGATCGTGATGCCTTCGCCGGCGGCAAGGAAGCGCTTGCCGGTCCAGGCGATCGCGTCGAGATTTTGGGTGACGCCGCTGTCGGCGGTGGTCCAGGTAGCTCCGCCGTCGGTTGAGACGAGCACGCCACCGTTGTGACCAACGACTACGAACCGCCCGTCGCCGTAAGCGACGCCGGTCTGGAATCGGCCGAGGCCAACCGCCTCTAGTTGCCAGGTGGCCGTGGGGGAAGCGCGCCGAGCGACCGTGCCGGCTCCGGCCGCGATCATCGCTGTGCCGTCGGTCGCGAAGGATCGGATCGAGTGAAAGCCGGGGAACGCGACGCGTTGCCAGTGGCGGCCGTCCGGCGAGCTGAGCAGGAGCCCGCGGTCTCCGCCGGCCAGAAACGCTGATCCGGTCCATCCGACGGCGTGGAGGTTGAGATTGGCCGGCACCGGCCGGACTGTCCAGTGCAGGCCGTCGGCCGATGTGAGTACCGTGTGGCCTTGGCGCCGACGGCAACGAACTGGCCCGAGCCGCGGGCGATCGCGTACAGGTCCTGGCGTGTCGGCGAGGTGGTCTGCTGCCAGTGGCGCCCGTTCCTGGAGGTCTGCAGTTGGCCGCCGCCTCCGACGGCGACGAACCTTCCGCTTCCGTGGGCGACGCCGAGCAGCGCGCAGGGCATCGCCGTCTGATCGATCCGCCAGTTGCGCCCGTCAGCCGAGGAGATGACCGTGCTCTGGTCACCGACGGCGACGAATCGCCGGCCGGTCCAGGCCACGCCGCGCAGATCGACCGTCGTCGGGGACCGCTCGCTCACCCAGTGGCGGGCGTCGCGAGAGAACAGCACTGTCCCGCCCGAGCCGACCGCGACCCAGCGCCCGCTGCCGTAGACGACGCCGCGCAGGATCTCGTCAGTCGGGCTGCTGACACCGTGAAGGCCACCGGCGAGCGTGCCATTCAGGATCGAGCCGAAGTCTCCGACCGCGACGATCTCGGTGCGCGAGGCGGCGAGCTGCCACAGCAGCGGCCGGGGCGCGAGTGGGTTCCCGGTCGGCCGCGGCGAGGCCGCCACCGGACTCCACGTGATCCCGAGGCCGCCACCGGACTCCACGTGATCCCGTCGCTGCTAGCGATCACGGTTGAGCCCTGCCCGCTGAACAGCAGCGAGGCCCCGACCCGGATTCCGCCCCACAGCAGCCCGCTGGTGCCGCTCTGAGCGACCGTCCAGCTCACCCCGTCGGCAGAGGTCAACAGCACTCCGCCGCTGCCCGATGCAGCGACCAGCCCCGGCCGGGACGCGATCCCGCGCAGGCCCGTATTCGGCAGGCCGGGAACCGAGATCCAGCTCCCGTGCGCCAGATACAGGATCGATCCGACGTCGCCGACGGCGACCCAGCGCGTGCCCGTCCACGTTATCCCGCGCAGGTTGTGAACGATCGGCGTTTGCTCGACCCGCCAGACGGCCAGGGTCCGAGAGTTCGCGATCAGGCCGTTGGAGCCGACCACCCGCACAATTCCGTTGGCCGCCGCCACGTTGGCGAGTGTCAACCCGCCACCCGGCGCGGCCGAGCAGCGGGAAGTCGCTGCGGAGCGGGCCGCCGGTGAGGAGCCAGAAGCCACCGCGGCCGGTGCCAGCATCAGCACGACCAGAGCGCAAACAACCGCCACCGCGCGGCGCACGGTTACACCACTCCCCGTGGTTGCGTTCAGCCGCCCTCTCAATTCACCCTCGTGGGCCTCTTCCCGATCGTCTCGAACGTGCCGGCGGGAAAATAACACGCATCTGTGTCCCAATGAAACGATCGTCAATTCTCGGGCTTCGCCCCGGCGCGATCACTCTGCCGAGCCTGTCCCGGCCGTCGCATGAAACTGGTCAGACCCCCCGAGCCGGTCAGGCGAGCTTCAGCGGTATTTCTGCGTAAGGGTCGATTCGGTATACGAGTGAAACGCGATGGAAGCCGTCCGCGATATCGGCCTTCTTCTTGCCGCTGACGACAAGTACGGGACTGAGCCGCTCGCCCCGGATGACTTTGATCAGGTCTTTCATGACGCCGGGGTCGTCGATCGCCGTGGCGGTCAGTCCGGCAGCTCGGAGGATGTCGTTCGCGCGGCGGGTGGTGAGCGCGGCTTTGCGGAGCCGCCCGATGACTTTGCCGACAGCGGGCGCGTCGAGATTGAGCGACAGGTAGGCTTCGGCCGCCGCGTAGTCGTGTTCCGCCACCTGGTCACGCCATTTGAAGTGGACCGCTGATTCGCTCTCGGTCCCGTGCGCAGTTTCTTTTCCCATTCGCCGATGATGCCACGCGCACCCACCGCAGGTCTGTCAGCTCAGGTGCACCCACGGGCGCGAGCTAGGGACGCCCTTTCTCACCTTCGGACGTCAGCGCACCGGACGCTGCCGTACGAGCCGTCGCATCGCCGCCGCGGCCTCGCAGGATCAGGGCACACCCAACGGCGACGATCGCACCCAGGAGCGGGCCCGCCACGTACACCCAATACGCGGTCCAGTCGCCGCTCACGAGAGCCGGACCGAAGGAGCGCGCAGGGTTCATTGAGGTGCCGCTCACGGGCGCCGACCACAGACCGGCGAGAGCAATGTAGCCGCCGACCCCAAGTGCTCCGACCGTGCCGACGTTCTGCGCGGCCGAGGCGGTTCCCAGGATCACGCTCACAAGCGCCGCGGTGAGCGCGATCTCCATCAGCAACGCCTGCCACGTCTTGTATGTCGGACCCGGCAGCGTCGCGCCCAGGTGCGCAACGTTGCCGAATATGGCAAGCAGGAACAGGCACGCGAGCGTCGCCCCGAGCACCTGAACGGCGATATAGCCTGGCACCCTCTTCCACGGAAAGTCCCGTCGCAACGCGAACGCCAGCGACACCGCGGGATTGAGGTGGGCGCCGGAGACGGCGCCCATGAAAAGGATGATCGCCATCACCATCAGGCCCGGTGCGACGACCGCGGCCGACAGGCTGATCTGGCCCTCAGCATGGAGGATGCCACCCCCGGCGGCGACGAGCACCAGCAAGAAGGTGCCCAGGAGCTCAGAGAACAACCTCCGGTACTCGAGCCTCGGATCGTCGAACTCCCTGCGCGACCCGAACTGAAGCATCAACAGGTGGCGCGCACGCTGTGGGTCATGTGCTGCCAGAGTGGTCGCTGCCCGATCAGGCATGCTCGTCCACGATGCAGAGATCCTAATCCGCTCACCGATGGGTGAGCAGCGAGCCGCCCGTTCGCTGGAGCTGGGCGTGCTCGTTGAGCGAGACGAGGGTGGTGCCGCTGCGGCCGTAAGAGCCGCTTACCACTCGGCCGATCTGGCCGCCGTGGAGCTCGAGGTCCTGCATCAGCGCGGCCACCTGTCCGTGGCCATGGGAGGACAGCACGTCATAGTCAGCCGACCCGAAGGAGGCCTGGGCGTGGCGCACCAGCAGGACATCCAGGCGCCCCGGCTCAGCGTTTCTGGACGGCGCCAAGATGGGTCGTGTCGTTGAAGCTGATCAGCAGCCAGCGGCCACTGGCGAGCCGCATGATCCGGGTCAGCGAGGCATTCTCGGCGTAGATGAAGGCGAAGGCCTGACTGCTGGTGGCCTGGCGACAGGCCTCGGCGATCACGCCGCCGTGGACCACGGCGACGGCCGTGGCGTCCGCTCCGACCGTCTCGACCAACCGGTTGAGCCCGCGCCGTACCCGCTCGGAGAACGCGTCCATCGACTCCGCACCCGGGATCACGTCCCACCGCTCGCCGGCGAACAGCTGTTTGGAGAGTTCGACCTCGCTGGCGACACGATCGTTGAGCTGCCCCTCCCACTCGCCGAGGAACACCTCCCGCAGATCCGGGACAACCGTCGGTTGGAGTCCGAGGCGGTGCGCCAGCGGGGCGGCGGTTTGCTGGGTGCGCTGCAGCGGCGTCACGAACAGCGAATCGATTCGGGAGTCGGCGAGCCGCTCGCCGACCGCCTCGGCCTGACGCCGACCGGAGTCTGAGAGCGGCGGGTCGCTCCTGCCGTCGATCAAGTCGATCGGCGCCGCCGGGGTCGACCGGGCCGACGAGCCATGCCGAACCAGCACGACCTCGGTGGCACCCTCCGGGAGCGAGAACGGGCGTTGGAAGTCGTGTGCCATCTCGCCCTTGAGATTACGTGCGTCGGTCGCGGCCGGGGCACTGCCGGCGAAGTGTCCAACCGATAGATGCTGCAGCGATGGCCTTTCTCGGCCCAGCGTTCACGTTAAGGCGATTGCCTGGCTCGAGCGCCGCGCAGCGCGCTGGTGGGGATGTTGTTGAACACGTCGGAGCCGATCGTGCCGACGAGCGGATCGGCGGCGTTGCCGGTCTGGGGCAGCCCAAAGATGTCCTGGATCGTGCGCAACAGGCTGAAGTGGTTGTAAGGCATTTTGGAGACCGTGCCGGGCTTGATGAACGGTGAGAGCAGCAGCGCGCCGGAGTCGCCGCCGCCGGGCTGCATCGAGAGAGCCCGGCGGGGGTGCTTGAACACGAGCTTCACCGCGGCGAGGATGTTGCGCAGCGTGTCCGGACCGCCGAGCAGCAGGCGGTTGGTGCCCGGCTTGACGTTGATCGTGCCGAACAACGGGATGTGCACCTGGCCGGCGATGCCGGGCTTGCCGGTCGCGCCGGGCTGGCGTGACTCGTTGCAGCACGCCCGGTTGTCGACATACGGGCTGTCGTTGTAGAAGTTCGCCTCGTCCCACATGATCGCGATCAGCCCGTCCTGCTTGTAGGCCGGAGAGGCCATGATCTTGGGAATCAGCTGGCTCAAAAACCACGACGCCTGCGCGTCGCAGTACTCCGATGCAGGCTGGGCGCCGTCGCAGACCTTGGCGCCGTCGAAGAAGGAAGACTTCGCGCGGTCGGTGTAGTAGTTGGGGCAGCTGTCATGGCCCTGATCGCACAGATTCATGCCGATCCAGCTCAGGTTCGGCGTGGTCGCGACGCTGCTCAGATCCCCGACCAGCGGTTGGAACGTGCTGCGATCCAGCGGGACGTCGTCGGCGTTGCAGACCGTCTGGTTGTCGATCCAGTTGCGGAAGTACATGAACGGGTTGTTCCCGGTTTCATAGCCGGCGCCTCCGCCAGCGTCGCTCCCGTCATAGGCGCCGATCGGCGGATGCTCGCACGGTCTCGGCATGTCCTCCTGATAGGCCTTGACCGTCAGCGCCGGCGAGGCGTCCCGCAGCTGGGTCCCGATGTCCGGGACCGAGGTCGGGTACACGCACCCCTGACCGACCGCCACGCCATCGTCGGTGGTCCGCTGAACGGTGAACGGTGAGAAGTACAGGCAATCGAGCAGGTTTCCGGTGCACAACGTCAGCCCGATCGACGGGATCCCCGTCTTGGGGCACGCATTCGGGCTGAAGAAGCCAAAGCTCGGCGGCTGACCGCTCAGCAGCGCCGTGTAGTTGGCGTTGCTCGGGTGCGCGACGCCGTAGTAGTTCTTTAGCAGCGCCCCTTCTGACGGCAGCGTCTCGGCGAGATACCCCATCGACGCCGGCGAGCCGGCTCGCGGCTTGAACGTTTTCGCCGGAGCCCCGAAGTTCTCGGCAAAGCTGTGGTTCTCGAGCATGATCAGCCATACGTGTCCGACCGGCGGCGCGCCGTTCGCCGGAGCTCCCAATCCGGCCGCGCCCGCCATTCCCGCCGGCGCGAGCACAATGGCCAGCGCGGCGAACGCCGCCATCAGGGCGCGATGAGTCAGTCAGCGTCACGATCAGATCTCGCCGGTAGCTCGAGCTCGCGCCATGACCCTCAGCCGGTGCATCCGACCCACTGTGGCCGGTGCGAGGGCGCCCAATGGTCGATCATGAACTGGTACTCGTCCCCGGGACGTTCGGATTGGAGAGGTTGAACCCGGTCAGCATCCCGTTGCTGATGTCGCCCGCCTGGAAGGCGAGCACCGCGGCCCGCCCATCGCGCCCGCGGGCAGCGATGCCGTGTAGGTCCCCGCGCCCACCTTCATCGTGACCGACGAGGCGCCGTCGGGGCCGAGGTCGAACGGGGCCCCGGACCTGGCGAGGTAGTTGTAGTTATTCGTATCATCCTGCGCCAGGAAGCCGTCAAGGCCGGCATGGTGGCCGGCATCGATCGCTCCCCCGGCCATTCGCTCCCACGCCGTTCCGGCCGGAAACCCGGGAACGCCAATCCAGGTCGCGTTCGACGTGACGACCGCACCGTTGGCCTGCGCGAGCGCGTTGTTGATGTGGCTCGCGCCGGATAGAACTGCTCGGGACCGCGTGGCTCGCGATAGTTGTGGGCGGACGGGGTGATATCCGATCGCGATCCCCTGCATCTTCGTTCCGTTCGGCGCCACGCCATCAACGGCCGTGTCGATCGGAACCGACGCCGACGGGAACAGCGCGCTCACGTTGACGCTGTCGGCGCGCGAACGGCGCCCGTCGCTGACGGTCAGCCGCACGACATAGGTGCCCGGCTTGTCCGGCGTGAGCATTGGGTGCCCAGACCCGGTGGAGGACTTGCGCAGGCTGAGCAGGGAGGCGAGGCCCGACATCGTCCCCCTCAGGCGTGCCTGGCTACCCCGTGGAGCCCTCGCCAGTCGCCACTCGAGCGCCAGCATCACCCGCCTCGGGTCCGTTGCGCCGAGCCCCGAGGCGCGCGCCAGCGACCCTGATCCATGAAGGGGTGGATGTTGTCACGATTGTTGTCACGCCGGCTGCGGACTCCGCCGGCGCTCCTGGCGCAGAACGCTCGCTCAGCGGCGTCTTAGCCACTCGCCGAGGAGGGGGTCGAGCACGAATGGTCGATCCTGGTCGTCGCGTCGGACATTGCGCTCGTCGGCGAGCAGACGTTCGAGCGCGTCTTGCAGTGTGCTGCGAGCGATTCGGTGTTCGTCCGCGACCCGGCTGCCGGTTGGCGCTTGGCCGTCGGCGAGCGCTAGCAGCACGATCCGCTCGACTCGGCCGAGCCCATCCCAGACAGCCTGATGGACATCGCGGGTCTCGGCGAGCGCGAGGTCGATGGCGGCTGTCGCGAGGTCCTCGGGTTGACCGGGCTGGTCGAGCAGGTTGTAGACGTGGTGGGCGAGCAGGACCGTGCGTTGCGGGTGTCCGCCGGTGAACGCGAGCAGCTCGTCGACCGCACCGCCTGCATCCAGACCGTCAGCTCTCAGCAAGACTTCGATGTCGCGAGCTGCCTCGTCAATAGGGAGGGGCGGTAATTCCAGCGGTCTCGCCTGGCCGTAGAACGGTCGTTCCCGCTCGGAGAACAGGGCTCGCATCAGGGACGGTTGACTGCCGGCGAAGACGTAGGCAGCTGCCGCCGCGTGGTGTTGGATCACCGAACGAAAGAGACCGTCGAGCGCGTCGTCGGCGACGAGCAGGTCCTGAAACTCATCCAGACACACGATCGTGACTCCGCCGTCGGCCTCGTGGAGGCCCAACGGGACGTCGAGAAGTTCGAGCAGCGCCGCGCGTGCCTCATCGGCCCCCGGCCGCGCAGCACTTGGAGCGATCGAGAGTTGCACGCCGGCGAGCTTCGCCGTCACGCCGAGCCGCGCTGCCCAGCGCCGAACGCTCCTACGTGGATCGGTCGGGAGCACACTGAAGCTCTCCGCCACGCGTGCTGCCACGTCCCCGACGTTTGCGACCTTCGACAGATCGATACGCACCGCTCGATGCCCGACGGCTCGCATCGAGGCGATGTGCGCGTCGAGAAGGCTGGTCTTGCCAAAGCGCCGCGGGGCCGCGAGTCGGATCGCCACGCGATCAGCGGCCGCGCGCTGGAGCGCATCGAGCTCGAGCCGCCGATCAATGAGGGCGTGAGGCTCAACGGGCCCTTGGTAGCTGAACGGGTTCACCGTACATCATTGTACGGCCTTGCCGGACAGTCCCGGATGCGTGGGTGCGGGTGTCCGCTGCACGCGCTCGTTGAGTTTGACGCAGTCGGGCAGGGGCTGCTCGCGCGGCGTCAGCGTGCTGCGGTCGCCTCGATATCGCTGGATCGGCTGGTCGGCCAGTTGGACGTAGGGGGATGCGGCTCCCAGCCTTCCGATGAACCGCCCTACTCGCGCAGTGGCAGAACCCGGAACAAACCTGCTTGTGGTCCAGGCGGTCGTGGGTTCGAGTCCCATCGCTCACCCTCCGTGAAAAGCGGCGATTAGCAGGAAGTTTCAGGATCGTTCGCTTGTCAGGCGCGCCGGCCAAGTGGTCCGATGTACCACTCCGATATGCCACTCGGGCGGTTTGGCGCATCCGCGCGCGCGGCGGCGGACCTCCACTTCTCGTCGGTGGAGGCGGCGTGTTCCGCGAGCCTTCCGTTCCTCAGACGTTGTCGGTCAGCGCCTCGCCGGGGCGCCTGTCATGTCCGCGCACCAAGCTCCGGCCGACTCATAGCTCCGGCAGCCCAGCAACGAAGGGCGGGCTCGTGTTCGGGCGTTGGTGGCGAACCGCGCGATCAAGACGGCCGGCTGGCGCCGGCTCTCGCTGTCGACCTCGCTGTGCTCGGTCAGGATCACGCGACGCCGCGCGTAGCCGCGGTGCCTGACCACGGCAGACCCGGCGGGACGTCCACGGCCCGTCGCTCTGCGCCACGGAGGCGATCGGAGACCTGTTCCGCCCGCAGGCGAGGTTCGTCCCGGGTGCGGCGTCAATCGAAGTCGGTGATGAGGGCGCCGGTCTCGGTGGGCGCCGGGAGGAGCGGCCGCGTCGGGCGCGTCTTGGGGGGCTCTGCGGGTCTCGATCGCCGCGGAGTCGCAGTGGTGAGGCTGGCCGGTGGAGTTGACAGGCAGCCAGTTGGCTGCTTATAGTGGCGCGGTGGCGACGCCGGCTGTGAACGATCGCGATGACCGCCAGGCCGACGCGGTGTTCAAGGCGCTCAGCGACCGCAGTCGCCGCCAGTTGCTCGACACGTTGCGCGAGCGAAACGGTCAGACCCTGGCGGAGTTGTGCGCCGGTCTGCTGATGGCGCGGCAATCGGTCAGCAAGCATCTGGGCGTGCTCGAGGCGGCGATGCTCGTGACGACTGTGCGTCGCGGGCGCGAGAAGTTCCACTACCTCAACCCGACACCGATCAACGAGATCGCCGAGCGCTGGATCAGTCAATATGACCAGGAGCGCGTCCGCGCGCTCTCAGATCTCAAGCGAGCACTGGAGGATACGGTTTGAGCAACCCCGAGTTCGTCTACGTCTCATACATCAGGACGACGCGGGAGCTGCTGTACCGCGCGCTCACCGAGCGGGCCTTCATGGAGCGGTACTGGGGAGTCGTCGTAGAGAGCGACTGGGAGGCGGGCTCAGCGATCACGTGGGAGAAGAACGGGCTGCGCCAGGCCGACCCACGCCGGGTGGTGCTGGAGGCGGATCCTCCCCGGCGGCTGTCCTACACATGGCATGCGATAACGCAGGCGTGGAACACCTCGCTCAGCGAGGAGCGCTGCCGGCGAGCCGCCGCCGAACCGCTTTCTCAGGTCACGTTCGAGCTCGAGCCGCACGGCGAGCTCGTCAAGCTGACAGTGCTGCACGACCACTTCGAGCCGGACAGCATCGTGGCCCAGATGGTCAGCAAGGGCTGGCCCATGGTCATATCGAGCCTGAAGTCACTGCTCGAGACCGGCGAAGCGCAGCCGGCCGCCGCCTGATTTCCGCACCCCCCTCGCGGGCTTCACCACTCATCCCGCATGCCGGCCCAGGCGTTCGGGCCGGCTTCATGAGGTCGCCTTCCGCTCCGACGCGCGCGGGGATCTTCTCCGCCTGAGCTTTGCCCGCTGACCCAGGCGCACCGGACCGGCGGTCGAGCCCGCGGCGCCCCGTTCGGATCGCGTTCACGGCCGGAAACCGGATCATCCCTTGACATGCAGCCATTTGGCTGCGTATAGTTCCTTTCACATAAGCAGCCATTTGGCTGCCGATCACCTCGGGACAGGAGCCCAACATGGCACCGACCCCAACCACGGTCCCCGTACCAGCCCTGCCCTGCCAGGCGTAGCCAAAGGAGGAGACGATGCAACTTCGGCACAGCCCCCGATTCCCTTCCGACGGCGACGGCGGTTCCCGCTGCGCTGTTACGCCCAGCGCCTGGACCGCGGCGACTGCTGCCGCGCTGACGGCGACACTTGGGGTCGCCGTCTGGGCACTCGTGGGCGTCGCGGTGTACGCGTTGTACCGGCCGCACGGGTCTCTTGCCGCCGGCGCGGTTGTGATCGCGGCAGGTGTCTATGAGCTCACGCCGCGCAAGCAGCGTTTCCGAGCGCGCTGCCGCGAGAGCGTTGGCTCGGGATTCGAGTACGGGCTCTGCTGCGTGGGTTCGAGCATCGGACTGATGCTGATACTGCTGGCGCTGAGCGTGATGAGCGTGGCCTGGATGATCGCGATCACGGTCATCGGCCTTGCGCAGAAGCTCCTGCCCGCGAACGCCGCCATTGACGCACCAGTCGCGCTGGCGATCGTCGCGCTTGGAGTCCTGATCGTCGTCGCCCCCTCGTCGGTTCCCGGATTCACGGCACCGATGTGAGCGGCACCACCCATGTTGCAACCACAAAAAGGAGAAACAGAATGACCGACCACAAAACCGGAACACGTGAACAGTGGCTCGCGGCCCGCCTCGAGCTGCTCGAGGCCGAGAAGGCGCTGACCCGACGCACTGACGAGCTGGCACAGCAACGCCAGGAACTGCCGTGGGTACGTATCGACAAGGAGTACCGGCTCGAGACCGACGAGGGCACGGCGTCGCTCGCCGAGCTGTTCGGAGGACGCTCGCAGCTCCTGATCTACCACTTCATGTTCGGGCCCGACTACACGGCAGGATGCCCGTCCTGCTCGGCGATCGCGGACGGCTTCAACGGCTCCGTCGTCCACCTCGCCAATCACGACGTCGCGTTCTCCGCGGTGTCGCGGGCTCCGCTGCCGAAGCTGCAGACGTACAAGCAGCGGATGGGCTGGAGCTTCCCATGGGCGTCGTCCTTCGACAGCGATTTCAACGCCGACTTCCACGTCGCGCACAGCAAGGAGGAGTGGGACTCCGGAGCCGTCGAGTACAACTTCCGCGCCAACGACTACCGGCCGGCGACGAGCCAGGACAGCCAGCGACTCAACGAGGTCGCGTCCTCGAACGTGGGAACGGATTGGGAGACGTTCCGCCGCGAGGGGCCAGGGCTGAGCGCGTTCGCGCTCGAGGACGGCGTCGTCTACCACACCTACTCGGCATACGCGCGCGGGCTGGACGGCGTCTGGGGCATGTACCAGTGGCTCGACCGCGCG
>OBLU010004223.1_pt1 | contig 12958 bp, 14 predicted proteins | sample 1518681 | NCBI WGS metagenome assembly OBLU01 (sample SAMEA3539304, study PRJEB22396) | soil metagenome | biome: tundra; feature: field; material: soil | place: USA | collected 2010-05 | depth 0.15 m | reverse complement strand
ATTCGCTGTCTGTGCGCTGTCGAAACGATAGCCGCGCTGTCCGTATCGCAAAACAAGAATGTGCCCCCCGCATCCGCTATGCACTTTTCGAGCATTCCCAAGAGTAAGCGACCACCGGACGTGATAAGAGAACCGATGTGCGGCGCAAACCACTTCCCCGGTTCTTCCACCACGTCTGACGTTGTCTCAAAGAACTCTTCGCCTGAAAACACTTTCAACTTGGCCGCGTCAGCTTCGTTCGGGTTCAGTTCGACGAACAAGCCGTACGATCCGCTGTTGGCAAGAATCTTCAGCCAATAATGGAGCGCTGGGTTCGATTCGTGCGCCACTCGCTGTTCGATGACATGCCTAAAGAAGCTGTTCTTGTTAGCATCCACTTTAACCATGCCGCGCAAGGACGTTGAAGTTAATCCATGCTGTTTGCCGTGCGGCTTCACGCGAATTGCCTTTTCGATTCGCGGTACTTTCCCGGTCAAAAGAACAGATGCAATGATGTCCGGGCCAGCAAACCAGATTGGCTCTTTGCTCGTTAGATAATTGATTCCGATGTTCTGAGTTGTGCCGTTGTAGACGGTGCGCACGGGGAGAATGTCGTTGTCCGGGCGAACAAGGGCGAAGAATTTGAATTGCGGCCACAGCTTGCGGTCAAAACATCGTTCGAGGGTGATCCGCGAAAGCAGTTTGCGCACCGCCTTTGTCGCGTCAGGAAAGGTTACGTTCTTTGCTGTCAGAACACTCCAATTGTCCAGAAGCTCGTTCACGGTAGGATACTGCGACATGAAATCCACGAGACAGACTGGCACTTCCCAACTGCGAATGCGGCACTCCGCGCGTCCGCCGAAGTAGCTTTGCATGAAAACGGCGTACGCGGAATCGGCATCTTTGACTTTTCCGCTTGGATGCGAGAGGTGCAGTTCTTCCAGGTAGCTCTTCGCCACGCTGGCCGGGCTAAACATTCGGTCGGGACCAGGTGCGATAGGATGCAGGTCGAATTCCTGCTTAGCTGCATTTAACAAACCAACTGTGGAGCGTACGTCCTGTCTGCAATATTTGATTTCTTCCAGATTTACACGTCCGCTCGGCTTGTGATCCAGTTTGCCTGGGATATCGAATTCCTTGCATCCTGTCTTCAACGAAAACGATCTATTGCGAAGTGCCCACAGCACAGTTCGCACGTCGAGGAACCTCGCGGCAGGCCAGAGCTTGACTTTGTCATTTTCCTCACTTGGCTCCGACATCGGTGCGCGGGTCGAATGAATGATTGCGGTCTTGCTATTCAGCGCCTTAATTACAATGCGCGGGAAGAATTTGTTTGCCTTGAGTTCGATAGTTGTTGGATTGCGCCATTGCGACAAGATCAGTGACCATCCTCCGTTTCTCGCGGTCTCCCAGTCGACGGCGAGTCTGCTCAAATCAAACCCAGCATTGAAACAAACGATGAGCGCCTTGGCCTGAATCGCGATCCCGACAACTTCCTCGACAAACTTTGAACGAGAGTAAAAGTGCAAACGATCACAACCATCGTCAGCCGTTTCCGGCTTTGTGGTTCTTGCAAACTTGCGAAGTACGCGCAGTTCCTTCGCTCCAAGTTGGTTATCGTGAAAGATTCCCTCTTCGACGGCAACGTAAACTCCGTTCCGCAACTCGCAGAAGTGCCAAAAGCCAAACGTCAGAGTTTGATCCGCTGTGATCCGCGATTCGCAGTCGAACACCAACGCGTTGTCCGGCCACTTTGGTTCATTGTTCTGGTGGTTACTATTCCTCTTTTTCTCGTGTTTCTCTTTGTTTTGTTGCACGACGGTGTGTGCTCGAACGTAGATGTCCTGAGCGCCATCTGTGCCTTTATGTTTGCTCACGGTTTTACTTCCAAATTATGTTCTAGCAAACTTGCCCACCGCTCCATTGCGTCCGCTCTCGCGCGGTCGTAAACAGATGCTGCACGGAGAGCCAATGCCACCCTCTCAACCTCATCTGGTACATATTCCAGAGAGATTCCCGCCCGCAGTATTTGTTCGTGTATTGCGCGGTGATGCATCTCACAAATCTGTGCGGTCAGTTGCGGATCGTGGTTTCTGCCTGCCGTGTGGTGCGCCTGAATGCACAGGGGGCATGGTGGCACCGCAATGCCTCTGCACTCGCGTTCGCGCTGGCGAGCCTTACGCCGCGCCGTTTGAATTGGCCGCTGGTCTCTCACGCAGCACCGCCATTGAACGCGCGATATAGAGAAAACTCGGATAAGGCGGGTTCAATGGCAACAATCGTTCGACCGGCGGTTACAAGTTCAACTCCTGCGATCTTCTTTCCATGCCATTTGGCAAGAGCGTTCTTCTGGCCGCGCAAATAGCGCCCCAAATCCCTGAGATAGTTGCTTGCTTGCCTTCGGTCTTTGGATGAGCGCGTTGGAAGAGAAACGGGATTGCCGTGCGCGTCGGGGAGGTAGAGGGTTGCAGCGTGACGGTCGTTCTTCGTTACCGCGAACTTCCCGGCAACCTTTCTGAGCGATGACGAGAAATGTTTTTTGACCGTTTCGGGTTTGACACCTTCGAGCTTCGCCGCGTTGGACAACGACAGAGTAGAGTCACGGCGCATCACCGCAAGGACGTGCATTGCGCGATCGCGAGCGGCTCGACTCTGTGGCGCCAGGTTCCCATTTAGGAAGCCACGCGAATTCCCAGGGCCTCCTTGTCTCTTGCGAACTGTTCGTTTCTTCATTAGTGCAACCTCTCGCGCGCGAATGCACCGTTCTAGTTCAGCCGAATCGAATTCCCCTCGGTCTCGTCCTCCGAGGGAAACTCGATTGGCCTCCGACGCAAGACGGCGTGGCTACTGGGCCACCTGCCGTGTGTTAACAGCCAAGCTAGGGACGATCTCTCCCGTCTGTGGATTGCGGACAGAGATGACCTCCAGCTTGACTTTTTTCCCGACCAACTTTTGTTCATCCTCACCAAAAGTCTTGATGAGTGTCCTTAGGTTGGTTTTGTTAACGCCCCACGCTGACTTTCCGTACATGGGCGTCTTGAGATCGATAATGGCCGGTGCACCAAATCCCTCAGGGGATTCTCGTATCTCGGCCACCACGATGGTGATTGATTTAGTTCCGGCGGGTACGTCGGAACCGTTGAGCAGCGATCCGGCTTTGCCGTTGCTGCGGCTCTTGAGCATTGTTGTTAACGTCATGTTGTTTCCTTTCGTTGTCGGCTCTTCAGAGGCGGGCGAATCTTTCCGAGATTCTGGTGTTTTCGACCCCTGCTCTTCGCCATACCGCGAAGATAGGAGGTGCGGTGGCACTTTTGTAGTACTCGGTTTTGTTTGCGAGTAGCCCGTTGGCTTTTACTCTGTTCGCAAGAGCTGACCTGCTCGCATTTACTTACGTGTATGGTGGCTCAATGAAACGCAGATAGCGTGGGGCTTTCCTCCGACCTACTCCCTAATGTTTGCGAGTAGGCTTCTAATGCTGCTGTATGAATGATTATTCGGAGAGTCCGAATGGTAATGCGAGTATGGCTCGAAAGGGTGTCCGATTAGCTCTGTCTCTGAGCTTCTTGACGAACGCGGCGAATTTTGCGGCGTAGCTCAGGGTCTTTCCATGCCTCTTTCCAAGTGAGGCCCCGTCGCCATTCTTCGCTTGCTAACCAGTCGTAAAGGGGTGGGGCGTGGCGTTTATCCAGCTCGGCGCAGAATGCCATGCCTTCGAGGGTGGGGTCGGCGCTCAGGATCTTCTGGATCGCAGAGTAGAGTTTGAGTCTTTGCTGCCATCCCTTCCGTTTATTGGGCTGCCGCTCTGAAGCGTGTCCCATTTCTCGTCGAACCGTACCAGCGGCGGCAATCTCTTCGTTCCGTACCCTCTCAATTGCTTTTTCTAATTCCCACAAGAAAACCCGCTTCGCGCCCTTAAGGAGGAGTCGAGTATGGCTCAGGCCCAGTCTCTCTGTCGACTCCTTATCTGGCATGCGGTTCGTCTTCACCACTCCAATGCCGAAGAACACCGGAGACACTTGAAATAGCCAAGCGGGAGCTCGCCAAGGTGGCGCTGACGGCGGAGAATAAAGCTTAGAGATATCGATCGGAATTGTGCTTGTCTGCCCGCCCAAGACTTCTAAATTGGCTAGGAGTACATGGTGTCGGTTCTCTCCCTCGCAAGCTAGAACATACCAATCACTAATCCACACGATCGCTGCATGAATTGCGGGCTGAAGCTGAATCAATGCCCAGCGATTTGCATCTGGTCCACTCTCACTAGGATGAGCGAGGGGGAGCTTGAAATATCGACGGTACGTGTCCGCGAGCAGCGAAACCATCTTTGCTCGCAGAGGGAACAAAGACCGATAAAAGACTGCGCTCTTCCCGTCAACATTCGCTTGCCTAACTTGGGAGCTTACCGCGAGTGCTTGCATTTCACTCCGTGAAGTGAGTTTGGAGAACTCGTCCTCGCACAAGTTGGCGACCGCCTCCAGAGGCGCTGCGAGAGCAAGAGTGGTTTTGGCCTTAATAGGGGACATTTCCGACAGGGAAGTTTAAACGGAACGTGCGAGGTGCCGCTATTGTGTAGCCGAAAAAACTTGCAAGCTATAGAATAATAAAGAGATAAAGCGGGCCTGCCGATTGTTCGAAGCAGCCGACAAGCCCTAACCACCACGGAGGTATGAGCTCCAATGGCAGCTTCAGGCACCCTACCGCAAGAGGGTCTATCCCGCAAATCGCCTATTTCTAGAAGAGGCGTTCTGACGCTCACCGGTTTTGGAATCAAAGTACGGATGCAGTCCGGTCACCTTGAAATCGAGGATGGAATTGGACCGGAGCGCCGCAAGATCAGGCTCGCCAGAATCGGTCACGGCCTGAAGCGCCTCGTCTGCATTTCCGAGGACGGTTTCGCAACACTCGCCGCGATGAAGTGGATCGCCGACGTTGGCGCGTCCTTCGTGATGCTGAACCGCACTGGGAGAGTCCTGTTCGTTACTGGCCCAACCGCTTCCAGTGATGTGCGATTACGTCGTGCTCAGGCCCTAGCTTACTCATCGGGCGCTGCTCTGCGTATTGCGCGAGAACTCATTGACCAGAAGCTTGCAGGACAAGAACAAGTTGCTCGCGACAAGCTCTCGGCAGGTCAATGCGCGGAAGCGATTCATCGTTACCGATCGGAGTTGGCGGAGGCTGACACGATCGACAGGGTGCGGTTGATCGAATCGCGTGCGGCTGCCGCCTATTGGTCGGCGTGGCGAACGTTACCGATTATTTTTCCAAGGAAAGATCAGCGTCGAACTCCCACACATTGGCGTGTCTTTGGCACGCGGGTTTCCCCGCTCACCGGCTCACCCCGGCTGGCAGTGAATCCGCCAAATGCCATTCTCAACTATTTGTATGGTCTTCTCGAATCCGAATCACGTCTTGGAGCTGTCTGTCTCGGTCTCGATCCAGGCATGGGCGTGCTCCATGTTGACACTAAGGCACGGGATAGTCTCGCCTGCGATCTCATGGAGCCCGTCCGCCCTCAAGTTGACGCGTTCTTGCTGGATTGGATCATGAAGGAATCGCTCAAACGCGGGTGGCTTTTTGAGCAAAGCGATGGGAATTGCCGTCTGATGGCACCCTTCGCCGCTCGGCTGTCGGAAACCGCTCCCATGTGGGGCCAGGCTGTCGCACCGGTCGCTGAGTGGGTTGCGCGTGCATTTTGGTCAAGTTCAGCCAAACTTGCCCGCGAATCGGCTCCGGCTACGCGGCTAACGCAGCGCGTCAGGCGAGAGGTAAAGGGTGCACCCCCTATGCCATCTCCGATCAGAGCGCCACGCCGAGACAATCTTTGTCGCGGCTGTGGAAAAACGATCTCAGATGGGTGCACGAACTGTGCCACATGTGCCGTTGACGATGCGACCAAGAACATGATCGATGCTGCACGGATTGGACGCCAAACGGCGAACGGTCCGGAGGCTCAGGAAAAGCGTGCGCACACTCAGCGCAAGAACGCCCTAGCACAGCATGCCTGGAAGTCGTCGGATCAGCCCGCATGGCTGACTGAGGAGTTCTATTCAGAGAAGATTCAACCGCTTCTCGCGGCGATGTCTGCATCCGCTATCGCGCGACAAATATCGGTCTCGCGCTGGTACGCTGGCCGCATCCGCGAGGGCTACCGCCCTCATCCACGGCACTGGAAGGCACTGGCGCAACTCGTCAGTGTTCCCGCGAATGCCTGTTAGCCCGCTTGTTGTTGACGGTCTGGGAGAACGCATGGTTGCGAACGATGGCGTCCGCCAAATTATCTCTTGTGCCTGCCTGCACTTAGCAGCCGAGTACGGTCATTACGGTCCAATTCGAACCGGCTCGCGTTGGAGTTGCCTCAAACTTCACTGCGCGGGGCTAACACAGGCAGTGTCGGCCTAGACCGTCATTGTATCTTCTGAGTTCCGTGGTCGTCACCAACGACTGTTGAGAGTCGCTTTGTGGAAACAGCCCATCTCTCAAGGGGATCAGGCATCGGCAGAGCATGAACGCCCCCCGAAAAGCGTAGCAGCAGCTTTTCGTATTCCCTTTGTTGCTCAGTGTTCTTCAGCACGTCTTCTTTGGCGACGGGATTCCACTCGTGCAGATAATAAATAGCATGAACCTGCGCTTGCAGCATTTCCTTTGCGCATCCGAAGCATGGGCGCATCGTTGTGTAAACATTGCTTCCCTTAACAGCAATTCCAAAACACGCTGCCGCGAGAATCGCGTTCTGTTCTGCATGAACGCAGATGCACAGGTCGTATGCTTCACCAGATTGAAACGCTTTGTCTCGATTGGTGCAACGGTAACACCCGCCCTCTAGACAGTTAGGCATATTGTCTGGGGTGCCGTTGTATCCCGTCGAGATGAGGCGATTGCTTAACGCGATAACCGCACCTACGCGATTCCCTTTGCAGTTCGCTCTGAGTCGTACTGCCATCGCAATTCCCATAAAATATTTGTGCCGACTTTCGCGTGCGATTCTTGCCGCGTTCGGATCTCTCAAGTTCGTTGATTTTGTGTTGGCGCGAGTTCCTACGGCAAGTTTCTCGGCCACTCTCCCATTCAGTCCCTGAGTCTTGCCTCGACCTAAGCCATTCGTTGTGGACATCTTAAGATTTTCTCCCTCGGTAATACCCTGATGTTCGTTCCGAGCGCTTGGGGGGGCAACAGTACGAAAGTCATTCGGACAGTTTTGTTACGAAAAACGAACACGAACCTGCGTTGCGCGGGAGGTCCTCGGCTCAAGGAATTGTGCGCTAGAATACTGCTCCGAACAGCGGAGAAGGGAATAACCCGCGACGATCTAACTATAAGGAGTCGAGACAAATGCCAAAGAAACCGACTACCAGCAAGAAGCGGCGAGTCCGCCATCTCAACGAAGTTCCAGCTAAGGTGCACTTGCGATCCGGAAAGTTGAAAATCATCGTTGAGATACCTTGGGCTGATCTTGAGAGACGGCTCCGCACAGAACTTCCGACGAACAGATTTCGGCGGAAACGCGGACTGAGAAAGAAATCATAAGGAGAGCATCTCAGAGCCGATGCCCTTTTTCAGAAGGCCGCTCTGCAACGCGCCTGCGGCGGATCAATCACTTAGAAGCGGATTCCCACACAATAAACGGGGCAAAAGGCTGGTAATCGGCACGCATTGTGCGCTGAATTGTGCGCTGATTTTCGCTCGCCTGTAAGAGCTTTCTCTGCTTCGACATCATACACCGCGTTGCCTGACCCATCTTGTCTTCCCGTCACAGTTGCAGAATAGATCGAATAGCGAAAATGCAGATCAGGAGCAGAGCTGTAGTAGTGGCAATGACACCGATTCTTGCAGCGATGCCCGTCCTTTTATCCCTGTGGGCCGCTTGCTGGAGAATTTCGTTTGCTTTGCCTGTATTCTCGTTCGCTGCGTTGACCAAAGCCTCACCACTTTTCTTAAGAACTTCCCCGACCGTTTTAGGTTCCGATTGCGTCAGTGGTATCCCTCCGACTACGGCGGGGATTCGGCCAACGAGCACGCTTACATCTCGTATGTAGTTTTCCGCAGACACAGCGGAGATTTGCTGAATGAGCAGAGTGTTCGCATTGTGGAATGAGACGATCCGTTGCGCGCAGCACTGAATTGAAACGAGCAACAAAAACCACGCCGGACACAGAAACCAGAGGAATGGGTGTCTTGGAACGTGCGCCCCCGGACTGTGCGCTACGATCTGCTCCAGTAAAGTTAGAGACAATGCTATTGTTCCAACATCGAACAGTATCAGTTTTTCGTAAAACGATGCGCCGTTCTCATTTGCCTTGAATATCTTGTCCAAGAGCTTCGAGGTGTTCTCCAAGTTCAAGCGCCGCAGGTCCGTAATTTGATCTGACAAAGCATGCAGTCTCGCAGTGTCGACAGGATTAGCAGTTACCTTGGCTGCGGCTTGGACGGCTTCAGATAGCGGAGAGTTTTCCATGGGTTCGCCTGACTGTCAGTAATCATTTAGAGCGGGTCTACCGGGGCCAAGTGTGGCACTAGCGGCGCTTATTGCGCACAACTTTTCTCACTTGATCCCAAAGTCGTACCCGCTATTGCCGAGAGCGCTGAAAGTGATAATGTACTCGCCCGGTTTTAGGTCTTCGTTTGGCGTGACCATGAAGATGCCGTCGGCAACTGTTTTTGTTGTGATGTCCGGCGTTCGGTCTTTGCTGAGTCCCGCCTTGAATGTGAACATATTCCCGCCGTTGGTCGTTTGCAGCTCGCGATGATCTTTCTTTTTGTCGAAGCGAACAATTAGCAAGTCTCGTCCAGAGCGTCCCGCAATGTCCGCCAATTGCGGAAATTCCTTGATGCAGAACGTTGGCCTTTTGTCCGTAATCTGGACTGGAGACTCCGCACCACGAAACGTCCATACCATCTGCGGAGTGAGTCCGGGAACAAACATTTTGCCCACATGCTTGAGTCCGCCACCCGCCATTGTGAGCTGTTCTAGCTTCTGCCAGCCCTGCGGAGTTTGGTAGTAGAAGCCATCGGAGAGTGACTGAATATCTTTCGGTGCGCCGTCCGGTGTGTTCTGGCAGACGGTGGGTATTGAGAATAGAGACAGCGCCACAAGGAACAAGCAAGCGTGTCGCATTGGGTATCTCCTAAAATTCGATTTGGATACACACGAGCACGAGACTCACATGCCACGTTCAGCGGTCATTTTCAATGCCGCTGGATCAAGTGTGGTTCTGGGTTGCCGTTGGGAACCTACTTTCGCCAACCAAACATTCCCGCTCGTTTTCCGGCTGTGTTGACCTGAGCAGCCTTGAAGTCATCGGAAATGTGCTGGTAGCATTCCCGCGCCGGGTCACGAATCACGCGGACGCAGTCATAGTTATGCTCCCAGACAACTTTGCCAGTCGAGTCGAGTAGCCAGACATTGACTCGGGCGTGTTCGTCGTGTTCGCGCATGACGAAAATGAAGCGCAAGGTGTACGCTGCATCTTCCTTCTTGTCAACTACTGGAAAGCCGGGCTTGGCATTGGTTCGGCTACTCTCGTCTTTGCTCAATTTCTCACGAAATAGTTCAGTGAACATTCGCGATTCATCTGATGTTCCGTCATTTTGAAGGAAAATCTTTGATCCAGTCGGGATGTCTGGGACTTTTGCCGCAAATGACGAGATGCCAAAAAGAAACACTGTCAGCAGGCACGCTGTTTTTTTTTCTTCATGATGGAGACTCAAGGGTACCACCGGGTCCGCCGAGGGCAGAGCTAAGTACGAGCGAGGCACTGGAGCCGCAACCGCACACCCCTCAGCGGTTCCAGCGCCCCTCGCCCGGTGTGATTCTATTCCGGCACCGGCGCTACTCTAACGACACCAACGTGCCGAGCGGTTCAACCAACGTGCCAGAGACACGCAGTCTTGCGCGGGGTTAACATTCAGTCGCCGCACGGGCCGAACACTTCCCCAGGTTCAATCAAGCAGTCGAGAGATGACGCGCTGAGTCACGATGTCCAACGAAGATAACAATCATCGCGCGGCGGTGTCAGCCGCTCTTGAGGCCGACAGGCGGATGCGACTTCGGCTGGGACTCACGGTCACCGTCATCGGAGTCGTCGCTTTATCCGTCGCGGTCTGGGGCTGGCTCGGCGACAATACTGATAGCACTGCGGTGAACGCCCGCGTCTCCGCCCACGATGAGCCTGCAGCCGCTGTTGAAGTACCTGCATCCACCCCTCAGAAAGCCGAGGTAACTGACACGCATGGCCCGTCTGAGCAATACGGAGCTGCCACCGCTAATGCGGAAGCTGCCAAACGTATTCAGGCGGTCGTCGTAGAACGGCACGCAGAGCACCTGGGCGGTGCAGTGTTTCGCTACCAGGTAAAAGTGAGAGTGACCGTGCCGACGTATAGCAGCACTTTTCTTATCACTTGCACCTATGACGAAAACAACATAGGGGCTGGCGACTGCGGCCAGTGGCCGCTCCCTGACCACTTCGATTGGAACACCCACACTTGCGAGTGGGAAATCTACGATCCGCTCACAGGTAAGTCCGAACACGAAACCTGCGTTCTCGGTCTAGGGATGTCCGGCTATATGCAGGCTGGTAGTTGGATCGTCAAACCACTGGACAACGAACCGAACCATCCGGTCGTAACTCCAGAAGCTGCGCCACAAGCCTTCTACGATGCTGGTGGCTGCTCAGCGTTGGACGACACTGGAGAGTCGAGAGTTTGCCGGGCGTTGTTTCACATCGACCAACCTGATGGCTCAGCACAGAGACTGACGCTGACCTGTTTCGAAGGGTCGGGAAATTCAAGGTTCGCGGGCAGGACTTGCTCATGGCCACTTCCGAAATCGTTCAACCCAATCTATGTGAACGACGCTCGCGGGTGTGAGCATCGCGACGCCAAGGGGAAGGACGACGTTGAGATTTTAGGTTGCCTTCCATTCGACGGGTCAACCTACATCGTCTCGAAGCCGTAGTCGGTGACAGCGTTACGCGCCTCTCTTCACCTTCGCCCACCGGGCTCTCTGTGCTGCTGCGATCCTTCTGCGACCCGCCGCTGAGATAGTGCGCTGCGGCTTAGCTGTTCGTTGCTTCGCCCATCGCGCCTTCTGCGCCAGACTGATTCTGCGCCGACCGGCCGCGGACATCTTCCGCGTTCCGTTCGAGCTGCTTCCCAACGCCGCGAGTGCTTCGTCTATCCGTTGGAGCTGATTTTGTGTGTGTTGACGTTCCTTCTTCAACTGCTGGACTACGACGGACATGTGTTTCATTGGGGCCCCCGGTGCGAATTATAGATGACACCTGGCCACTGCTCTCGGAAGTTGCGACAATTGTCATTCGATCACGCAAAAGAATGCCGCCGGTGGTAGCGGTGTAGAATCCCTCGTCATGAAGCAGCTGCCAGACATTCTGACCTCCGCGTCTTTCTGGGCTTCGATCGCGACCATGTGGGCAGCGTCCGGCGCATGGCTTGCCTATGTCGCCTCCGTCATGTCTTCGAGGCAGCAGACCTACGAGGGGATAAAGAATCTCATTCACGGGCTTCAGGCCGAATTTGATTTAATCAGTGTTTGGGCATGCGGCGAGGAGGGAAATAAGGGACACGTTGTGAAGACGAGGCTTGAGCTGGTAAAGGAGAACCCCGACTGGTTTAACCCCAGCCGGATGATTTTCAAGTTCGATACGCCGCGACTCAACAATGTAACTACCTCTCCCTATATCGGACACCTAGGCCCTGTAGTCCGCCAGCTCGTTGCGCTGAATCACTCGATTCGTCAACTCTTGGATTCGATGGAGCGCTACCAGGCTTTTGTGATGGGCGATGTGCTGATGTACCAAAGCGTGATGGAGAAGTTCGCTCCCAAGACTTCGCCGATAGAGATCGCTTCCGCACCCCCGCCAACCGTAATAACCACGCCTCATCCTGCGCAGATAGCCTGGACCCACGCGGAACGGGCGTACATCAACATCATCTTCATGATGAACGAGGGGATTCACCAACACATTATAGGAGGAGCCGACTCCGCCGAAGCTTGTCTATATAAGTCTTTCCGTATAGCGCGCAAGGCGGTCGAAGATTTCGAACAAGGGTTGAAGCGACAGCCGCTTGGTTTTGAGTTTAAGATCGGGCACTTCGTCGCCATCTTGCTCTTCTGCTTGGGCTTTTGGGAGGTGATGAGATGGTTTGAGGTGTGGTGAAATCAGTCCTTCTTGCTGGCCATCCCGATCCGTCGGACGGTCTTTAATTTATGCGAGCGATTGAGTAGGTTGGTGATGCAGAAAGTTATAACTATTTCAGGGCGGTAACCCGGCTTTTCAGGGGACAGTCTTGGTTGTTTTGCTATTGATCTACCAGCGTCAACACTGCGAAGTGCTTACTCCCGTCCAGACTAGGAAAGCCGGTAGTTGGCTACTTTGATTTTATCTGCGGAGTGGGGGCGTTACAAGCGGTCACTCGGATTTCATCATCGTAGTCAAGATTGCCGAATATTCGCACCTCTCTTATCTCGGTTCCCGACGTAAACTCAGCAAGATCGTGAAAGACTACTTCTCCAGTGGGCTTCGTAATGGTCAGAGCTAGGGTAAACCGCTCTTCTTTCTTCCATCCAAGTAGTTTTGCCAATTGCTTTGGAAACTCAAAGCCCTTCCTGGATTGCTCGCTCTTCTTGGAATAGACCGTGGTGTGGAACGTTACCGTCAGATTCCGCATGGCCATAGCGCTGCCCAGACTAGCACAAAGACAGACCATTCGATCAGCAAATGCTACAGGTTTCAAAACCCACTACCGGAAAGCGCAATGGGTTGCCAACCAAACGGGCTACGATAAGCCCACCCCAGCCAATAACTTGCGGGGCGTCGCTCCGCGAGCCGCTCGATCACGCCCGCGATTCCCCACTCATTCACTCGACATTCCGCCAGGGGGGTGTAGCAAAATCCCCTCAGCGCGTAATACCCCCCATGCCCGTTTGACCCTTCTCTTCTGACGCCTGTAAGATCGCAGCCGAAGG
>OBLU010004222.1_pt1 | contig 12958 bp, 8 predicted proteins | sample 1518681 | NCBI WGS metagenome assembly OBLU01 (sample SAMEA3539304, study PRJEB22396) | soil metagenome | biome: tundra; feature: field; material: soil | place: USA | collected 2010-05 | depth 0.15 m | reverse complement strand
CACACGCTGAAAATCTGGCTGCTGCGCATGTTCTTGAGCAGGTCGCCCATTTGCAAGTCCATCGTCGCTTGCAGGTAGGTGCAGGGAAGGCCGATCTTGGCGGCGCTATCAATGAACTGCCGCGCCTTCGGGTCAATGGCGAAGCCGATGACGTAAAGGCGCGAGTAGTGTTTCAAACCCGCTTCGTCCCACGCCTCGCGCACCAGCCGTTCGCTCAACGGGCCATTCTCCGGGCCGAACAAGATTGCCACTGCGTCGGTCTCTCGGGTGAGAGCGGGCTGCCTGGACGCGTCGTCCGCGAGATTGGAGAGGCTGGCTTTGTCCACCACGGCCTCCGCGCTCAAGGCCAGCGTCTTGGCGGGAGGGCGGATATTCTTCAACGTCACGGTCTGGTTGCCGGGCAGACGCAACACGGGCGCGCGGCGCAGGACTTCCAGCATCCGCTGCACGTAGTTTTCGTGCGCCTCGCCCTGGATGCCGGGCGTTTCCGGCTCGGTGTCTAAGCCCTCGGCGGTGGGGATGGTGGCCTCGAACGAAAACGGACCGGTCACGCGCACCACGTTGCGCGACACCTCGGGACGGTCCACCAGGACTTCCTCGGCGGGAGGCTCGTTGTTGGCGATGCTCTTGAGCGTGATGTGCGGAACGATGCCACCGACTTCCTCGCCCTTCTGGTTCTGCCGGCGCTCATAGACAAACCCGCCAGCCGGGCCGCGCGCCTCGTCCTTCAGCTTGTAGTAATCGAACGTGACGGTGAGCAGGCGCTGACGGGCAAGGGCGAGCGGCACCCGGCTGGTGTCGCAGGTGATCCAGCGGCGACCCCACTGCTCGGCCACAAACGCCGTCGTCCCGCTCCCGCACGTCGGGTCGAGCACAAGGTCGCCGGGGTCGGTGCTCATCAGCAGGCAGCGCTGAATAACCTTCGGGATTGTTTGCACACAATAAATGCGCTGCGAGAACGTCGTTGTGTCAGTCCACGCGGTTGTAATCGGATTCGCAGGAAAGTCATTCAAGAAGCGTTTGTATCGCAACGTGTTTCCGGAAATGACAATGCGATTCTGCTCGGCCAACTCCTTCATCCCTGAGGGCGACGTTTTCCAATTGTTCTTTTCACCTGGGTCCCAAAGCTTGCCCGCAAACTCAAACGGTTCGCGATTTCCTCCGCGTTCCGCGGTCATCAAACTATCGAAGGCTACGAGCCGGTACCCCCCGCGCAGGAGGGATTCAACATCGTCGCCTTCTTCGTTTAACCGCCGGAGGTTCTTGGTCTGCGGCTCTTCCACCCAATTGTAATGTTCAATTGCATCACCGCCCGAGATCTTTTGGTCAAACAGCGGGCGATATTTCAAGCGCTCATACTCTTTGCCATACCAAAGAAGGTAATCATTCACCTCACCCAAGTAGTCCGCTGTGGCGCTGGTCCGTTTCTTGAAGGAGATTAGTGATATAAAATTCTCTGCCCCAAACACCTCATCCATGACTTCGCGGACGTGGTGGAGGTTTTCGTCGGAGATTTGGACGAAGATGCTGCCGCTGGGGGCGAGGAGTTCGCGGGCGAGCAGGAGGCGGTCGCGCAGGTAGGTGAGGTAGGAGTGGAGGCCGAGTTCCCAGGTGTCGCGGTAGGCCTGCACCATCTCCGGCTCGCGGGTCATGTCGGCGTCGTCGTTGTGGGAGACGTCACGTTTGCGGACGAAGGGCTGGAAGTTGGAGCCGAACTTCACGCCGTAGGGGGGGTCCACGTAAATCATCTGCACCTGGCCGCCGAGGGATTCGTAGCGGAGGAACGAGTTCATTACCACGAGGGAGTCGCCGAGCATGAGGCGGTTGACCCAATTGTCGCGGTATTCGTAGGCGCGGAGGAGCTGGTCGGCGAGCGGGCGCTCCTGGAACCCGTACAGGGCGTCGAGGAAATCGTCCTGCTTGTCGCGCCTGTGCCCTTTGAGGGTTTCGAGGATGGCCTTGGTGGAAAGGCGCTCGTGGACGAAGAGCGGTAGGGTGGGCACGTCGAAGCTGAGGCGCTCGGCCTTGCCTGACCAGTTCAAGAACGGGCCGCTGATCTTGCGGAGGCGGCTTTCGGCATTCTTGATTTTCGACTTTTGATTGGCGATTTCGCGGTCGCGCTGGGGGCTAGCGGGCTGTTTGGCCAATTCCGCAATCCGCAATCCGCATTCCGCAATCTCCGCGATCAAGGCTTCGGCGGCTTCGCGGGCGGAGTTTTGGCCATCCCACTCAAGCGCGGGTGCGAGCGAGGAATCGAAGCGGTAGGTCGTTGGGGGCTTGGTTTTCTTGAAATGCGCCTGTGCGCCGATCTCCGGCCTGGCTGGCAGGTCGGCCTCCGGGTGCCGGTAGGACTGGGCGTCTTTTGGCGCCGCGCTGGCTTTTCGCGGACGTGGCATGGATCAGAGAGTAACGAACTGGCTCTTGAAACTAAAGGACAACTTGCGCGGCTGCGGAGTGCCAGAAGAGCTTATCCGCTATGCGCCAGGATTTCTCAACCAGCCTATTCAATTCAATTCCTGCTTCATCAGCTATAGTCACGAGGACAAAGCGTTTGCCCGTTTGCTGCATGACCGGCTTCAGGGGCAGGATATCCGTTGCTGGCTGGACGAGCATCGACTGCTGCCCAGCGACGATTTGCACGAAGGCATTGACCGGGGCATCCGGCTTTGGGACGAGCTGCTCCGCTGTGCCTCCAAGTCCTCTCTGACCAGTTGGTGGGTGGACGGCGAAATCAACCGCGCGTTCCAGAAGGAGGCCGAATTGATGAAGGAGCGAGCGAAACGGGAAGCGACACCTCACTCCGGCCCTCTCCCCGTTCGAGGCGGAGAGGGTGGGCGGGAAATGCTCGCGCTGATTCCGCTCAACCTGGACGGCTTCCTGTTCAGCGCCGATTACCAGAGCGGCAAGAAGGCCGAGATCACCAGCCGCGTCGCCGCCAATTTCGTCGGCTGGGAGAAAGACCAGGCGTTGTTTGATCGGGAGCTGGAAAAGGTGATTAGCGCGCTGCGAACGGATGAAGGCGGCCGCGAGAAACCACCGCCAGCAAAACTGTGAGTGGCAGGGCAATTAAAGAAGATCTTTGAGCCACGATGCTGGGTAGGCAGGAGGCAGAATGAAGAATGATGTCCGCGAAAGCGGCCAAAACCGTCCAGCCGATGAGGAGGGAGGCGGAACGGGAGGGTGCGGAAAGGAGTTTTCCTATACCTTACCTAGCGTATGCCTACCGAACAGCTGGCGAACACCTATGCACTCCCTATCCGACACCTATCCAACACCTATCCGACATCTATCAGGCTGTTGAGAAACCCTCGGAACGCCGCGTGAGGGCACGCGGCCTACAGGATTCCAAGTAATCTGAAATGCTTGTAGGCCCGGTGCCCTCACCGGGCGTGTTTTTCAACAGCCTGCTTTCCATCCTGATGGGCTGAGTGATGTAATCCCTTCGGGATAGCCCATTGCTGGCAGCGCTTGCTGAACGCATCTCGGCGTGCGTGGAACCGTTCAGAATGTCCGTCTGTAAACCCGGGTCGCTGTTCGATTGCGGCACGGCTGCTTTCCGCATACAGTATCCAACGATGAAGCCAAAAGGCATGGTTTATTTGGTTGGGGCGGGACCGGGCGACGCCGGATTGCTCACGTTGCGCGCTGCGGAACTGCTCGCTCGCGCTGACGTGGTGATCCATGACGCGCACGTCAATCCCGAAGTCCTGCGCTTGGCGCCGAATTCCGCCGAACTTATCGGTGGTGGCAATGGCGCAGCCGCACTGAACCAGTTGCTGGTCAACCGGGCGCGCGCGGGCAAGACCGTTGTTCGGCTCATTAGTGGTGACCCCTATTTCTTCGGGGGCGGCAGCGAGGAAGCGGAGCAACTGGCCGACGCGGGCGTGCCGTTCGAGGTCGTGCCAGGCGTTTCATACCTGGTGGCGGCGCCCAATTACGCGGGGGTCCCGCTGACGCATCGCGAGTATGCCTCCCAGCTAACTCTTCTCGGCGGCCACGAGGACCCCTCGGAGGCTGCCCCCGGCATTGATTGGGCGCAAGTGGCGAAAAGCCCGGGGACTAAAGTGGTCATGCTGGGCGCGGACCGCATTGGCCAGATCACCGAAATGCTCGTCGGCCACGGCATGGCGTCGGATACGCCGGTGGCAATCGTCTTCGGCGGTCCCACCGGTCGCCAGCAGTCCATTGAGGGCACGCTGGCCACCATTGCCGATGTTGCCGCCAAGGCCGGGATCGACTCGCCGGCGGTGGCCGTTATCGGCAACGTGGTCAAGCTGCGGAGCAAGCTGAATTGGTTCGAGCGGCGGCCGCTTTTCGGGCAGCGGATCGTTGTCACCCGCGCCCGCGAGCAAGCCGGCCAGCTTTCCGGCCGCTTGCGAGAGCAGGGCGCCGAGGTGCTCGAGGTCCCCACGATCAAGCTCGAGCCGTCCGCCCACCGCGAGGAACTCGTGGATGCGCTGCTGGAGTTGAACGCTTACGATTGGCTCGTCTTCACCAGCCCCAACGGCGTCACGAAGTTCTTCGAGCTTTTTTTCAAGCGCTTCCATGATATGCGCGACCTCGGCGGCGCGCGTATTGCCGCGGTCGGTCCGGCCACGGCGAACATGCTAAAGGAACTGCACCTGCAGGTGGACTTGATGCCCGACGAGGCGCTGGCCTCGGAGATCGCCGCAGCCTTCGCCGAGTTTGAGACCATCGAGAACCTGAAGATTTGCTTGCTTCGCGCGGAGGTGGCAAACCGGGAATTGCCCGAGGCCTTGGAAGCCCTGGGCGCCATTGTGGATGACGTGGCCTGCTATCGAACCGTTCCGGAGACCGAAGATGCGACCGGGGCGGCGGCTAGTCTGCTGGAGCGAGGCGCGGATTGGGTAGCTTTCACGAGCGCTTCGACCGTGGAGCATTTCCACGCGCGGTTCGATCTGCCGGCCTTGCTGAGCAAGTTCCCGCAGGTCAAGACCGCCACGATCGGTCCCGAAACCTCCAAAGCCCTGGCGGCGCTGGGATTGAAACCCGTCCTCGAGGCAAAGCAACATACTATCGACGGGCTCATCGCAGCCTTGCTTGCCGCTCAGCACGCTCTTCCTTCTCTCCAAGGGTCAGGGTGAGGGGAAATGGAAACCACGCCAGGCCCACGTACCGGCAGTTGGTTGGAGCCGCCCAACCCCCGAGGCCTCCGGCAGCGCTGGGATATCCTTGCGCGCCCGGCAGATTTCGCCCGAACAAAATGCCTCCGGCAATGTCTATATAGCATCCGCTAAAGCATCGCCTGGCGGCGTTAAGGCGCGCTGCCGAAGTCAAACTTGCATCGCACTATCCCGCCAGGCAAAACTAAGCGAACGTGTCAATGCGAAGGTCATCGTCGTGGATCAAACTTAATCTGCGCCGCCGCAGCCGGTCCGGGCTTCGGCTCCTCTTCGCTTTTCTCCTCTTGTTGCTCGGGCTAGCGCCGTCGGCTCTCCGCGCGGCGAGCTTCACCGCCACGCTGGACCGCGAGACCGTCACCGTCGGCGAAACCGCCACCCTGTCATTCACATTTAAGGGCGGCGAGCCCAAGTCAATCCCGGCTCTCCCTCAATTCCCGAATCTGCAAATCGCGGGCGAAGGCACTTCCCGGAACGTGGTCATCGACAACGGCCAGTTCTCTGCCACCATTTCGCAGACCTTTGCGCTCACGCCCACTCAGCCGGGCGAGTATATCATCCCCGCCCTGAAAGCCGAAATCGACGGGCAGGTCCTGACGACGCATCCGTTGAAATTGACGGCTGTAAAAGCCGATTCCTCCCCGACCAACGCCGCTGAGGAAAAGCTGGCCTTCTTCAAACTGTTCGTGCCGAAGAAGGAGGTCTATGTGGGCGAGATTCTGGCGGCTGAGTTTCAAGTGTACGTGCGCGAGGGCGTCGCGAACGCCGAGAACATTTTGCAGAGCTTCGAACAGTATGGCGGGTGTCCTGTGAAAGCCGAGGGCGTGAGCATCTTCAAGACCGCCCACGCCCAGCGCCGGCGCATACGTTCCGGCAATGCGGTTTACGGCGTCGCCACCCTCATCACCTCTCTCTCACCCGTTAAGACTGGCCCGCTCACCATCGGCTCCATGGACGTCAACCTCACCCTGCAACTCCCTTCGTCCAACCGGCGCCGCTCCGATCCCTTCGATCCGTTCGGCATGTTCCAGCAGTACGAAAGACGGCAAGTGGCCCTGGTCGCCGAACCCGCGACGCTCACCGTGCTCCCGCTGCCCAAGGAGAATGTGCCCACCAATTTCAACGGGGCGGTGGGCAATTTCTCCATGTCGATAACCGCGGGGCCTACCAACGTCGCGGCGGGCGACCCAGTCACGGTCAAAGTCCAAATCTCGGGCCGCGGCACGCTCGACTCGCTCGCCTTGCCAGAGCAAAATGCCTGGCGGGAATTCAAGACTTACCCGCCGACTACCAAATTGGACACTACCGATGCGCTTGGCTTGCAGGGCAACAAGACGTTCGAACAATTGGTTGTGCCGCAGAGCCCGGACATCAAAGCCCTGCCGCCGGTTTCGTTCAGTTTCTTTGACCCTGACCAAAAGAGCTACCGCACCCTCACGCAGCCGGCCATCCCCTTGGTGGTGCGGCCGGGCGGCTCAGCTCCGGCGCCGACGGTGGCAGCCACCACCCGCACCGCGGCCGACAATCCGCCGCCGGCGCAGGACATCGTTCACATTAAACCGCGCTTGGGGACCATGGCGCAAATCGCTCCGCCACTGGTGCAACAGCCTTGGTTCCTGGCACTCCAGGCCGTGCCCTTGCTGGCCTGGCTTTCGGCCCTCGTATGGCGCCGCCGCACTGAGATGCTCGCTAACAATCCCCGCCTGCGCCGCCGGCGGCAGGTAGCTCAAATTATCCGGCAGGGCCTCCTCGAACTGCGGCAGTTCGCTTCCGACAAGAAGTCCGACGATTTCTTCGCCACCTTGTTCCGCCTGCTGCAGGAACAGCTCGGCGAGCGCCTTGACCTGCCTGCCTCCGCCATCACGGAAGCCGTCATTGAGGAGCACCTCCGACCGCGTGGCGCGCCGGAAGCCAATCTCGCTTCCCTGCATGAGCTGTTTCAAGCCTGCAATCTCGCCCGCTACGCGCCAATAAGAACCAGCCAGGAATTGGCCGCAGTCATTCCTAAGCTCGAGGCCATGCTGCGCGAACTGCAAGGGCTTAAGACATGAGACCGCGCATCACTCCCGTAATCCAGCGGAGTAGAATGAGCCGCCTCATGTTGGCAGTGGCGAGATTTGTTGTTCGCGGCTTGGGTGTTGGCAAAGCCATGCCGCTGCTCGCAGCGGTTGTGATCACCCTATTCCCAGCGCAATCGCCAGCCGCCGTCTCCGCCGCCGCCTTCGATTCAGCCAACAAGCTCTACGAAGAAGGCAAGTTCGCCGAGGCAGCCTCTGCTTACGAGACTATGACCGAGGCCGGGCAGGCCTCCGCCGCCCTCTACTTCAACCTCGGCAATGCGTTCTTCAAGTCCGGCCAAATCGGGCGTGCCATCGCCGCCTACCATCAGGCCGAGCAGCTCACGCCGCGCGACCCGGACCTGCGCGCCAACCTGCAATTTGCGCGGAACCAAACGCCAAGCCCGACCCTATCGCCCACTCGCTGGCAGCGCTGGCTTGGGCGGTTGACTCTGAACGAATGGACGGTGCTGGCCGCGGGCGCAGTGTGGCTCTGGCTGCTCCTGTTGGCCGTGCAGCAATGGCGTCCCGCGCTTAGGCCCACCCTGCGAGCGTATGTTCTCTCTATCGCCATACTCGCCGTCTTGTTGTGCGCCTGCGCCGCCGCTGCCTTGCGCGAAACCCGTTTCACTCGCACTGCCATAGTCATCACCGGCGAAGCGGTAGTGCGCTATGGTCCGCTGTCGGAATCGCCCACCGCCTTCACTGTCCACGACGGCGCCGAGTTGCGCATCCTGGATCAAAAGGACGAGTGGCTGCAGGTCAGCACCGACCCCCGTAGGGTCGGATGGCTCCGTCGCGACCAGGTTCTGGAAGTTGGGAGCTGATTGTGCCTAGGTAGCCTCCGCCTCTGACGCCCGAGAGTGGGGCAGGCGTCTCGCCTGCCCCGGCCACCAGGGGAAGGCGGGCGAGACGCCTGCCCTGCTTTGCGGAAAGCTCAGTCCGTCAGGGCCGTTTCCAGCCGCCGCCAGAGGTCTTCCGGGTCTTCCAATCCTACGGAAATGCGAATCAGATTGCGCGAAACGCCGCACGACTCCGCCCACTCCAGTTCGGTGTAGTGTGCCAGCAGGGTAAACGGACAGGCGAGAGTAAACACGGTGCCGAGGCTCGGCCCTTTGCAGAACGCGAGTCGGTCATAGATGCCGGGAGACTTCGCCTCCCCGTTCCTGGGCAGGAAAGTGATGAGTGCGCCCCAGCCACCGTTCGGGCGCCGCACGGCCTCGTAGGCCTCGCTGAACTCCCACTTTGGATACCAGACGCGTTCCACCGCCGGGTGACGGCGCAGCCGCTCCGCCAGCAGCAGGCCGTTCTGGTTATGCCGCTTCATCCGCTCCGGGAAATCCCGGGCTTGCGCGTCCAGCACCACGGCATCCTCGCCCCAAAGCAATTCCTCGTGCTGGTCGCTAATGATGGGCTTGAGCTCGGCGTAAAGTGGCGACTTGGGATTGCAGATCAGCGCGCCGCCCATCGCGTTACCGGTGCCGAGAATAAACTTGGTGAGGCTGGTCGCAATCAGGTCGGCGTGGCCGCTCAGGTCGATGTTGAACGGGGTGGCGACCACGTCGTCAACCACAAGGGGCACGCGGTGTTCGCGCAGAATCGGCCTTATCTGACGAACATCGGCCGAGCCGAGCAAGGGATTGCCCGGGATTTCGCAAAAGCACGCCGCCAGCGCCTGCCGGCCCAGTAAGGCCTGCAGCTCGCTCTCAATGGTTCCCAGGTGATGCAGCAGTATCCCGCCGTTGCCGAGCTTCTGCTGAAGCTTCAAGGTGTCCACGTAGGGGAACCCCAATTGGGCCGTCGGCTTATCAGGAGTCCGCTCCATTACTGCCTGGAGGGCGGCAAACTGTGCCGCCATTCCGGTTGGAGCCAGGAATACATCGTCCTCCGCACAGTCGTAGAACCCGGCAAGCTGTCGTCGCAAGGACTGGCGGACCGGCAATTCATCCGACGCCGGCACCGGCCCAGCCAGGTGCGCCTCGGCCTCCCGGGTGGAAACGATCAGCCCCGTATGCTGCCAGAAGGCGCGCAAGGCGGCTGCGCCGGCGTCATTCGTAACGACGCCATGCACGCCCCGAAAAGCGAGCACTCGGGCCTGCGCGCCGCCGCTGCGCCGGACGAACTCCGCGCACTGCTGAGCCGCCCGCACCGATGGAAAAGGCAGGCACGGCTGCCCGTCACCAATCTGCCGCGCCAGTTCCCGCACCTCTCGATGAATGAAGAAGCGCGGATACCCGCTCGTCAGCGCGTTGACCACCTCAGGTTTCTTCTCCTCGTAACCCACCACATCCTGCCAGCGCGGCAGCGCCACTGACACCGCGTGCGGCATGGCTGGAATCGGCTGCCCAAGCTCCTCGCCCTTCCAAACTGGGTCTTGCAGTAGATCGCGCACAGGCATTTTGGTTTAGGCAAAGACCCTAGGCTGCCTCGGGCGGCAAAGCCAACTCAAATTGGCCCGGAGTGGGAGTGCGGCTCCGCCATTGATGAAGTCGCCGGCACGGCCCGACGACACCCATATGGACTGCGGCGGCAAGCGAAGCGAGACGCCGCCTTGGATGAGGGCAACACCCGGGGATGAATCATTGGGATCTCTCCTGACTGGGAAAGCGGCGTCGCGCTTCACCTACCGCCGCACTCCATGCCTCCACCAAAGTAATGCCGTCGCAAGGCGCTGGCATGGCACCGCCCCGACACATGGCCCAGGTTATCTGGGCTTGATGAATTCCAACATCAGACCGGCCACGGCCACGCGCCGCTGAGATGGCCTGCTGCCTTTCCCGCTTGGCAATGCGGTCTCGGCCTGCTAGCAGAAGCACCCGTGAACATCGGCACGGATATCCAGATGGTCGGTGTGAGCTAGCATGAACGAAGAAATCTTCGATGTCGTCAACGAGCGTGACGAAGTCATCGGGCAAGAGCCGCGCGGTGAGGTGCATCGCCTGGGATTGATGCACCGGGCGGTGCATGTGTTGGTATTCAACGCGGCGGGGCAGGTCTTTCTGCAAAAGCGGTCGATGACCAAGGACCGCCAGCCCGGCTTGTGGGATTCCTCCGCCTCGGGCCACGTGGATGCCGGGGAAGATTATGACGCCTGCGCCACGCGCGAGCTGCACGAGGAAATAGGTCTGCAATTGAGCGCAGCCCCGCAGCGCCTCTTCAAGCTCGCCGCCTTCGCCGAAACGGATCAGGAGCATGTCTGGGTCTATCGCTGCGAGGCAGAAGGGCCGTTCCGACTGCACCCCGAGGAGATCGAGCGCGGCGGCTGGTTTGCGCCAGCAGAAGTCACGCGCTGGATGGCAGAGCGACCGGAGGATTTTGCCGGGGCGCTGTTGCTGATCTGGAAGAAGGTTATCCGCGAATTGCGCTAGCCTGCGCTAAGCAGTCACATTAATCCCGCGAAGCGTCGGAAGCGTTGTGCGTGCCTCTTGACCCGGGCAGGCCGTTCCATTAGGTTGCGGCCAGATAATATAACATGTCTATGAACAATTTCTTAGTGCCGATGGTGGTGGAGCAGACCGGTCGAGGGGAACGGGGCTATGACATTTACTCGCGTCTGCTGGTGGATCGGATCGTGTTCCTGGGCACGCCGGTGGACGACATGGTGGCGAACCTCATTATCGCGCAACTGCTGTTCCTGCAGATGAGCGATCCCAAGAAGGACATCCATCTCTACATCAATTCGCCGGGCGGCAGCGTCACCTCCGGGCTGGCGGTTTATGACACCATGCAGTTCCTGACCTGCGACGTGAACACGTATTGCATCGGGCAGGCGGCCAGCATGGGGGCGGTGCTGCTGTGCGGCGGCACCAAGGGCAAACGCTACGCCTTGCCGAACTCGAATATCATGATCCACCAATTGCTTGGAGGCGCGGAGGGCCCGGCCAGCGACGTGGAAATCCGCGTGCGCTACATGCTGAAGCTCAAGCAGCGCCTCAATAGCATCGTCGCCAAGCACAGCGGCCGCTCGCTCGAACAGGTCGAAAAAGACACCGACCGCGATAACTTCATGTCGCCCGAAGAAGCCAAGGCCTATGGCCTTGTGGACGAGGTCGTGCAGTCCCGCAAAGAAATTCCCAACTTGGCCGAGCACGCCACAAGCCTGGCCGATAAGAAGGAATAGCCGCGATGGCCCGCCCAACCAACCTGACGCTGTGCAGCTTTTGCGGCAAGTCCCATGCCGAGGTCAAGAAGCTCATTGCCGGGCCGGGCGTGTATATTTGCGACAATTGCGTCATTCTCTGCAAGCAGGTCCTCGATAAAGAGTTTGCCGCACAAGTCAGGAAGCCCAAGCCGCGCGCCAGCATCGCCAAGCCCGCCGAACTCAAGCGCCAGCTTGACCTGGCTTGCATCGGCCAGGATCACGCCAAGAAGACCCTGTCCGTGGCGGTGCATAACCATTACAAGCGCATCCTCCAGGAGCCGCCGCCCCGACCGCAGGAAGGTGAAGAAACGGTGCCGGCCGACCCGCACGCCGAGGTGGAGATCGAGAAGAGCAACATCCTCATGATCGGGCCGACGGGCTCGGGCAAGACCCTGCTCGCCCGCACGCTCGCGCAAATCCTGGACGTGCCGTTCGCAATCGCGGACGCCACCACCCTGACCGAGGCGGGGTACGTGGGTGAGGACGTCGAGAACATCATTCTGCGCCTGCTGCAGAACTCGGATTACGACGTAAAGCGCGCCCAGCGTGGGATTGTCTATATCGATGAAATTGACAAGATCGCGCGCAAGACCGAAAACGTCTCCATCACACGCGACGTCTCGGGGGAAGGCGTCCAGCAGGCGTTGTTGAAGATCCTCGAAGGCACGGTTTGCAGCGTCCCGCCGCAGGGTGGACGGAAACACCCCCAGCAGGAATATATCCGCGTGGACACGAGCGACATCCTATTCATTTGCGGCGGCGCTTTCGTCGGTTTAGAGCGCATCATCCAGCGCCGCCTGGGCAAGCACGTCATGGGCTTTCGCGCCGTGGAGGAGGGCCTCAAGGCCGGGGCTATTAACCGGCAGGAGATTCTGCAGTATGTCGAACCAGAAGATTTACTTGGGTTTGGCTTCATCCCCGAGTTCATTGGTCGCCTGCCGATGGTGACAGTTCTGGCCGAGTTGACCGAGTCCCAGTTGGTTCAGATTCTGACTGACCCGAAGAACGCCCTGACGAAGCAATACGCCAAGCTCATGGCGATGGAAGGCGTAGAACTGGAGTTTTCGACTGACGCCCTGCACGAGTTGGCCGTGCAAGCGATCAAGAAGGGCACCGGCGCGCGCGCGTTGCGCAGCTTGCTCGAGCGGCTGATGCTCGACATCATGTATGAGGTCCCAAGCAGCGATGATATCCTCCACATCCACATCAGCCAGGCCGTTGTGACCGGTCAAAGCAAGCCCCTCATCCGCCGCAAACCCGGTCGGGCCGCGGCCTGAGCCGCCTATCCCCCGCACGGTCTAAGCCCTCCGCATTGTCGCTCCCGTCGGCCCTTGCTGGAATCGGTTCTTCGCTGTTTTACCCCGAATATAGGAGCAAGTTGTTGATTATGAGGAGGAAGCGTGATTTTCATCCTCAGGGATAGTCCAAGGGACAAGAATGATTCGGTGGAAACCGATCTCTTTCGAGATACCGCTGAGGATGAAAATCGGCATTTTCAGGGTAATGGGGGGGGAAACAGCGTCCCCCACCTCCCGCTCATCTCCGTAGCCCCACCGGAGCCTCACCGGAGCCTCACCGTAGTACCCTCGATCCGGATCGAGGGTACTACGGTGAGGCTC
>OBLU010004221.1_pt1 | contig 12959 bp, 10 predicted proteins | sample 1518681 | NCBI WGS metagenome assembly OBLU01 (sample SAMEA3539304, study PRJEB22396) | soil metagenome | biome: tundra; feature: field; material: soil | place: USA | collected 2010-05 | depth 0.15 m | reverse complement strand
GAGCCGGTGCGCCCGGCGCATGTCGCCGTGCTGGTACCGACCAACCGCAACGCCGCGTTGATCCGCGCGGTGCTGGAGCAGGCGGGGATCCCGGCGGTGATCAACGGCGCGGGTAGCGTGTTCGCCACCGACTCGGCGCGCGAGTGGCTGCGCCTGCTGGAGGCGCTGGAGCGGCCGGCCTCGACGGCGCGGGCGCACTCGGCGGCGCTGACCTGCTTTCTCGGCTGGTCGCCTGAGCGCGTGGCGTGCGCGGAGGAGCTGGAGTGGGAGGACGCGCACCGCCGCCTGCACGACTGGGCGCGCGTGCTGCGCACCCGGGGCGTCGCGTCGCTGCTGGAGATCGTGACGCTGGTCGAGGGGCTGCCCCGGCGGATCCTGGCGGCGGTGGACGGCGAGCGCCGGCTGACCGACGTGCGCCACATCGCCCAGTTGCTGCACGAGGCAGCTTCGACCGAGCAGCTGGGAACGACCGCGCTGACCGCCTGGCTGCGGCGGCGGATGGCCGAGGCCCACGACGACACCGGCGACGAGGAGCGCAGCCGCCGACTGGACTCCGACGCCGAGGCGGTGCAGGTGCTGACGGTCCACCGCAGCAAGGGACTGGAGTTCCCGATCGTCTACCTGCCGTTCCTGTGGGAGTCGAGCTTCATCCCCTCAGAACCCCAGCCGGTGCTGTTCCACGACCCCGACGCCGGCGACGAACGTGCCATCGACGTCTCGCTCGAGGGCCCCGATTTCGACCTGCACCGCAAGTACTACCTGCACGAGCGCCGCGGCGAGGACCTGCGGCTCGCCTACGTCGCGCTGACGCGCGCCTGCCACCAGGCGGTGATCTGGTGGGCCGGCTCCTGGGACAGCCGCAACTCTCCGCTCGGGCGGCTGCTGTTCGCGCGCGATAGCGACGGCAACGTCGCATCGGCGGGACTGTTCACCCCCACCGATGCGGCGGCCATGGCCCGCTTTGAGACCCTGGCCGGCGAGGCTCCCGGCCGGATCAGCGTCGAGCGCTCCGCGCTCGGCACCCCGGCCGCCTACCGCGAATCACCTCCTGCCCCGGTGCAGCTCGCCGCCGCCCCGTTTGACCGCAGCCTTGACCTGCGCTGGCGCCGGACCTCCTACAGCGACATCACCGCCGGAACCTACGACGCCGCCGGAACCTACGACGCCGCCGTGGCCAGCGAGCCCGACGAGCCGCTGATCTCAGACGAGCCCGAGGAGGCCGCCGTGATCATCGCCGCCTCGTCGGAGGGCGATCCGGATCTGAGCGCGCCGTCGCTGCTGGCCGAGATGCCGGTGGGGATGCGAATCGGCACTTTCGTGCACAGCGTGCTGGAGGCGACCGACTTCGCCGCCCCCGATCTTGGCGGCGAGCTCGCGGAGCGGATCGAGAGCGCGCTGGGACGGCGCACGCTTGAGATCGGCGACCCCGCCGTCGTCTGCGCGGGGTTGAGCGCGGCGATCCAGACCCCGCTGGGACCACTGCTCGGCGGCGCCCGGCTGCGCGATTTCGATCGCGCCGACCGGCTCGATGAGCTGGAATTCGAGCTGCCCCTGGTGGGCGGCGACGAGCCGACCGGCTGGCTGACCCTCGGACTGATAGCCGACGCGCTACGCCGGCACCTCCCCCCGGGGGATCCTCTGGCCGGCTACGCCCAGCGGCTGGAGGATCCTGCGCTGCGCGCGCAGGTACGGGGTTACCTGACCGGCTTCCTTGACCTGGTGATCCGGATCGACGACGGCGACGGGCCGCGCTTCGCGGTGCTCGACTACAAGACCAACTGGCTGGCCGGCCCCGACGAGCCGCTGAGCGCATTTCACCACCGGCCCGCCGCGCTGGCCGCGGTGATGGCGCGACACCACTACGGGCTACAGGCGCTGCTCTACACCGTCGCCCTGCACCGCTACCTCCGCTGGCGCCTGCCGGGATACAACGAGCAGCGCAACCTCGCCGGCGTGGCGTATCTGTTCCTGCGTGGGATGAGCGGCCCGGATACCCCCACTGTCGATGGAGTGCCGTGCGGGGTGTTCGCGTGGCGGCCGCCGGGCGCGCTTGTGGCGGAGCTGAGCAATGTGCTCGACCGGGGCGGTGCCGCGTGAGCGAGCCGGCGGCAGGGGTGGTGATGGTGGATCCCTTCGACGTGCGCCGCGCGCACGGCGCGTCCGGGTTGCTGGCTGAGTTCAACCAGGTGGGAGTGCTGGCGCCCGCCGACGTGCACGTCGGCTCGCGCCTGACCGAGCTGGCGGGCGAGCGCGATGAGTCGGTGGCGCTGGCGGTCGCGCTGGCCGTGCGCGCGCCCCGGCTCGGCCATGTGCATGTCGACCTGACGCGGATCCAAGAGACGGCAGCGGTGGACACCGAGGAGCCGGTCGATCTGTCCGCGCTGCCGTGGCCCGAGTTGGAGCCCTGGGTGCAGCGCGTGGGCGCTAGTGGGCTGGTGGCGGTGGGCGACGAGGACGACGGCGGCGGTTCGGGTGCACCGCTGCGCCTGGTCGGCTCGTGGCTGTACCTCGATCGCTACTGGCGCGAGGAGCGCGAGCTCGCCGGCGAGCTGCTCAGCTTGTCCTCGCAGGCGGCGGCGGGCGTCGGCGTCGGCGCGCTGGCCGACGGCCTGAGGCGGGTGTTCGCCGATCAGCTTGACGGCCGCCAGTGCCTGGCGGCGGCCACGGCGGTGCTGCGCAGATTCGCGGTCGTGGCCGGCGGGCCGGGCACCGGCAAGACGACGACCGTCGCGCGGATCGTCGCGTTATTGGGCGAGCAGGCGGCGGACGCCGGCGCGCCACCGCCGCTGATCGCGCTGGCGGCGCCGACCGGAAAGGCCGCGGCTCGGCTGGAGGAGGCCGTGCACGAGGAGGCCGCGGCGCTCGACATCGACGCGAGAATCCGCGAGCAGCTGCTGGGTCTGCACGCCTCGACGTTGCACCGGCTGCTCGGCTGGCGCCCGGGAAGCTTCAGCCGCTTTCGCCACGACCGTGACCAGCGTCTCCCCCACGACGTCGTGATCGTGGATGAGACCTCGATGGTCTCGCTGTCGCTGATGTCGCGACTGGTGGAGGCGATCAGACCCGAAGCGCGGCTGATCCTCGTCGGCGACCCCGGCCAGCTGGCGTCGATCGAGGCGGGAGCGGTGCTGGGCGACATCGTCGGGCCGGCGAGCGAGGGGCTGCTGATCGACCCTGAGGCCCGCGCGCAACTGGCGGCGGTCACCGGTCATGATCCGGGCGGTGCCGGGCTGGGAACAGGGATCGGTGACGGGATCGTCGTCCTCGACCGGGTGCACCGGTTCGGCGGCGGGATCGAGGCGCTGGCGGTCGCGATCCGGCGCGGTGACGGCGACGGGGTGATGGCGCGGCTGACCGACTCGCCGCAGGACATCAGCTGGATCGCCGTGGATGCCTCGTCGCCGGAGGCGGTCTTCGAGCTGGCGCCGGTGAGCGATCAGGCGAGCCTGGCGGCGCGAGGTGTGATCGAGGCCGCCCGCGCCGGAGACGCGGCGGCGGCGATCCAGTCTCTGGGAGCGTTTCGCATCCTCTGCGCCCACCGCCGGGGACCGCTGGGGGTGGCGACCTGGACCGCCCGAATCGAGGCGTGGTTGGAGGCCGAGGTCGCCGGCTTGAACCCCGAGGACCGGTGGTATCCCGGCCGGCCGCTGCTGGTGACTCAGAACGACTACGAGCTGGCGCTCTACAACGGCGACACGGGCGTGATCGTCCAGAGCACGCCTGATCGGGTCAGCGCCGCGTTCAAGCGCCGCGGCGAGATCGTGCAATACAGCCCCTCGCGGTTGGGCGCCGTCGACACGGTGTACGCAATGACCATCCACAAGAGCCAGGGCTCCCAGTTCGACACAGTCGCGGCACTGCTGCCGGCACCCGAATCGCGGATCCTCTCCCGGGAGCTGCTCTACACGGCAGCGACTCGGGCGCGGCGGCGGCTGATCCTGGTCGGGACCGAGGAGACGATCCGCGCGGCGGTGGCCAAGCCGGTGGCTCGGGCATCCGGGCTGGGCTGGCGGCTGTGGGGCGAGCGGGCGCCTGACCCGGTGGGATCCTCAACTGTGCACGGTGCAACACCAGGAGACCGATGAAGACTGCAGCGACCGGCACGCGGCGGAGTGAGCGTGGCTGACGCCGGCAGCGCGGTGGAGATCCCGGTCGCTGGCCGAACTATCCGGATCTCCAGCCCCGACCGGGTCTACTTCTCGGCGCGCGGCGAGACCAAGCTCGATCTCGTCAACTATTACATCAGCGTGGGCGACGGCATCGTGCGGGCGCTCCGCGAGCGCCCATGCATGCTGCACCGCTTCCCGCGCGGAGTCGACGACAAGAAGGTGCACCAGAAGCGGATACCTTCGGGCGCTCCGCCGTGGCTCGACACGGTTCGCGTCGAGTTTCCGTCGGGCCGGCATGCCGACGAGCTGTGCGTCACCGAGCTGGGCTCCGTGATCTGGGCCGTGCAGATGTCAACCGTGGAGTTCCATCCCTGGAACTCCCGCCGCGCCGATGTCGAGCGACCGGACGAATGGCGGATCGACATCGATCCGATGCCCGAATGCGACTTCGCCACCGTGCGCCGCGTCGCCCATGTCGCGCAAGAGCTGCTCGATGAGCTGGGCGCCGTCGGCTGGCCGAAGACCTCAGGTGGATCCGGATTGCACATCTACGTGCGGATCGAGCCGCGGTGGGGCTTCGGCGACGTGCGCCGGGCCGCCCTGGCCTTCGCTCGCGAGGTCGAGCGCCGTGCCCCCGCGCATGCCACCACCACATGGTGGCGCAAGGATCGCGAGCTCGACAAGGTGTTCGTCGACTACAACCAGAATGCGCGTGACCACACGATCGCCAGCGCGTACTCCGTCCGCGGCGTCAGGGAGGGCAGCGTCTCGGCGCCGCTGCGCTGGGACGAGATCGACGACGTCGCCCCTCACGACCTGACGATCGCCACCCTCCCGGCGCGGTTCGCCAAGCTCGGGGATCTGCACGCGGGGATCGACGACACGGAGTTCTCGCTGGAGCCGCTGCTTGAGTGGGCGGAACGGGACGAGCGCAATCGCTTGGCGGATCCCGGCGAACCAAATTGGACGGCTCGATCCAAACGCTGACCGGACGGGTCAACTCGAGCTGTCCGGTCCTGGCGGCGAGTCTCGTTGCCCTTGGGGGCGTCAACCGCGGGCCGACCAGCCGCTCCAGCGCTCGACGTCGACCGCCAGCACGGCGCCGGCGGCCCGCTGCTGGGGGTAGCGCTCTCGCAGCAGCGCCACCGCTCGCTGCGCCTCGGCCTCGCCGGGCTCGAGCACGCGGCCCTGGCCGTCAACCCGGACCCACCACAGCGCATCCCAATCGGCGTCGTCGTAGTGATCGGCGAGCAGCGCCACGGCCGGGTTCTGGCGCACGTTGGCCAGGCGGCGCAACGCGGTCGTCCGCTTGGGCTTTTGGTCGACGGCGCTGTAGATGCGATCGCCGTCGACGGCGAACACGAGCGGAACCAGGTGGGGTCGGCCGCTCGCGTCCGCGGTCGCCAGCCGGGCGACCCGAGCGGCCGCGAAGCGCTCGCGCGCCTCGGCTTCGTTCACGCCTCGGCCTTGTTCACGCCTGGGCCTTGCTCACCCCTCGGCCTTATTCACGCCTCGCCGGTCAGCTCGGCGATCGCCGACTCCCACCGCTGCAGCGCCTGCTCGACCCTGGGCAGGCCGGCGGACGGGATCCAGTGGACCACCCGGCGAGCGCCGGCACGCTGCAGGCGCTCCAGCACCGCCGCGTCGGGCGGCGCGCCCATCACCATCAGGTCGATCGGACGCTCCGCCCGTGAGCGCAGATCCTGGGCGCGCTGCACGATGTCCTCCTCCCCGCCGGCAAAGTTGGGAAACCAGGCGTCGCCGAAGGCGAGCACGCGCTCGAGCACGGTCGGGCCGTTGCCGCCGACGAGCACCGGGGGATGCGGCCGCTGCGCGGGCTTGGGCCAGGACCAGATGCGCTCAAAGTTCACGAACTCGCCGTGGTAGCTGGCCTCGTCCTGGGTCCAGATCGCCTTCATCGCCTCGATCCGCTCCTGCATCAGGCGCATGCGAGTGCGCGGGTCGGTGCCGTGGTTGCCCATCTCTTCACGGTTCCAGCCGCCGCCGACCCCGAACTCCAGGCGCCCCCCGGAGAGGTGATCGACGGACGCGACCTCCTTGGCGGTGGTGATCGGGTCGCGCTCGATGACCAGGCAGATCCCGCTCCCGACGCGCAGCTTCGACGTCGCCTCGGCGGCCGCCGTCAGCGCGACGAACAGGTCATAGGTGTGGATGTACTTCCGGGGCAGCTCGCCGCCGCCGGGATAGGGGCTCTGGCGGCTGGCCGGGATGTGCGTGTGCTCGGCGAAGAACAGCGACTCGTGGCCGTGCTCCTCGACCAGGGCAGCGAAGGCACCCGGGCCGACCGCGTCGTGGGTGGGGAAGTATCCGATTCCGAATTCCATCCTGCGGATTCTAGGCAGGGTCAGATCACCGAGCACGATCGGGCCGCTGATAGGTTCCGCGCGTGCCATCGGATGATGTGATCGTCGTCGGCGCCGGGCCCGTGGGGCTGGTGACGGCCTACGGCCTGGCGCGGGCGGGCCTGACGGTGACGGTGCTCGAAGCCCAGCACGACGTGATCGACTCACCCCGCGCGATGGTCTACCACTGGCCGCTGCTCGAGGATCTAGACCGGCTCGGCCTGCTGGCCGAGATCGATCGGCGTGGCTTTCGCAAGGACGATTACGGCTACCGAGTGCACGCCACCGGCGAGATGATCACCTACAACCTCGATCTGCTCGCCGGCGAGACCCGGTTCCCCTACAACATCCACCTCGGTCAGGACGATCTCTGCACGATCGTCCTAGAGGCGCTGGAGTCGCTCGGCAACGCGACGATTCGCTGGGGCACGCCGGTGAGGGCCCTGCATCAGGATGCGGACACGGTGCGCGTCACCGTCGAGACCGGCGACGGCGAGGAACTGCACGACGGGAGCTGGCTGATCGGCGCAGACGGCGCGCGTAGCACCGTGCGCAGGCTGCTGGCGATGCCATTCGACGGCATGACCTGGCCGCTGCGATTCGTCGCCACCAACGTCCTCTACGACTTCGGCGCCCACGGCTACACGCGCTCGGTGTTCCTGATGGACGACGTCCACGGGGCGGTGATCGCCAAGATCAACAAACGGGATCTGTGGCGGGTCACCTACTCCGAGCAGCTCTCTGAGCCCGAGGACCAGATCGGCGATCGGGTGGCCGAGCACTTCGCCGCAATCCTGCCCGATGACGGGCCCTACGAGCTCGAGCGCTACTCCGGATACCACCTGCACCAGCGCGCGGCTGAACGGATGCGTGTGGGCCGCGTGCTGCTCGCCGGTGACGCCGCCCACGCCACCAACCCGACCGGCGGTTTCGGCCTGGCCTCCGGCCTGTGCGACGCGTTCGCGCTGATCGACACGCTCGCCGCGGTGGGCGCGCTGGGCGCCGATCCCGAGCTCCTGGACGACTGGGCGCAGGAGCGACGGCGGATCTTCCTGGAGATCGCCTCGCCCGCGGCGACGCGGATGAAGCAGACGGTCTACGACGCCGACCCCGGCACCGGACACGAGACCATCGAGGGTCTGCGCCGGATGATTGCCGATCCTGCCGCGCTACGGGAGCGGGTGACCTTCCCGGCCAAGCTCAAGAGCTCGGCACCGGCCGTGAGCGGGCGCTTGGGACGGCCGGGAGGCGCGTGACGTGCACAATAAGAGCCCGAACAGGAAGCGCAGGAGGAGTAGATGACCACGACCGAGGAGGGACTGGCCACCGGGGTGCGCACGCTCCAGAACTACGTCGGCGGCCGGTGGGTCTCCCCGCCCGGCGAGCGAAGCCTGGACGTACTCAACCCGGCCACCCAGGCGCGGCTGGCGCGCGTCCCGCTCTCCACCACAGAGGATCTCGAGGCCGCGGTGGCCGCCGCGCGCAAGGCATTCGCCGGCTGGCGCTCGGTGTCGACGATCGAGCGGGCGCGGTGGCTGTTCTCGCTGCGCGAGGCGCTGGTGCCGGAACGTGAGGAGCTCGCCCGGCTGGTGGTCGCCGAAATGGGCAAGACCCTGGCCGACGCCCGGGCCGAGGTGGGGCGGATGATCGAGATGGTCGAGTGCGCAACCGCGGTGCCGACGACGATGCAGGGTCGCGTGCTGGAGAACGTCGCGCGGGGCGTCGACTGCGAGACCGTGCGCCAGCCGGTGGGGGTGTGCGCGGCGATCGTCCCGTTCAACTTCCCGGCAATGGTGCCGTTCTGGTTTCTGCCCTTCGCGATCGCCACCGGCAACACGTTCGTGCTCAAGCCCTCCGAGCAGGTGCCGCTGACCCAGAACCGGGTATTCGAGATCATCGACGGCTTGGACCTGCCGGCCGGCGTCGTGAACCTCGTCAACGGCGATGCGGAGATCGCCAACGCGATCCTGGAGTCCCCCGGGATCGACGCCGTGTCGTTCGTCGGCTCCGCGCCCGTCGCGGCCCACGTCTACGCGACCGCGGCCGCGCACGGCAAACGGGTGCAGGCCCTGGGCGGAGCCAAGAACCACATGGTCGTGATGCCCGACGCGGTCATCGACCGCACCATCGAGGGAATCCTCAGCAGCGCGTTCGGGGCCGCGGGCCAGCGCTGCATGGCGGGCTCGGTAGTGGTCACGGTCGCCGAAGCCGAGTCGTTGCTAGTGGAGCCGCTGGTGGCGGCGGCGCGCGCACTGCGGGTCGGCGACGGGCTTGATCCCGACGTGGACGTCGGTCCGGTGATCTCCTGCCGCTCACGCGAGCGGATCGAGCAGGCGATCGAGAACGCCGCGCGCGCCGGGGCGAGCATCGCGCTCGACGGGCGCGGAGGCGCGGACGGCAGCGCCTTCATCGGCCCGACGATCCTCACCGGCGTCACGCCCGAGATGAAGATCCTGACCCAGGAGGTGTTCGGGCCGGTGCTGGCGATCTTGCGCGCCGAGGACCTGGCAGAGGCGATCGAGATCGTCAACGCGAGCCCGTACGGCAACGGCACGTCGATCTTCACCGAGTCAGGCGCCGCGGTCCGCCGCTACCGCCACGACGTCCAGGCGGGGATGATCGGGGTCAACATCGGCGTCGCCGCGCCGGTTGCGTTCTTCCCCTTCTCCGGCTGGAAGGCCTCGTTCCTCGGCGACCTGCACGCGCACGGACCCGACGCGGTCGAGTTCTACACGCGCAAGAAGACCATCACGTCGCGCTTCTATTCAGAGGCAGCCAACGCGAAGCTGTTCGGAGAGCACTGACGCCACGACCTAGGACGCCGGCGGGCCGGCGAGCGCCGGCGCGCCACGGCCGCGCCGGTGAGCTAGCATCGCCGCGGGACCGCACCCGCCGGTGGCGACCAGGAGGAACGCAGAACATGCACAGTATGAGCCGACTCGTCCGCCGGCAGGCCTGGCTGTCGCTGGCGGCAGGCTGCCTCGCGCTGCTCGCCACCGGCACGGCGCAGGCCACGCCAAAACTTCCCCCGGTGCGCCACGTGTTCGTGATCATGCTGGAGAACGAGGACTACGCCTCCACCTTCGGCGATCCGGCCGCCGACCCGTACCTGGCCCGCACATTGCCCAAGCAGGGGGCCCTGCTGAAGGACTACTACGGCACCGGGCACCACAGCAACGACAACTACATCTCGCTCGTCTCCGGTCAGCCCCCGAACCCGCTCAACCAGGCCGACTGCACGACCTTCGTCAACTTCACCGGCGCGGTCACTCTGCCCAGCGGCGTCGAGGGCGGCACCGGCTGCGTGTATCCGTCCAAGGTGGCGAACATCGGCACGCAGCTGACAGCCAAGGGCCTGAGCTGGAAGGCATACGAAGAGGACATGGGCAACGTGCCCACGCGCGAGGCCGCGGCCTGCGGACACCCTGCGGTGGGCTCGCCCGACGCCACCGAGGTCGCCGTGGCGGGCGACGGCTACGCCACCCGCCATGACCCGTTCGTCTACTTCCACTCGGTGATCAACAACAAGACCTACTGCGACAAGCACGTCGTCGCGCTCGGTTCCTCGAGCGGCAAGCTGCCGGGCACCGCCGTCCGCGGCGAGACCGGTCTCGCCGCCGACCTCAAGACCTCCACGACGCCCGCGTTTGCGTTCATCACCCCCAACCTCTGCAACGACGGGCACGACTACCCGTGCACCAACCAGAGCAGCGGCGCGTCGGCGCTGGCCGACATCGATCGCTTCCTGCAGACCTGGGTCCCGAAGATCACCCACTCGCCGGCCTTCCGCCAGAACGGCCTGCTGGAGATCACGTTCGACGAATCCGAGGGTACGGCCTCCGACTCGTCGGCCTGCTGTCACGAGCACCCAGGGCCAAGTGCACCGATGCCGGGCCTCAATGGTCCTGGGGGTGGCAAGGTCGGCGCCGTCCTGCTCTCGCCGTTCATCAAGGCGCGCACGGTCTCCACGAGGTCCTACAACCACTACTCGTCGCTGGCCACCTGGGAATCTTTGTTCGGCCTTCAGCGCCTCGCCGACGCGGCCTCGGTGCCGACCAGGTTCGGCGCTGATGTCTTCACCGCCGCGCCGAAGGGCTGAGCGCGGAGGCTCGGCCGGCCGCGGTCAGCCGCCCATCGGCGAAGGGGGGATCTGCGTGTTTCCCTGTACCTGCGCGATGTTCATCACGATCTCGTCCACGTAGCACCAGGACCACGTCTCGCCCGGCTGCAGTGATCGGATGATCGGGTGCCCGGTCGACTGCACGTGGGCGCTGGCGTGGCGATTGGGGGAGTCATCGCAGCAGCCGACGTGGCCGCATTCCAGGCAGATGCGCAGGTGCAGCCACGGGTCGCCGGTCAGCAGGCAGTCCGCGCAGCCCTCGACGTGCTCGGGCAGCTCGGTGATGTGAACGTGATCGAGGTGTGTGCAGTCGGCCATGTCGCTGCCTCCGTCAGGTCTGGGTGAACGGGATCCGCACGCGGAACGTCGTGCGGCCCAGTGCGGTGTCCAGGGTCAGACTGCCGTCGTGGCGGTCGACGACGATGCGCCGCGCCGTGGCCAGGCCGAGTCCGGTGCCCTGCCCGACGTCCTTGGTGGTGAAGAACGGGTCGAAGATCCGCGCGGCGAGCTCGTCGGAGATGCCGCCCCCGTCGTCGCTGATCTCGATCACCGCGCAGCTGCCGTCGGCCCGCGTGGTGATGGTGATCGTCCCGGTCTGGCCGAGGGCGTCGATCGCGTTGTCGAGCAGGTTCGTCCACACCTGGTTGAGCTCGGATCCGCGAATCGTCAGCTTGGGCAGCTGGCGGTCGTAGTCGCGCACGACGGTGATCTCGGTGTGCTTGAGCTTGTGGGCGAGCACCGTCAGCGTGGTCTCGAGGCCCTCGTGCAGGTCCACCTCGACGACATCGCCGCGGTCCATGTAGGCGTAGGATTTCACCGCCCCCACCAGCTCGGTCATCCGCGCCGTGCTGTCCTGGATCTCGGCCGCCAGCCGGCCCGCGGTCAGCGTGGCTGCGATCCAGCTCAGCGCAGCACCCGGCCACCGCCGCAGCCAGCGGCTCGGTCAGCCGCCACGGCTCCGGCACATCCATCGCCTCCAGGCGGGCCAGCAGCTCGTCCTCCGCGTCGGCGGCGTCGAGCGCCTCCAGCGCGGTGCACGCCGCGGCGCGCTCGATTGCCTGCTGCTGCAGGGCCACCAGCTGCTCGGCCTGCTCGCGCTCCACCCCGGCGGCCACGAAGTGCGCCAGCGCCGAGCCGATCACGTCCAGCGCCTCGATCAGCTGCGCGGCGGCTCGGCCCGCCGCGGACGCCGGGTTGCCCAACTCGTGGGCCAATCCGGCCGCCATCTCACCCAGAGAGGCCAGTCGCTCGCGGTTCTGCTCGATCGCGGTGACGCGAGTGATCACGGGAGCGACCTGCTGCATCACCCGGCGGTGAACGGACGGCTGCGCGAAGGCCAGGCGCCGGAAGTCCTCGGAGGCCACGACCGCTGTCCGGCAGGGCGTCTCAGCCACGATCCGTACCCCGAGCGGGCCGCCGGTGAGCACGGCGATCGCGCCCATCCAGGTCGGCGCGTGCTGGTGACCGCCCGGCTCGGCCCGTCCGTGATCGAGGATCAACGACCGCGCCTCGCCCTCCAGCAGCAGCGTCATCCCGAGCAGCTCCTCATCGGGCTCGGCGATCACCTCGTCGGGTTCGACGTGACGGGGACCGGCCACCGCGAGCCACTCGGCGAGCTCAACGTCACTGAGGTCGTCGAACAGGTCAACCTCGCGCAGCTCCTCAAGCCGGATCGGAGCGTCGGTCACGCCTCGACCAGGTACTCGTGGATCAGCGAGATGGCCATCGATCCCTCGCCGACCGCGCTGGCGACCCGCTTGATCGAGCGCGCACGCACGTCGCCGGCGACGAACACACCGGGCACCGTGGTCTCCAGCACGTAGGGCTCGCGCGCCAGCGGCCAGCCGGCGGCCTGCGCGTCACGGCCGGCGAGGATGAAGCCTCGCTCGTCGCGCGCCACGGTCCCGGCCAGCCAGTCGGTGCGCGGAGAGCCGCCGATGAACACGAAGCAGGCGTCCGCCTGAAGCGTCTCCTCGCCGTCCGGTCCCCGGACGCGCAGGCGGCGAAAGCGCCCCTGCTCCCCTTCGGCGGCGACGGCGGAGCTGCCGGTGCGCACCTCGATCTTGGGCAGGGCGGCGATCTGCTCGATCAGGTACTGAGACATAGACTTCTCCAGCGACGGCCCGCGCACGAGCATCGTCACGCGGGAGGCATAGCCGCTGAAGTAGACGGCAGCCTGGCCGGCCGAGTTGGCTCCGCCGATCACCACCACATGCTGGTCGGCACAGGAGCGAGCCTCGGTCAGCGCGGCTCCGTAGTAGATGCCCGCGCCCGTGTGCTCGAGGAAACCCGGCCTGTCCAGCTGGCGGTACGAGACGCCGGAGGCGACGATCACGCAGCTGGCGCTCAGCACGCCCCCGCCGGTCA
>OBLU010004219.1_pt1 | contig 12962 bp, 14 predicted proteins | sample 1518681 | NCBI WGS metagenome assembly OBLU01 (sample SAMEA3539304, study PRJEB22396) | soil metagenome | biome: tundra; feature: field; material: soil | place: USA | collected 2010-05 | depth 0.15 m | reverse complement strand
AACTCCTCCAGGAAGAAGGTCTCTTCGCCATCGTGATCGAGGGCGTGCCGAGCGTCGTGGGCACGACCGTCACCCAGGCCCTCGACATTCCGACCATCGGTATCGGCGCCGGCCCCGACACCGACGGTCAAGTGCTGGTCTTTCACGACCTGCTCGGTCTGACCGGCCGGGCGCCAGCAAAATTCGTGCGTCAGTACGCCAATCTCGGACCAGTGATCACTGAGGCGATTCGCCACTTCGCCGAAGACGTTCGAAGTGGCGACTTCCCGAACGAAGATGAGGGGTATCCGAACCCTGAGGGCCTCTTGGACTAGGGGAACTGCCCGATATCCGGGTTAGTAGCAACCAAGTTTCGAACGGAATCTAAAGTCGCTTGATTATTGCGGCGCGACGAGAAAACGTCACCTCAGTTGCGGTATTAAAACCCATAGGGGTACTACTTGCGCGGAGTATACGCTGAGTGTATTCTCAAGGCTATGAGTGTTCCTTTGACCCTGCTCGGACTTCTCGAACGAGAGCCGAGCCACGGATATGACCTGAAACGCGACTACGACACCTACTTCGGACGGACCAAACCGCTGCCTTTCGGCCAGGTGTACGCGACGCTCGCCAGGTTGTCGAGAGACGGGAAGGTGGCGCCCGGTAAAATTGAGCCCGGCGACGGCCCAGACCGAAAGCGCTATTCCATCACCCCGGAAGGAAAGCAAGAGTTCGAAACCTGGCTCGGGGAGCCGATTGAACCCGAACCCCATCTTCAGACAGTGCTTTTCGCGAAGGTAGTCCTGGCATTGATGCTCGGTCGCTCTGCGGAGAAATATCTTGACGTGCAACGGGCCGCGCACCTGCAACGCATGCGTCAACTTACGGAGCAAAAACGAAATGACAACGTGGTCGACGTTCTGCTCGCTGATCACGGCCTTTTTCATCTGGAGGCTGACCTTCGTTGGATCGACATGACCGCCGCGCGTCTCCCCTTGCTGGCCGAGGTGGTGGCATCGTGAGCGTCGCTGCGGGACCCATGGTCGTTCGAACGACGAACACTTTGATCGAAGCCCGCGACGTCGAATTCGACTTTGGCGCAACGCCAGCCCTTCGTGGAGCGAATGTGTCGATCCGCGAGGGTGAGATCCTCGCCGTGATGGGCCCAAGCGGTTCGGGGAAGTCGACGTTACTGCACTGTCTGGCGGGCATCCTCGTGCCGAAGCACGGAGAGATCCTCTTATCGGGACAGCGAATCGACACTTTCCCAGAAAACCAGCGCAGCGCGCTGCGACGCGACACGTTCGGCTTCGTCTTCCAGTTCGGACAACTGGTTCCCGAATTGACGGCCGAGGAGAACGTCGCGCTACCGCTTTTACTCGGCGGCCTTCGACGCAACGAGGCACTGGGCCGCGCTCGCGAGTGGTTCCAACGTCTCGGCATCGATGGTCTCGAGGGCCGACGTTCGGGAGAGCTTTCGGGCGGCCAAGCCCAACGAGTGGCTCTCGCGCGCGGACTCGTCGCGCATCCAAAGGTGCTCTTCGCCGATGAGCCGACTGGCTCGCTCGACTCATTGACGGGTGAGCTCGTGATGGAGCTACTGGTCACCGCGGCGCGCGAGGACGGGACCACGGTCGTACTCGTGACTCATGAGCCGCGGGTCGCTGCCTACGCGGATCGAGAAGTGATTGTCCGTGACGGTCGCGTTTCCTCGCTTACTGACGACCCTCCCGCGCCGTGATTCGGTTCGGACTTCGCCTCAGCACGCGAGGAGGGAAAGAGTCACTCGTGCGCCTCGTCGTTATGGCCCTCGCGGTGGCTGTAGGCGTGGCGATGCTGCTCTTGACCTTGGCCACCATCAATGGGTTGGGTACTCAGAATGCGCGCGGGGCCTGGATGGCTACGTATCCACAAACTGACGGAAGACCATCGCCTTTCGGCAATCAGGGAACGACGGGGACTTCACCCAAAGCCAAGGCCATCTGGTGGATCGTCACCTCCAATCAATTCGAGAATCAGCTGATCGTGCGAGTGGACGTGGCCCCGACCGGCACGCGCTCCTTGGTCCCGCCGGGTATCCCGCGACTCCCGGGGCCGGGCCAGTACTACGCGTCGCCGGCGCTCGCTGCACTGCTTCGAACCACGCCAGCCAGTGAATTAGGCGATCGTTTTGATGGAAAAGAGATCGGCGTCATTGGACCTTCGGCGCTGCCGTCGCCGAGTGACCTCGTCATCGTAATTGGTCAAAACGCCCATTTCATGTCGAAGATTCCCGGTGCGGGAACGATCAGCAACTTCGTGACGTCGTCGAGCAGTGGTGGACCGGACACTTCGGGTACGACCGGCCTCCAGATCATTCTCGCTGTCTTGGCGCTCGTGCTTTTGTTCCCGGTCCTCGTGTTTGTCGGAAGTGCGATGCGACTGTCAGCGGCGCGCCGCGAACAACGCTTCGCTGCGATTCGACTCGCCGGCGCGACAATGAGACAAGTCTCCGTGGTCGCGACGATTGAGGCCCTGGTTGCGGCAATTGCGGGCGTTGTTATCGGGTTTGGTCTGTTCTTCGTGACCGAACCCGCGTTGGTGCACGTCCCGTTCACCGGACAACCTCTCGAATTTGGAGACCTCAGAATCGGGCTCATCGACGTCCTGGTCGTGGTGATCGGGGTGCCGCTCGCGGCCGCCATCGTGGCTCGCCTCGCCCTTCAACGAGTGCAGGTCTCGCCACTCGGTGTCACGCGCAGAGTGACCCCTCGGCCACCGCGTGCGTACCGCGTCATTCCGCTCCTCGCCGGCATCGGCGAGCTCGCCTACTTCGAGTCCGTGGGGCGACCCTCCAGCGCAGGTGGTCAAACTCAGGCGTATCTTCTCGGATTCTTCTTGATCATGGTTGGGCTGGTACTCGCAGGTCCTTGGTTGACCATGGCGGGCTCGAGGAGCATGGCGAAGCGGACGAGTCGCGTTCCGATGTTGTTGGCGGGACGCCGGCTGTCTGATAATCCGCGCGGTGCATTTCGTGCGGTCAGCGGCCTAATACTTGCCATCTTCGTTACGAGCGTCTCGGTGGGCGTGATCTCGACCATTCTGGCCGATCACGGCTCGACGAGTTCAAGCACGCTAGCGAGCAAAACCGTGACTGATCAGTTCGCCTTCGACTCGAACGGCTCAGTGTCCACTGCGCCGACATCCATCATCAGCGCACTGCGATCGATTCATGGAGTGACCGGCGTGACCACCGTCTACGTGGCACCGTCGCGGATGTCGATCGATGGCCACGTGCCCGACATCAATGGCCTGGGTGGCGACATACAACATGGATTGGTGTCGTGCGCGCAACTGGGCACCACGCCCGCGCTCGGCAAGTGTCGCCCCGGCGCGACCTACGCCGCGCTCGGCGATGACATCGCCTTTATGCCGGTGACGAAATCCGTTACGGTAGCGGCGTCGACCACTTGGCCGAGTGCGCACCCCACCAACAGTTTGAACAGTTTGCCGGTTCAGTTAATCGCTGTCGCCACCAATGGCTCGATGTCGGCGATCGCTAGCGCGGAAACCACCCTTGATCGAGCGTTTCCTTACGGGGGTTCGTCGAGTCTCTTTGGCGAAGTCGACGAGCAATCCTCACAGCTCTTGAGCGAGCTAGAGACGACGAGTGAGGTGGTCATTTTGGCCAGTCTGTTGATCGCCGGGTGCAGCTTGGCAGTCGCCATGGCGGCCGGCGTGAGTGAGCGTAAGCGTCCCTTCAGTCTGTTGCGACTGAGCGGTGTACCGCTCGGCGTACTCCAGCGCATGGTCGCTTTGGAGACTGCCGGACCACTGCTGGTCATCTCGATTGCCTCGGCGCTCATCGGGTTGATCGCCTCCGACCTTTTTTTGAAGTCGCAGTTGGGTCTCACGTTACGACCGCCCGGCGCGGCGTACTACCTCATCGTGCTGGGCGGTCTGATCGGGTCGCTCGCGATCATGGGTTCCACGCTTCCCTTGCTCGACCGCGTCACCCGACCGGAAGACGCACGGATGGAGTAGTCGCTTGCGTCGAGTAGCCCGTTCTGGCGCGTTCGAGTAGCATGGTTTTCCCACAAGCGTGGGGAATTGCCACACACCCTGCTCTGTTTTCCGCAGAGCCCGGCCTAGCCGGACCAGAGGGAAAGGAAACCGGCCATGAGGCCCTATGAAACCATGATCGTGTTCGACACGGCCGTCGACGCCCAGACGATCCAAATCGCGCTCGACCGAGCGTTAGAAACCGTACGAACCCACGGGGGAACCCCCGGCGCCATCGACCGTTGGGGCAAGCGTCCCTTGGCCTACGAGATCAACAAGCGCAAAGAGGGCTACTACGTCTTGGTGGAGTTCAGTGGTGACTCGGCGACCGTCGTCGAGCTCAACCGGATCCTGACCCTCTCGGACGAGGTCCTGCGCTACAAGATTCTTCGTCGTCATGAACGTCCGAGCGCCCGTGTCACGGCGCAGGCGTAAGTTCGGACGCTTGAGAATCCAAGGAGAGAGAAATGGCCGATAACGCAATCACCGTCGTAGGGAACGTCACCCGCGACCCCGAACTCAAGTTCCTCAACAGCGGACAGGCGGCGTTGAAGCTGTCGATCGCCGTCAATCGCCGCTGGCAGAACCGCCAGACCCAGGAGTGGGAAGAGCGCGTCAGCTACTTCGAGATCGTGGGCTACGGCACCATGGCCGAGAACGCCGCGAACTCACTGACCAAGGGCGCGCGAGTGATCGTGAGCGGTCGACTCGAGCAGCGCACGTGGGAGACCGAGAACGGCGACAAGCGCTCGATCGTGGAGATCAACGCCGACGAGATCGGACCGAGCCTGAAGTGGGCGACCGCCGTGGTCACGCGCACCCCGCGCGCCGAGGGCAGCAACTTCCAGTCCAGCGACCGACCGGCGCCGGCGCCCCGCACGAACGAACCCAGCGGTTACGCCTTTGATGAGGAGCCCTTCTAATGCCCCGTATTAATAATCCCAAGCCGCCGAAGCGCGCCCCGAAGATCGACACCCGTCGAGGCGCGAAGAAGAAGCCGTGCTCCTTCTGTCAGCACGGCGTCCACACGGTCGACTACAAGGACTTAGCGCAACTGCGCAAGTACATCTCGGACCGCGGCAAGATTCGCGGACGCAAGGTCTCGGGCAACTGCCAGCAGCACCAGCGTGACGTCACCGACGCCATCAAGACCGCGCGGGAGTTGGCCCTGCTGCCCTACACCCAGCGCACCGTGACCGAGCGTCGCGGAGGCCGAAGCAACCGTGACGACCGTGGGCCGCGCGCGCCGCGTTCGGATAGTGACCGTCCAGCGGTCGTTGAGGCCGTGAACGCCGAAGCGCCCGACGTCGAAGCCGAAGAGGTCCTCGAGTACGTCGAGGCCACTCCGGTGGCCGAGGTCGAGCTCGTAGAGGAGGTCGCCGAATGAAGGTCCTCCTACGAAGTGACATCCACGGCATCGGCCGTCGCGGCGACATCGTCGAAGTGAAGTCGGGCTACGCTCGCAATTTCTTGCTGCCCTCGGGTGCGGCGATGAAGGCCAGCACGAACACCGAGGCCCAGGGCTCGTCGATGCGCAAGTCGCGGGACTTGCGCGACGCCGCGAGTCGTGAAGCGGCTGAAGCCCAGCGCGCGATCATCGAAGCGCAGACTTTGAGCATTGCCGCGCGCGCCGGTGCGAACGGCCGTCTGTTCGGCTCGGTCACCGAGGCCGACCTGGTCAACGCGCTGCGAACGGCGACCGGCATCTCGCTCGATCGTCACGCCATTCACATGACCGAGCACGCGAAAGAAGTTGGTGCAACGACCGTTACGGCGACACTGTTCGACGGCGTCGAAGCCACCATCAACGTGGAGATCACCGCCAAGTAATCCCCGACCAACATCTGCAGACACGCCGAGACTTCTGTCTCGGCGTGGGTTGCGTCAGAGGTCGATGTCACAACGAAATGTAATCATCAAGTTGGTGACAATTAGACACAGGTATTTCCCCACGTTGGGCATCTTGTTACAAACACACCAAACACGCGACCATTGAGGTCTTATGACACAGATTGAATCGGAACCACGTACGCGACAGGCGCCGAACGGCGGCCGCATACCTCCGAGTGCAATCGAAGCCGAAGAGAGTTTGATTGGCGCCATGCTGCTCTCGCAAGAGGCCGTGAGTATCGCCTACGAAACCGTGCAAGCCGAAGACTTCTATCGACCGTTGCACGGACAGATCTTCAGTTCCATCATCGCGCTGGCGAACGCGGGCGAGCCGGTCGACTACGTGACCGTCCAGGCGAAACTTCAAGAGCGCGGCGCGATCGCCGTCGAACTGGCGCTGCTCTCGTCGCTCCAGATGAACACGCCGTCGGCCGCGAACGCCCAGCACTACGCCGAACTGGTCCGAGAAAAGGCCCAGCAGCGCCGACTCATCGCGGTCGCTGGCGAGATCGTCGACGAGGCCTATATCGCCACCGAAGACGTCGTGGGACTGATCGACGAAGCCGAGCGCAAGATCAACGCCATCGGCGACGCCGGCCGGACCGACACGGTCTCGCCCCTGCAGCGCCTGTTGCTGAGTGAAGCTGACATCCTCGAGGAACGCGGCGAGACCCGTGGTCGAATCAACGGTCTGGAAACGGGCTACAAGTCGCTCGACCAGATTCTTCAAGGACTGCAACCGAGCAGCATGACGATCGTGGGGGCGCGCCCGGGCACCGGTAAAACGGCTTTCGCTCTTGGCGTACTGATCCACGTCGGCGCGGTGGTGAGGCGCCCCGCACTCTTCTTCTCCTTGGAGATGAGCCGTCAAGAGTTGGCCGAGAGGATCCTCGCCTCCACGGCGCGCATCGACTCTTCGAAACTGCGTACCGGTGACCTCAGCGACGCCGACTGGAACCGGGCCCACGAGGCCTTCGGGTATCTGCAGTCGGCCAAGGTCTTCATTGACGACAATCCCGCGCTCACCGTCATGGACGTTCGCGCACGAGCACGCCGAATCCGCCAGCAGAACGGCGACCTTGGCGTAGTGATCATTGACTACTTGCAGTTGATGAGTTCACGCGGCCGCGCGGAGAACCGACAAGTGGAGGTGTCGGAGATGAGCCGGTCGCTCAAGATCCTGGCGCGTGAACTTCAATGCCCGGTCATTGCGCTCTCGCAGCTGTCACGAAAGCTCGAAGAGCGCGCGGACAAGCGCCCCATGATGTCGGACCTGCGCGAGTCGGGATCGCTCGAGCAAGACGCCGACGTTGTGCTCTTCATCTTCCGCCCCGAGCAGTACGGGGAGGTCGCGAACGACAAGAAGGCCGAGGCCGAGATCATCGTCGGCAAGAACCGAAACGGCCCGACCCGCACGACTCACCTGACCTGGCGGGGTGAGTTCGCACGATTCGAGAACGTGGCCGAGGCCCGCGAAATCTAAGGCGCGTCACCAACGGGGCGTCAGGTTCCAAGTGAAAGAACGGGACGCCAGGTTGTTTTGCAGTCCTGATGAAGAAGGTTATTCAACCACAATCCGTCGCCGTGATGGTTACGGTATGACTGGTTATACTATGACTGTGCGTAAAGCGAGTGAGTACACAAAGATCACGATTTCCGTGAGGAATGATGTTGCCGCTCGAGCACGTCGACGTATCAAAGAACTCGGCACGAACCAATCGGCCTGGTTCAACTCGGTGGCGGAGAAAGAATTAGATGCCAGCCAAAGCTCGGCTGATTACATCGCAAGAATTGACGCCACGGTAGGAGCGGGCGGAGACGACACGATTGGATTCGCCCGAGAGGCCGCTCGTCGTACTCTCGCCCATGGCGATGACACCGAGTGGTGATTTGGAGAGGCGAGATTTACTGGGTTGACCTCGGGGACCCTGAAGGATCGCGGCCGTCCAATTCAAGGCCGGTGTTGGTCGTTTCCGACGACCTCTTTAATTCGAGCCAACTCGCCACGGTCATTGGGGTTGCAGTGACGAGCAACATGTCGCTCGTCGATCGCCCGGGCAATGTCCATATCCCGAAAGGTGACGCGGGACTCAATCGTGATTCCGTTGTCAACGTGACGTCACTCGTAACCCTGAACAAGAGCGACCTCGGCAAAAAGCCTGGTCGACTTCGTCCCGCAATCATCGAACAGGTCGACCATGGTTTGAAAGAGGTCTTGGGTCTTCTGTTCTAAGCGCTGGTAGTGAAGCTTGCGTTCAAAGTGATCTCAGAATTCGAGAGGTTCGGCTTCTTACGATTTTGACGTATGACGCAACTTGGCGTGCAGTACGAAGGTGCGAATCACGAGGGCCACCATAATCGCGACGTTGGTCACCACGGCTGTATAAAGCGGGACAAGCCAAGACCGGTCTCCGGAGAGATAGACGGCGAGAACTATCAAGGTGGCGCTCGCGGAAACGAACGAGACGATGCGCAGACCCTTCCAAATCGGGTCAGACCAAAACGATCGAAATCTCACGCGAACTCCGTTCGTAAGTCCTCCACGGACGTTGTCGACCCTAACGTGGCAGTTCTCCTATTGAGCAAGGGTCCCGCATTGACCGCTTCGCTCTGCTTGGCCCGAGCTATTTCGGCTGCATTCGAATGCCAGCGTCGAGACGGATCGACGCGGCATTCATGTAGCTGTTGGCGAGGAGTTCGACGGCAAGTGATGCATATTCAGCCGCGTAACCCAGTCGCTTCGGGAAGAGAACTCCAGCGCCGAGTCGAACCTTGAACTCGTCGGACTGCGGACCCGTGCCGTAGATGGGCGTGTCGATGAGGCCCGGCAGGATGCAGTTCGCTCGAACGCCGACGACGGCCAGGTCACGGGCTAGCGGCAAGGTGAGTCCGACGACGCCGCCCTTGGACGAGGAGTAGGCGACCTGTCCGATCTGACCATCCTCGGCGGCGACCGAAGCAGTGTTGACGATCGCGCCGCGCATGCTATCTACGTCAGGCGTGTTCGCACTCATCGCGGTGGCGGCGAGTCGACAGACGTTAAACGTGCCGATCAAGTTGATCTCGATGACCTTGCGATAGAGGTCGAGGTCGTGCGCCGAGGCGTATTCGCCGTCCTTGCCGACGGTTCGCGTCGCCCAGCCAATGCCGGCGCAGTTCACGGCGCTCCACAGGGGCGCCATGGCCTTCGCCGCTTCGATTGCTCCGATCACTTGCTCGGTGTTCGTCACGTCACAGTGCGCGTACGCACCACCGATCTCCTTGGCGAGAGCGGCACCGCGCTCGTCATTGAGGTCGGCGAGCACGACTTTCACGCCGCGTGCGCTGAGTTCGCGGGCCGTGGCCTCCCCGAGTCCGGACGCGCCGCCGGTGACGACGGCCGATGTGTTCTTGAGTTCCATGGATGCTCCTGATGTAAGGCCGCGTCTGCGGCTCAACCGTTTCAGTCAAGCAGAGATTTCGCTGGTGCCGCCGTGGACGAGATTGGCCGGGACACGATGGGAGCCACGAGCACCGGGCGTAGCGTTGGGGGATGCCGTCGGTTTACGAGTACGCCAAAGATGAGTTGGCCGAGCTCTTGGTGGGCGAACCCCGTTACCGCGTCGATCAGGTCTGGCACGGGCTCTGGAGCGAGGGCCAGGCGTTGGAGGGGATTACGACCATCCCGAAGGCCTTGCGCGCCCAACTGGCCGAGCGATTCCCACCGAGCCTCGAAGTTGTCAACGACGTGTCGAGCGATCACGGGTCAACGCGCAAATGGGTCTTTCGCTTGTTCGACGGCGCGACGATCGAGACCGTCCTCATGGGATACGAGGACCGCGTCACGGTCTGCGTGTCGTCCCAGGCCGGCTGTGCCATGGGCTGCACGTTCTGCGCGACGGGACAGGCCGGCTTCACCCGGCACCTGAGCGCGGGCGAAGTCCTCGAACAGGTCATGTTCGCCGTCCGCGCCGCGGCGCCGCGTCGTCTTTCGAACGTGGTCTTCATGGGAATGGGCGAACCGCTGGCCAACTATCTGGTGACGATGGACGTCGTGAAGCGACTACACGAGTACCGCGGGCTCTCGGCGCGCCACATCACCGTGTCGACGGTTGGAGTGGCGCCGGCGATTGAGCGCATGGCCAAGACCGGCCTCCCGCTCACGCTGGCCGTCAGCCTTCACTCGGCGAACAACGAGTCGCGCAGTGCGTTGGTGCCGCTCAATCGCCGGTACCCGCTCGAACGCCTTCACGACGCGTGTCTGTTCTGGATGAACACGACCGGTCGTCGACTCAGCTTCGAGTGGGCGCTCATCGACGGCGTCAACGACCGCGAGAACGACCTCGATGAGTTGGCGCGCTACGCGTCGTCGCTGCGCGCTCACGTGAACCTGATCCCGCTGAACCCGACGCCCGGCTATCTGGTACGCGGTTCTTCGTCGCAGCGGGTCCATGATTTTCGCGAGGGTCTCATAGCGCGCGGGGTCAACGCTACCGTGCGCAATACCCGTGGTCGATCGATCGACGCGGCCTGCGGACAACTCGCCGCGGTCACCAACGCGCGGCACAAGCCGATCTCGGTGCGTTCGGGCTAGATCATTTCTCGGTGCCAGAACGTCGGGCGCCAGCGCATCAACACGAGTACGCCGACGATGCACGCGACGCCGCCGGAAACAATCGAGAACTCGGTTGAAGTGAAGTTCGCGACGACGCCGGACTCCACGTCGCCCAAGCGCGGTCCTCCCGTGACGACGGCCATTTGAATCGACGAGATCCGACTCCGGAATTCGTCGGTGATGGCGGTCTGCAAGATGGTGCTACGCAGTACCGTCGAGATGACGTCCATCGCGCCGGCGACACCGAGACAGATCAGTCCCACGAAGACGACGTGGACCAGACCGAAGAGCGCCATTGACGCTCCCCAGGCGATGACCACTAACGCGACGAGTCGGCCCTGGCGTCGCACGTGCCCGATCCATCCCGTCACGACGGCCATGAGCAGCGCTCCGGCGCCGGGGGCCGCGTAGAGCAGGCCGAGGGTCCGGGGTCCGCCGTGGTACAGCGTGAGGGCGACCGCCGGGAAGAGAGCCCGGGGCAGTCCGAAGACCATAGCGTTGAGGTCGACCAGGTAAACCGCCTGGACGACGGCGTGGGCGCGCACGTAGCGAAATCCGTCCCCAATGGCCTGAAACATCGCCGTGCCGGCGTGCTCGAAGGTCGATGGCATGGGCGACAGGAACCACGTCAGCGCCGTCGACACGCCAAAGGTAACCGCGTCGATGGCGTAACAGGAGTAGAGACCGACACTCGCGATCAGCACGCCGGCGACGGCTGGACCGATCACGACCGCCGAGTTGAACGCCACCTGATTGAGCGAGTACGCCGCGACGAGTTGGTCTGGTGGGACGAGTTTGGGAATCGCCGCGGTGCGCAGAGGACCGGAGAATCCGGCGAACCCGGCCGAGAGTGCGGCGAGTAACAAGAGCACCACCAAGTGGTGGTCGTGGACGTGTGCGTTGATGGCCAAACCGACGCTCGTCAGTCCCAGGATGAGACCGCTGACGATCATGAGCACGCGTTTATCGACGCGATCGCCCATTGCGCCGCCCCAGAGCGCACCGGTGATGAGGAAGGGCAGTTGGATGAGACTCGCCAGTCCGACCCAGAGGCTGGAGTGGGTCTGGGCGTACACCTGATAGGGCACGGCGACGACCGTCAAATTACTGCCGAGAAGTGAAATCAACTGTCCGGAATAGAGCAATCGGAACTCGCGGTTGGTGCGCAGCGGGCTTATGTCGACGAGCAGCCGGGGCACCCAATCATCGTACGGGGATAGTGTGATTCCGGGAGTAGTGCCGTAAGGAGTGTCGATGATCGACGAAGAACTAGTTCAATTGTTGACGCCCGAAGGCGAGCGCGTTGAGAACTCCGAGTACCAGTCGACCCTCAACGGCGACGAGATCTTCGGCTTCTACCGCGACATGGTGATCATCCGACGTTTGTGCAATGAATCGACCTCGCTGCAACGACAGGGACAGCTCGCGCTATGGGCTCCGATTCAGGGCCAAGAGGCCGCGCAGATCGGCGCCGGACGGGCCCTCGCCCCCATGGACTTCACGTTCCCGACCTACCGCGAACACGGCATCGCCTGGTGCCGCGGGGTGCCCCCGGAGAACATGCTGCGACTCTTTCGCGCCGTGAGCAACGGCGGCTGGGACCCGCAGAAGTACCGCCACTCGGTGCCGAGCGTCGTACTCGGTACCCAGACCCTGCACGCCGTCGGCTACGCCATGGGTATTCAGCGTGACGGCGCCGAAGAGGCCGCCATGGCCTTCTTCGGTGATGGCGCCTCCAGCCAAGGAGACGTGTTGGAGGCCTTCGTTTGGGCCGCCTCGTTCAACGCCCCGGTCGTGTTCTTCTGTCAGAACAACCAGTGGGGCATCTCGACGCCGTCAACGGTGCAGTCCAAGATTCCGCTCTATCACCGTGCGCACGGATTCGGCTTTCCCGGCGTGCGCGTTGACGGGAACGACGTGCTCGCGGTCTACGAAGTCTCGAAGCGTGCCTTGGACTCCGCGCGCGTCGGTGGCGGTCCGACCTTGATCGAGGCCTACACCTACCGCATCGGCGCGCACACCACCTCGGACGACCCGACCCGGTACCGGATCGATGCCGAGGTCGAGGTGTGGAAGCACCGCGACCCCGTCGAACGAGTCAAGTCGCTGTTGGTGCGCGAGTACAAGGTAAAGAACGCCGACTTCGATGACGTCGCCGCCGAGGCCGACGCCATGGCCCTCAAGTTGCGCGAGGACGTCCTCGCCATGAGCCGCCCCGATCCGATCACGATGTTCGATCACGCTTACGCGGCGCCGCACCCACTGATTGAAGAAGGTCGTCGCGAAATGATCGATCTCGGGATCTCCGGGGGTGAGCTCTAATGGCCACAACGACCATGACCATGGCCAAGGCCCTCAACGAGGGACTTCGTCGCGCCATGGAAAAGAATCCCAAGGTCCTCTTGATGGGCGAGATCGGAAGAGCGTCGTGTAGGGAAAGAGTGTAGATCTCGGTGGT